>Ga0114934_10002824_pt1 | contig 11002 bp, 13 predicted proteins | sample 4SBtaG_2_FD_99695 | JGI IMG/M metagenome (GOLD analysis project Ga0114934, IMG submission 99695) | Deep subsurface microbial communities from Kolumbo volcano to uncover new lineages of life (NeLLi) - 4SBTROV10_white metaG | ecosystem: Environmental > Aquatic > Marine > Volcanic ...
CTCCTTTTTCTTTCGTCGTTCTTTACCTCGCCCTTTTTTCTATACTTCTTCTACCTTGCTATTCTTTTTATATTGACCCCTACCTTGCCCTACTTTCTAATACTCTTCTACCTTGTCTGTATACAGGAGACCGGGATATTAAACACCTAAAACATCTTATAAAAAACCCTTAAAACAAAATATAGAAGACAGGATGCAGGGTAAAAGAAGGTAGAAGAGAAGCAAGGTAAAGGACAGCTCAAAATACAGGATATAGTGAAAACAAAAAGGCAAACCATATAAGGCGATAACTATGGGATTCTCACGAATGCCTGGAATATCACATTCTTTTGATTGGCTTTTTAATCTCAGCCAATGGATTTTTAATTTTTTATTGACAATCAGTTGTTATATCATTATACTTCTGTATGCATACAATCAGATTAAAAGGGATTTCGAAGAGAATAAAGATAGGATTTAACGAAGAAAAACAAAGGGGGACAAGAATAGAGGTGGATGTTGAAATTTATACGGATATCTCAAATGTTGCAAAAAGTGATTCTCTGAAAGGGGGCATTGATTATACAAAAATCTATAACATTGTTCAGGGTGAAATGAAAAGAGAATTATCTACCATTGAATCGTTGTGTTTCAATATCCATTCTACATTAAAAAATTCATTTCCTGGCAAAAAGATACGGGTTATTGTCAGAAAGCCCCATCCCCCACTTGGTGGTGAAGTCCAAAGTGCTGAGGTAGAAATAAAGGAATGAATATCTATCTTTCTATTGGTTCAAATTTAGGGGATAGAGAAAAAAATCTCTTCGAGGCATTCGAGCGTATAAAAAAAATAGGATATGCAAAGGGTTCTCATATTTACGAATCAGAACCTTGGGGGGTAAAGAACCAGGGCAATTTTCTAAATGCCGCAATTAAACTTATTACTGAAATAGAGCCTATTGAACTTCTCGATATGACAAATTTTATAGAGCTTGAAATGGGGAGAAAACACAAGGGAGATTCTTCACCAAGAATTATAGATATAGATATTATTTTAATGGGATATATCATATATATGGATAAAAGACTAAGAGTGCCCCACAGTAAATTCAGAGATAGAAATTTCGTTCTTATCCCACTAAATGAATTAGGTTCTAATGAGGTAGATCCAGTGACTGGATATACAATCAGTGAACTTCTTGCGAGGTGTAGTGATAAGGGTATGGTATGGGAGACTGGCATTTTATTGCAATAGAAGGAGTAATAGGTGTAGGAAAAACAACACTTGCGACCATTCTATCTAAGAGGTTGAATGGTAAGCTGGTTCTTGAAGAGGTTAATAACAATCCATTTCTGCCGATGTTCTATGATTCTCCAGAAAGGTATAGCTTCGTAACACAAATATTTTTCCTTCTTTCTCGATACAATTCCCTGAGAGAATTCACAACAAGGGATATCTTCTCAAAGGTTATAGTTTCAGATTATATGTTTGAAAAGGATAAAATTTTTGCTTCAATAAATCTAAACGATAGAGAAAGATTACTTTATGAAAAGATATATTCACTGCTAAAAAAAGATATACCCACACCAGACATAATTATTTATCTTCAGGCAGACACATCTATACTTCTCGAAAGAATAAAAAGCAGAGGAAGACCATATGAAAATGGGATAACACCTGAATACCTTAATGCTATCAATGATGCATATAACGAGTTTTTTTTCCATTATGAAGAGGCGCCTATTCTGATTATAAACTCAAACAATATAAGCTTTACAAAAAATCATGAAGCACTTGAGCTCCTATTGCAACAATTGGGTAGATTAAAAAAAGGTCTGAATTTTTTCTCTATGGCTTAAGATGAAAATAATAAAATCAATAGCTGAAATGAAGAAAATTTCTAATAAAATCCATTCATCTTCAATGACAATCGGGTTCGTTCCAACGATGGGATTTTTACACGAAGGGCACCTTTCTTTAATTAGAATAGCAAAAAAAATGAGTGATAGAACAGTGACAAGCATATTTGTGAATCCTACTCAATTTGGCCCAAATGAAGACTTTTACCAGTACCCTAGAGATATAAAAAGGGACAAAAAACTTCTCAAGAAAGAAGGGGTACATTACATATTTTATCCTTCTGAAGAAGAAATGTATCCAAAGGGATTTCTTACCACGGTAAAGGTAAAAAAACTATCGGGAATTCTATGCGGGGCATCACGACCTGTTCACTTTGAAGGTGTTACTACAGTTGTATTAAAGCTTTTCAATATTATCAATCCTGACATTGCTGTTTTTGGAGAAAAAGATTATCAACAACTTATAATTATTAAAAAAATGGTAATGGACCTTAATTTGGGCACAAGAATTGTTTCAGGAGAGATTATAAGAGAACAGGATGGAATTGCTATGAGTTCACGAAACTCCTACCTTTCAAAAGAGGAAAGGAAACAAGCAACATGTCTTTATAGATCGCTTCTCATTGCAAGAGACCTGATAATGGCAGGAGAAAGAAATACTTCAAGTATTATTTCAAGGATGGAAGGCTTTATAAAAGCATTTCCTTCAACAAAGATTGATTATATTGAAATTGTTGACCCTGAGACGCTGAGTCCCTTAAAAAAAATTAAGGGACCCGCAAGAATTCTTCTTGCTGTATGGGTAGGCACAACAAGGCTTATAGATAATCTACAAGTAAATGTCTGACACTACGGAACTGGTAAAAAAGGCAAAGAAAGGTGATTTTTCTGCCTTTGAAAAACTTGTAAAGAGCCATAGTGCAAAGGTATATTCAGTACTTCTTAGGATTACAGGTAATCCAGCAGATGCAGAGGATGGTCTTCAGGAGACCTTCCTCAGGGTTTTTAAATCCCTTGAGAGATTAAGAGGTGATGAGAGTTTTTCTATCTGGTTAATGAGAATAGCTGTTAATGTGGCAAGGTCTATTGTAAGGAAACGGGAACCATATCATTTCAACATAGATACCATTCCAACGACTAAAGAGCTCTTTGACTGGTCAGAGAATCCAGAAATAGTTTTAAAAAGAAAAGAACTTTTACGCGCAATAGAAAAATTCATAAATGAACTTCCTGTGGAATTTAGAGAACCATTTGTTTTAAGGGATGTCGAGGGATTTTCAGTAAAAGATATAGCAAAAATTCTTGGCATATCTGAATCTCTTGTTAAAATAAGGGCCCATAGAGCAAGACTTATACTAAGAGAAAAAATTACTCGATTCTTCTCTAAGAAAGAGAAGTAGATCTATTTCTCTTTCAGTTTTTTAATAAAATCTTCTACCTCTTCTGTGCCTTCCTCATAAAACTTATACTCTTCAGGGGCAAGTTCCTTAAGCAATCTGAGAAATTCCCCTGCGTGTACTCTCTCCTCATCTGCTATATCTCTTAATACTTCTATTGCCAATTGATTATCTATAGATTCTGCAAGTTGCATATATAGCTGAACTGCCTCGTATTCGGCTGCCACCATAAATCTTATTGCCCTGATCAATTCCTCCTTTGTAAGTTTTCTACCACTTTTAATCCCTGAAAAAGGATTTGCAAATTCAGGCATAATTTCCTCCTATTTATATAAATATTTAGTCTCCCCAGATAAAAACACCCCTATTTGAAATCTGGTAAAATTCATCTTCAAGTATTCTTTGGTGTTTTCTTTCCTCATCTGCCAGGTTTTCAAATATTTTTTTCTCCTCAACATTCTCTACTCTCTCTACAATTTTTTTGTATCTTTCCGCTGCTGTCTTCTCAGCATCAATGGCAAGAATAAGCACATCAGCAATCTCATCTTTATTTGGCTCAAATTCTCCTTGAACTTCCGATGTTACTTTATCGATAACTTTAGTAGCTGGAGACACTTCTAATTTTTCCCCATTTTTTCTTGCCTCAATAATTTTTTTAATCCTATCGTAATGAACCTGCTCAAATTGGGCAAGTTCTTTAAAAAACTTCTTCCCAGCATTACTCTCTGCTTTAGCTTCTGCTTCTTCATAGAACTTTTTCGCCAGGAGTTCGCTCTCAAGAGATGAATACAGAAGCTCATCCACATCTCCGGTTCTATCCCTCAAGAAATTCTTTAAAATTGTTATATGTCTTCTTTCCTGCTCTATGATATTATTTACGATGGGTGCGGCATTAGAAGATAATCTATCCCTCATACCATAATAAAATAGAATAGTCTCTTTCTCAAAATCAATAGCAAATCTCAGAATAGAGTCAACCTCTTCTGGATTCAATTCAGATGTCCTCTTCTTAAAGGTATCTATTGTCCAGGTATCCATATAAGCTCTCATATAAAGAGCAAATTCCTCTTCGTCTCCAACAATGGTTTCTCTATTATTCTTTACAAGATTATAAAGTTTCCTGAAATCCTTTATGTGTTGTTTTTCCTGTTTTGAGAGAAAATCGAATAGACTTTTTGTCTCCTCGCCCTCTACCTTCTCCTTCATTTTGCTATAAAATTTTTCCCCATCCTCCTCAATCCTGATTGCAATTTCTACAATCTCGGGTGAAGTGAAAATTATTCCCATATCTCCTCCTTTTTTTTGTATTTTAATATAAAAAAAATATCTGTCAACAAAGATTGTTGCCCTAAAAATAGCCATGGGATGGATTTTAGTGAGAAGTGATTAAGGAAGGGGAGAGGAGATCTAATGCCTATACACCTTCATTACTACTCTTTTTCCCACAGCCTGATTGTACCACCTTCTGTCAAGCACCCATCCCCAACCCCAAATCAGACATTTTCAAGCAGGTTGAAAATATCTGATTTGACAAAAGAATGATTTATATAGGGTACAGGATATAGGGACAGACAAGGTAGAAGAAGGTAGATGTTTTTTTGTCTTCTTTTTCTTTCGTCGTTCTTTACCTTGTTTTTCTTTCTATACTTCTCCTACCTCGCTATTCTTTTTATTCCGACTTCTACCTTGCTTCTCTTTCTAATTCTCTTCTACCTTGTCTGTTACAGGAGACCGGGATATGAAACATCTAAAACATCTTAAACACCTTATAAAAAAAACCAAAACAAAAAACGGAAGACGTTAAAGAGAATATACCGTGGTTCGTCGTTAATTTCTTCATTTCTCACGAGTCACGAACACGACCCACGGTCTTTTTCTCATTATGAGTTGACGACTTTGTCTGTCATAAAGCCGTCATTATGAACTCTTCTTCTTGCTTGTAGTGCTGTGTGATAATCTCATCTCTATCCTGCACCTTTCTGTTGTAATCTTGCTGTTTAGAAACGAGTTTGTCATACAGAAGTACAAGAAATTAGAAGCATTCGTTTATAATGAGAAAAAACAGGGAAATCAATATAAAAATAATAAAAATGAACTTTTACTTAAACACCTCTCCCTTTGCCCTGTACCAAAAGAGAAGATCAAGCTGATCCATAGGTATGTTTATAGCCTTTGAGAAATTTCTCATTTTTTCTTCTATGGTAAGATATCTTTTTTTTGATAATGATTCAGGAACTTCATCTATAATCTTTATTGATTTTAATGTTCTCAATATATGTCTATCCAGAATGGCAATCTCGTTACCAAAACCAATGTTCCTCAGGAAATGGCTTGCCTCTTTATATCCTATACCATTAATATTATTGACAAGCCATTCTCTTTTTTTGAATGTATCGATATTCTCTTCTAGAACCGACCTTATTACTAATTTTCCATCCTTTGAAAATTTCTCTCGTGCATAAACCAAATATTTAGACTTTTTATACTTAAACCTCACCTTGGGGAGTTCTTCTAAAATTTCGTCACTGGAACCAGAAAAAAGTATTCCCCTATCCTTGAGGCTTTTAACGGCATCCCAGCATTTATGAGCATCGGATTGAGGGGTAAGAATACAAAAGGCAACCTCAACAAATATTTCGTTGTCAGTCCCATTTTCCCATATATTTTTAAATTCATTTATTCTGTTTTGAATTATTTCCCTTACTTTAGGGTATACTTCAGTAATATTATTTATAACATTCTTATCTAAAGAAAACGTGACACCTCCCTGGATACTGCTTCAAGGAAATTCTTATCCTCAATTCTAAAGGCATCCCTTGTATGGGAATCTATATCCAACTCGCCGATGACATCATCCACTTGAAAAATTGGCACCACTATTTCAGATTTAACATCTGGGCTGCAGGAGAGATAATTTTTCTCGTTTTTGACATCCCTGACAACAAATGTTACTTTTTTATCTGCTGCCTGTCCACATATACCCTCACCAAATGAAATCCTTTCGTGGATTGTTGGTTCGCCCTCATATGGACCCAATAAAAGTTCCTTATTCCCGCCAGGATTAACAAGGTAAAATCCTACCCAGTCATAGTAAGGAATCTTATTCTTCAATAGTTTACATATACCCTGTAATTTATCATTCTTATTCGTATTACTATTAAGAATTTTTTTTACCTCTTTTAGTAATTTATCAAAATTTATCTTCAATATTAATCATCTCCTTGTTATTGTTAAAGTCCCCATTAATTTAATCCAGACAAATGTAGTGTCAATACTAATAGTTAGAAGTTTATTGCTCTATTCAATGTAAGAGTGTTTATTGTTCCATATCCCGGTCTCCTGTATAAAGACAAGGTAGAAGAAGGGGTAGAGTTTTTTTCTTTTTTTCTTTCGTCGTTCTTTACCTCGCCCTTCTTTCTATACTTCTTCTACCTTGCTATTCTTTTTATATTGACCCCTACCTTGCTTCTCTTTCTACTTCTCTCCTACCTTGTCTTATGTGACAATATTTTATAATGTATTGACTTTTTTTCTCAAATTACTATTCTAAATGAAAAGGAGGTAAAAATGGATATATTGAGGAATGTATCTATATTTAAGGACTTAAACGAAGAGGAATTAAAGAGTTTGTCTGAGATTGCAACCCAAAAAAGTTTTCATCCTGACCAAAAAATTTTTTCTGAGGGAGAAGATGGCGATGGGTTTTATATAATATCAGAAGGAAAGGTAAGAATTAGCATAATTCTTTCTGGTATAGGTGAAGAATTGCTAGCATTATTGAGGAAAAATTCCCATTTCGGTGAAATGGCAATGATAGAGGATAAACCGCGCTCGGCATCTGCTATTGCTGACACCAATGTAACCTGTTACTTTTTTGAGAAGAATAAATTTAACAAATTTATATCAAGAAACAAAGAAACAGAGAATAAAATACTATGGGGTTTTTTAAAAGAGATCTCTGCTCGCCTAAGAAGAACAGATAACAAGTTGAAAGAGATTTTGTTATTAATAAAATCTTTTTGAGATAGAGACCCTCTGGGTAATTGGGAAGTAATCTGAATTAATCGTTATTGAATAATCTATTCCTACCGATCGGAATGATAAACCTACCCCTGATGTTAACTTATCACTATCAAAGCCACATCTTATTGCGAATATTTTATTATATCTTCCCTCAAGCCCCAATTTTGACCTAAACCCACCTTCATCAAGGATAAGATCCGCATCTGCTAATAGCTCCCATAGTTTCAGCGGAATAATCACACCACCTCCGACAAAGTAAGACTGGGGTATAATCTCCTTATTCCCTCCAGTCCAAACTAAAGGAGATGTAGTAACATCCTTCACCATTATACCTAAGGAAAATATATCCCTTCTCTAAATCAATCCAATATCCAGGCCTGTTCCTAACCCAATATCACTGCCCAATCTTTTGTAAATGAATTTGAAGTTTACTCCATATGAAAGATATCCTGAGCCCCTTGCATACGCAAGAATTAAAGCATTTTCAGAAAAATCGAATTCTTTAAATTTAGTAGTATCGAGATCTTCCCCTGGATCAAGTTGGTTATTATTATTTTCATCAATAAGGCTATTCCTTGTATCGGTAATCCCAGAAATATAGTGATTGAAAGCTGTTATTCCAATCCCTGCATCACCTATTCTAAAGTTACTTGATAAAAAAACTATGCGTGAAAGATTGCCCAAACCACCTCCCCCATCCAGTATGATAGAGATAGGGGCAATATATGGTATAGCCGGATTTTCTGTAGAAGAGAGGGGAAATGCAACTGATGCCCCTCCCCTTCCTTGACTTTCAGTATGAACTAAAAAATTCTGAAATTCACCTGCATACAGAGAAATAAATAAAAATATCACTTTTCTTCTTCCAATTCCTTCTTTCTCTCTTCTATTATTTTCCCTGCGATCCCCATTGGAACCTCTTCATAGAAGGCAAATTTTTGAGTAAAGGTTCCCTTACCCTGGGTAATAGAACGTAGTGTATTTGAATACTTATACATTTCTCCCTCAGGAACATAAGCACTTATTTTTTGATATTTCCCTTCAGATTCCATACCAAGAATTTTTCCTCTTCTACTGTTAAGATCACCAATTACATCACCCATATATTTTTCCGGAACGATTACCTCCACCTGAAGGATAGGTTCGAGAAGAACAGGATTTGCATTTTCTACTGCTGATTTAAAAGCCATCGATGCAGCAACTTTAAAAGCAATGTCAGAGGAATCGACCGGGTGATACGACCCATAAAAGACTGTCGCCCTTATATCAACCATTGGATATCCCGCAAGAAATCCTTGAACCATTGCTTCCCTAACACCCTTCTCCACAGAGGGAATATATTTTGATGGAATAACGCCACCAACAATCTTATCAACAAATTCAAAACCCTTTCCTCTTTCAAGTGGCTCAACTCTCAGGTGTACATCTCCATACTGTCCATGACCTCCCGTCTGTTTTTTATATTTACCCTGGGCTTCCGCTTTACTCTTTATCGTTTCCCTGTAGTGAATCCTTGGCCTCTCTTGATCAACTTCCACGCCAAACTTCTTCTTCAATCTATTTATAATTACATCGAGATGCTGCTCTCCCAATCCAGAGATTATTGTCTGCTTTGTTTCGGCATCAAAGGTGGCTTGAAAAGTGGGATCCTCGTCGTGAAGCCTCGCGAGTCCATTAGAAACCTTGTCTTCATCACCTTTAGATCTCGGAACTATTGCCATAGATATTAATGGAGTTGGAAATTCAAATAAAGTAGGGAGTTTTACTGGATCAGAATAATCTGAAAGGGTATGCGTGGTCCTTGTATATTTAAGTTTAACCAATATCCCTATTCCACCTGGGGCAATTTCTTTTACTTCCATCCTCTCCTTTCCCTTCATTATAAATATCTGATTTATCTTTTCATCCTTATCAACCGAAGTATTCCTTAGTGTGGATCCTGAGGCAACCCCACCTCTCCAGACCCTTACTAAATTCATCACACCTACATGTGGTTCAAACATTGTTTTAAAAACATACGCAACAGTAGGGCCTTCTAAAGAATTAATAGTTTCTGGCATCCTTGATTCCGAAGGTGATGGAAAGAATGATTTTATATACCTCAAAATTGGACTTACACCAAGCGGCAATAGTGAGTTTCCACAAACAACAGGAAAGACTTTTCCCTTTTTAAAACCTTCTTTTAAGGCATCGTTAATCTCTGTTTCTGCAATTTCTGCTTCATTTATAAATTTCTCCATTAGTTCTTCATCAATTTCTGCAAGTGATTCTATCAATTTTTCTCTGTATTCGGCAACAATTTGCTTCTCAGAATCAGGTATTTCTCCCTCTCCAGATTCAGTAAATGCCTTCATACTTAATAAATCAATAACACCCTTGATTTCTGGGCCTGAACCTATTGGAATCGTTAGCGGGAGTACACCATCACCCATTTCTGACCTAATCTCATCATACACCTTAAAATAATCAACCTCTTCTTTATCAATCTTAGAAACATAGAATAACCTGGGAATTCCCCTTTCTGAGGCAAACTCTACGACTTTTTCCGTTACAAAATCAACTCCGGAGGCACCGTCAACAACAGTTATGATAGAATCAGCGACAGAAAGACCAGAATACATATCCCCTGAAAAATCAATAAAACCTGGTGTATCTATCATATTAATCTGAAGATCCTCATAATTGAATGCGAATACCTTAACATTTATTGAAATCTTCTTTGAAATTTCACTCTCATCAAAGTCAAGCACAGATGTTCCTGAATCAACCTGGCCTAATCTGTTTGTAGCCTTTGCCTTATAGATAATCGCCTCACCAAGCGATGTTTTCCCAGAACTTCCATGGCCTGCAAGGGCAACATTCCTCAACTCCATAAATCCTCCTTTTTCCTGTTTTTCTGGTTGTCTTACTGTGAAATATATATAAATAGTTTTGTTTGTCAATAAAGAGTACATTTAGAAGAGCCCTATCCGGAGGGGAAGATAGGGCTCTTCAAGTTAGCACTGGAGTCAATAACCTCCTATGCTACAATCTGTTCACCTCCTTGCTGAGTTTAATCGCCAAGGTTCAGACCTCCGGAATTCCCATTTCTGGAAAGAAGCACCTTCCTGCCCGATTCCAAACTGGACTTCCTGGGTAACAATTCTTTAAATTTTATAACAGGCCTGTTTTCTCCTAATTTTACCTCGATATTAATCACACTATTATTCCTTCTCACCTTTAAGGCAACCTTTTCCCCAGCACCCTTTGAGAGGATCAAAGTTCTAAAATCTACCGAGTCGAATACCTTCTTTCCATTCACTTCCTCAATGATATCACCAGGTTTTATACCGTATATTTCTGCCGGGGATCCCTTCACAATACTTATAACATAAACCCCGCTACCTTCTTCTCTGTTTCTTATTGAAACACCAAGCCACGCCCTTCTTATACTTCCTTTCTTTTCAATTTTTTGCACCATTCTCCTCAATTCCATAACGGGTATTACAACGCCAATATTCGATGAAGTGAATAGTCCCAATGTATTTGGTGGCAGTACATCACCAAAGATATCTGAAGAACCAAGCTTCCCACCAATGATACCAATTAATCTCCCCTTTGGATCAAAAACACCAGCGCCATTGTTACCAGGGTTCAACGGAATGGTAATTCTTAATCGCGTGGAATTTGGCACATCGATAGGACCAAATCCTATCATACCTAACCTACCAAGAGAGTTGCCAAAAACAACACCCAACGCACCA
>Ga0114934_10002825_pt1 | contig 11000 bp, 11 predicted proteins | sample 4SBtaG_2_FD_99695 | JGI IMG/M metagenome (GOLD analysis project Ga0114934, IMG submission 99695) | Deep subsurface microbial communities from Kolumbo volcano to uncover new lineages of life (NeLLi) - 4SBTROV10_white metaG | ecosystem: Environmental > Aquatic > Marine > Volcanic ...
AGTAAATATACTGATTATACTCCTATTTTGATGACAAATCCTCGTCCTCAACTCTCTATACCCGATTTACAAGATCCTAAATCTGCTTATAGCCATATTCACAACCCCATCACAATCTCAGACAATCTATCCCAACAACCCCCTTATTACCAACTCGGACCTAAACCCGGTATATGTCAACAACCTTGGTATCCTTTCAATGCGGGATACAAAGGCTATCTCCCTAAACAAAATCTAAGTCCTAAATACTATCCTTGGTGGGTTCCAGAAGGCGGGGTAACAACTCCAACTTTACCAGTCACCTTATTGGTGAGGTCATACAATCGACCTCACTATTTAGCTAAAACTTTAAATTCATTATATAAGAGTAATATTAATCTATGTGCACATAGATATATTTACGATGACGGTTCCACGGATAAAGCGACACTGGAAATATTAAACAATTTATCTAAACAGTTAGGATCTAAACAATTTCAAGTTAAGTTAAACGAGAATAATGTAGGTTGTAAACAAAGTTACCTAGATGCTCTCTATTTTCTCAAAAAAAGTCCCTTTTTCGACCCCGATGGGTATTCCTGTATTATTGACAATGATGTAGAAGTTAAGCCAAATTTTATAGAAAATTTATATACTATTTATAACGAGGGGTATAGAGAACTTAAATATAATAATATAGTCTTGTCAGGTTTCAATCCGGATAATGCCCATTTCAATGCTGTTCTCAAACAATACAAAAATTTCCATACCAAAAAAACCGTTGGTGGAATATGCTATTTTTTTAGTAACCATCTCATTGATTTAATAGAAAAGGCTTGGTTATCCGATATGGATTTGGGTGTCAACCATACCTTCAATAGCACATCAAATCATTTTATGTGTTGTGTGAATAAAAGCCTCGTTCAACATATTGGTGACGTGGGAATAAATAGTAATAATAAAAGATACGATTATGATAGTAAGTTTTAATCCGTCTCAAACCGACATACATAATCTGATCTTTGATAAAAGTTAGGGAGTTGATGATAGATATATAGAAAATTATTTTATTTTCGAACCATTATAAACCTTTATTATTTATTATCTACTCTATAATAAATAATGGATATATCAGAAGATTCATTACGCTATGCTCATGACATCCTACTCTCTCTAAATGTTGAAACGTGTGGATTCCTAGAGTATAATACCGCTATCAAACAATACATTATCGTCGTAGATACCTTTGGTAAAACTGGCGAATGTACTCATTCCTCTTATAAACGAGTTATATTCCATACTCATCCATACTCATCCAAATTCTACCCCAGTACTGCAGACATTTTTAAAGTACTAAAACACTCCCGTATACAGACTAGTGTTATATTTTCTTCACTGGGTATATGGGAAATTACCTTACCAGGAAAAATGCAAATTACAGATAAGGAAACCGAGTACATAGAAAGTTTAAACACACGATTATACAAAACAACCAATCGCGGTAGAGAATATTCCAAAGAAGCCATCAATTACTATATATCTAAACTAATGAAAATACCACATCTATATGTTCAATTTAAACTCTGGTGAACACGGATTATTTCTAATATATAATTCCTTCACATTCTCAGATGATTTCGGAAGGGATATTAGAAAATTATCATCACACACAAGTATATCTATATTCTTACCTATTTTCTGAATTTCAGTAATTCTATTACGACTACACGATACCGTCTGCAATGTATCCGGTAATATCTCCAATCTCTCTAATCGATTATCATCACAATATAAAGTAACTAAACAACACAAATCAGGCAATCTTCTTAAACGATTTTTACTACATACCAACTGAAACAAATTTCTATGAATTCTAGGTAGATTTATTAATTGGTTATCATCACACCATAACTCCACCATCGATTCAGGTAATTCAGGTAATTCCCTTAATCGATTACTACTACAATACAATATAGATAATGTATCTGGTAACACTGGTAAATACACCAACTTATTACGATTACACCACAACCTTACCAAACACTTAGGAAGTTTTGGTATTACACATATATTACACTTACTACAATCAATCTCAAATATAGTATCATCATCTAAATCTATTTCTGAGAAGGTCTTAAAATAGACTTTTGTCTTATCAAAATACACTACAGAAATCATTTAATTAAAATTAATATATAATTAAATATTAAATATGCAAAAATTATCTATATTCCTATTCATTGTATTTTTCATCTGCTTTCTAGGTATGTTCTTATTACTTCTCTTTACTGATCCTAGTTTCATTTCCAATAAGAATTATACCACCTTCTATAGTTTCGTATTTGCTGTTATCATAACATCGATCGCTGTCGTTTGGTCTAGTCAACACACTCAAATATCTTCTCCTTATAAGACTCCCAGAAGACAGAAGCAAATTTGAATTTTAATCCTATTTACCGACAAATAAATAAACATGAGCCATCTAGAACATTCTATCTCAAATATGATTACTAAGTTAGAGTATGACCCTACATTACGGGATTGGTTTATAGGGTTTACACCTACTAAGGAAGACGGATATATGTTTTCAAAACATCCCAATATGGATAAGATAAGTAATTTAGTCGTTTCGGATAACCACTCCGGGGCAAGTTTCGCTTATACCTGCAGAGAAGTGAAACAACGATTAATTCAAAAAATATAAATTAAATTAAACATATTAATTTCTATAATTTAATACTAATTATAGAAATGGAACTCAATACTATTCTAGAAACAACCGAAATTTGTATTAATAGATTATACGATCAATTTCTTGGACGTGAACCTCTCATCACAAATATTATCATAGTTAAGAATATAATCAAAGAATTACAGGATATTAAATCTAATGATCCATATCCTCAATTTATCAATATTATAGATACACAAATGCCCAATATTAAAAAGTGTATCAGTTTTCTCAGACAATATAAACAAGATTACATCTATTGGAAAATTAATATCTTTATAAAACAACTTATTTATTTGTTGAATTATTGCGGACACAAATCTAATTATACTCTGAAATTCCAGAAATTTCAAGATGAAATAATATCTATATATTCTCTTGTTAATAAGTATTATATTTAATTACGAGTCTTATGACTCGTCAAATATATACTCAACCAATTCCCACTCCCCCCATAGGCAAATAATTGTTTTAATTCTGGCTGTTCAGCAACCTTTTCTCGCGTTATATGTAAATACTGTTTACCATCTTTCTTAATAATAAGATCAGGATATTTCTTCTTTATTTCACTTGCTATAAAACCAATAGTTTTATCATTATTATTCCAAGTAATGGTGTATAGATTGATATTATCTCGGAATGCTAATAATTGCTTTTTCGATTTAATATGGGCATCATCAACCAATACTTCGATATAAGGTTGTTTATTTAAGTTTTCTGGCAGTGAGAGTAGTATATCACGATTCTTATCACGTTTAGATTCTTCTTGTTCAGATAAATAACTTTCTTTACATTTATTAGAATTATCATCAATACCTGAATCCATATTCAAATCATTACACGGATCATTTGGACATACATCTCCATATAAAGCCTTTCCTCCAGATCTTACCATTGTTTTACCAAAAAACATCTCCAGATTAGCTTGTGTTTCTGGATCATAACATTGAGGACCAGGTCTTCCGACGTGTAGGGCATTTGTTGTCTCACCTGTGTCAGTTACACGGCAACTCTCAGATAATTTTATATCTCCAAAATGATAATCATACTTACAAAGAGCAGGGCTCGAGTCTGTCCATGATGAGTGACTACATTCTGCATCACTATAACTCCATCCACAATCATCATCGTGAATACATTGATCTTCCCAGTCTAAACCATATTGACTACAGTATTCTGGAGGTATAGTACATTGTCCCGTATTTTTGTTGTAATTAAACGTATCTTCAGGAGAAGTAATACCTGGAATTGATGTTCCAATAGTTCTAGAAGATGGTTCTTCGCACCATTGTCGTAAGAAATTATTACCTAGTATGCATTTTCCATCTTGCATATCGTTTTCTGTAATTGGATCAGTACAAGATCCTGTCGGAGTAACATTCCATTCTAGATACTGGTTTTTAGGAACACATTTCTTGGAATAAGGCTGATTTTTAGTAGGATTAAATTCAGCACATCTAGCACCACCGGCTTCTACAGCCCAACTAACATCACTACAATCTTCGTCTTTTTTACAGCCGATAGGAGGGGCATATTTCTGAGGGAGTGGTTTTGGACTAGGATTATAAAAACTATTTGCACTACAACTACTCTCATTAGTTATTCTACATTTACCATATACACAAGGTAGAGGATCTCCTGCTTTTGGCTTGCATGCAATTCCAAGTCTAGAATCAACACTATCTCCTTTCAGAGCAGTTATATATTCTTGTATGAATTTGGGACAAGGAATGGGTAATATATTAACACCATCTTGAGTAGTTTTTACTCCTTGGGAGATGAAAGCAAGACCAGGATTACCCCTTGTGCCCTCACGATTACAATACTTAGGTTGATTATCATTCTTACAATCATGAGGTGATGTGAAATTTTCTACGATATTTTTATTTTCTTCATTTCCAATATTGCAGAATTTATTTACAATATTGGAATCATATAAGCATTTTAGTCTATTGATCTTCATACGTGCATATATCATAGCATTCTGCTTGTCAAGATTAGTCGGAGCATGCGAATTAACACCTGTTGAACTCATTTTATTATATCTTTATAATTTTAATTAATTTATTCAATGTAAAATAATAGTATAACAATTAATATAATTACAAACACAATAAGAATCCAATATCGTTCTAAGAATGTATCCACCTGAGCATTTTTATCAAAACCTCGCGCAAAATCCTGTATGATACGGGCTATCTCATCTATATCACTTGGAGATAATGGTTTAGTTGCTATAATACTCTCGCATTGTAGATCACCTCGATTACAGATAGGATATCCATTACTATTATGTGTAAGATTACCTAAATATTCTTCATAATATTCCATATATAATTCTTCGTAATCAAGCTTTTTAGGACCGTTCGTTGTTTGAATTACCCCTTTATCTGTATTTATAAACACATCATCTGGAAAATATTCAACCGGCCATTCAGATGAATAAATAGCATTACCTTCTCGATCATTCGTTACGAATACTTTTCCAATATATATTTGTCTATACATATTATTGTATAAATCTGTAAATAACTGTATGGTAGATGCATTTAGAGTATTGTTATATCCACACGGATCCCACATATCAATTACCATATTTACCAACATTAATATTCCCATAATACTACCAATTCCCGTTAAAAATGTTGATAACGAACGTATAGCAAGCGCCGCCATACTACCTGCTATTGCCTCTTCCGCTCCTGCTTCTGCTATTTTAGCCGCTACATCAGCCGATATAGTGCTAATTTCATCTACAGCGCTACCAGTAGCTTTAGCTTCTACTTCTCCTATTGCAGCCGACGTAAAACGTTGTATTAAATCTTTTGCTACGTCTTTAGTTATTTTATCACCCAATTTAGCAACTAATTCTCCTGCAGCTTTATCTGCTGTTTTACCAACAATAGAAGAAGCAGCGTCTTCTATTGTTTTTTCTGATATATTTGTAAGACTTGTAATCATTTTTTTAGCAATCATCTCTTGTAAACCTTTTACACCAGGTAATTTAAGCCCAAGGCTTTCACTGAAAGGAACGCCATCGAGTGCTAACAACATCGCTATAGTTTGAGGTGTAAAAAATCCTTTAATCATATTTGGAAGTAGCATAAGCATTGCTTTTTTAAATTTATCACCTTCATCTTCATCATCACCAATACTAACTCCTACATTTTCTCTTAACGATATGGTTTGTGTATGTTCGGGTATTTTTTGTAGATTTTTAGGATTGTAGTCGTTGTATCCTAATACACGATTAAATTCTTTCCATTCCGGAGTATCCATATTTTTAACAGAGGGGTATGGATTGGTTGAATATCTATTAGAATTGCATATATCATTTAGTAGAATGGCTGAGTTATCAGATACATTTTTTCCAAGAATAGAAGGATCAACATTACAGTAGTAATTGATATTCTTCTTACTATCCGTATAATTAGAATTATTATAATTTATACTCATTTATATTAATAAAAAATTTCTATCTTTATATAAAATAAACAAATATGGCAGATTTTGACATTCCAGATCCTGATGTAGGTGGTTCGATATCAGACACTGATATTGATGCCCTTCATAATGAATTAGATGGAGTAAAAGATCTGATCGAGCAAAATATAAAAATTGAAGGATTGAAAAACACATTATACGAGGGTATAAAAGCAAAAGTAGGTGCTGACCCTGAAAATATAAGAACAGAATATAATAAATTTATAACAGATATAGGAAAAACAACAGATGGAGATAAGATTGAAGCGGCTCTGAGACGCGTAAATATTCCAGGAGACGAAATAGAAAACATAAGAGACGACATACAAGTAAAAAATGAAGATTTCTTAAAATCTCCTCTAGTAGAAAATGAGATAGAACTTCAAGATCTCAAAAATCGTGGTGATATTTTAACGAAAAACACACCCATAGGTAATATTTTAGACGGTGCAAAAAATAAAGGGTTACCAGAAGAAATGAGTAAAAATATTGATCAAGCTATTGACGAAAATTCTAACATAACCGTTACAGCAGATAAAGCGACAATAACGAGTGGTGACGGAAAAAATGAAATTGACGTTAAAAGTAACGAGGCGACCGATCTAAATCCAAAAGAAGAAAAAGCAGTACAGGCCCTTGCCAAAGATGGCCTTGGTGAAAAACCAAAAGGTAATTTCTGGGATAGTCCTACTACTGCAAAACTTATTGAATTTCTTAAGGCATTATTACCTTTTGCTGCTCAAGGGTTATTTCTAGGTTTATTATGGCATCTCATCAAAAAATTGGTTAACGGCTTTATAGATCGTAAGAACGGATGTATATATCACAGTGGTACCGGTGATGGACCGGGTACGAAATTAAAGAATTTCACTTGTGATAATGATTGGAAGAATGTTGGAGAAGGTGCCGATGGATCACAATCAGGCTTAGCTAATTGTACATTTCCAAAAGGTTTTATTAGTGTAGATCCACCTTGTCCAAATAATGGTACACTTGTAACTACAGACAATACTTGTGCTTATCGATGTTTTAATACGGAAACAAAATATTATAGTCAGTGTATGGCATATACAACACCTACTATAAATAAGAGTGGATGCCCATTCGGAGATAAAACAGTCTCGCCTATTAAAAACGTATGTCCTCACTACTGTACAACAGGTCAAAATTTAGCTAGTTTAGTATGCAAAGATGATGATAAAAACAAGATAAGTGCTTATTGCGATTGTTCTATTATCAGTTGTCCTTCAGGAGCAACACTAGAAAAAGTTGATATTTCATTCGGACAAGGTTTAGCGCAAATGCCTCTTGAAGCGATTGGTAAAGCTATAGCAGGTGCAGGTAAAGATATATTCGGAGGTGAATGGTGGCACTATATTCTTTATGCGATTGCTGGTATTATCGTTATTGTAGGAGGATATTATCTTATACGATTTATGACTGGACTATTTAGCAAAGGTGGTAGTAAAGGGAAAGAAGAGGTTGATATAAATGTCAATAAGTCAAAATTTAGAATGAAAGGAAAGAGGAAAGTAGGAGGTAAGAGAACGAAGCGTCATTCTAGAAAATAGATTAAATATAATAATTTTAATAATTATTAATTATTAAAATGAATAAAGTTACAAAAATTGTGTTATGGGTCTTATTAGGATTGCTCATTATTGCTGCTATTGTTGTTCCATCAGTTATCTTCTCTTTATCTAGTAAAAGTGCTCCTATTCCTAAGCCGAAAAAATCAGTTAGTTTCTCTAAACAAAGTGGGGGTTTGTGTAGAACAAAGGATAACCAGTTTCCCAGTTCTACACTTGTCGAAACAGACGTCAATAACTGCGAAAAGATGTGCTCTAAAGACAAGAATTGTGTAGGATTTGATACAGAGATGGGGGAACAAAATCCAAATTGTAGTTTATATTATAGTGATGGGAGTGGTAAAGAGGGTGCTTCAACAGGTTGGGTTAAAGGTTCTCCTTTAATGTTATCGGATACTTGCAAGTATTTTAGCGAATATAGTTATTGTCCTAAGCCGACAAGTCCGACTAAGACATTAACTGATACATCTTCTAAAATATACAATACTAAAAATTATGTTTGTTATATTAAAAGAACATGAGTTGCAAAATCGAAGGAACTATACTTCCAAAGACTGCACGTTATCTAAAAACTCTTGTCTATAATGATACTTATAATGAAATTACTGGGAAATTAGTTAAACGTCAGACTAAGTTAAGAGGACGAGGAAATATAACGATATTAGAAGTTGATCGTTCTCATCAGGTAAAAGGGGAAGGAGATGAGGTTGATAGTATTGATACCAAGTTTAATTTTCATACTCATCCTAGAAAGGCATATAAAATATATAATTGCGAACTAGGATGGCCTTCAGATGATGATTATACGACTATACTTAGATCTTATGTGAATGGTAAGATGTTATTTCATATTATATCAACTTTAGAGGGATTGTATATTGTATCGGTATGTTATAGACCTAAAAAATCGGAGATTCCGGTTATTGAGAAGTGGATATCATCTCGATTAGATATTGATAAGGAGGGGGTCCGTATACCCAAAGGGATTATGGTGAAGGGATTTGGTCGTATTTATAATGGAGAAACCTATGCGAGATATGCTAATGGTAGGAGATGGAGGTGTAAGAAAATATTTAATGTGGAGTTTATTGATTGGAAGCTTGTCACTGAGTCAAATATTGTTACTACTTTTACATTTACGGTATGTAAATAAATAATAAATAATAAGTTAAGATTATTATTTATTGTAAACTTTCTTGAAGATCAATTATTTCTTGGACGATATATTCAGTTAGGTTTAGAATTTTTTGTATGATTGTAGGAAAGTAGGTATAACCGTTCATAATTTCTGTCCGTAAAGTTTCTAATTCAATATCACGTTGTGGTGATTGGTAGCTCTTAATGATATCTAAAATCGACAGAGTAAGTCTGGCTAATTCTTCAGGAGTATATGCGTCATTTCTGATACGTTCACGTATATACTCGAGATCGAGTATTTCGCTGATATGGGATTCTTGGGAGGGGCATATGATGACAAGGGTATTACGTATATATTCCAATATAATAAAGATACAGGAGTAGTCTTTGTTTTGGTATTGTGTTTCTAGGACATCCCAGAATGCTTTATTGTAGGATTTACCGAGTTCTTGCATATCGATGACGACGGGATAGTAGGATCGGATTTCATTGACGATTTCTTCGCCACCGAGTTGGTATGCGGTATCGATGAGACCTTGTTTACAGTGTTTAAGACAATTGATGGCATCTTCTTGGGTAGCATTCATTAGTTCGACGGTGAGTTTGTGGTAGTGGATAAAGATTTCTTCGATTAGAATTTTTCGGTCATCTGTTTTCCAGTTTTTAAAAATTTGGTGGAATTGGGAGATGAGATGGAAGAATTCAGTAAAACTACAGTTAATGATTTGGGAGGAGATGGAGATAAGATGTTTTCCGATATCGGTTTCCTTGTAATCATCTGGAAACTTGTAGATGAAAAAGCAAGATAGAAATATACGAGGGGTGATGGTATGTTCGGGAAATAGGTTTAGAATGGTTTGTGCAGAATCTAGGATATCACTATGTTGTAGGATTTGGGCAAATTCGTCAAAATCCTCGATTGATAATATTTTATCACGAAGGAAGGTTATATTATCAAGAAATATATTCATTTTTATTTCTTAAGAAAAAAAAAAATCTGATTAATTTCGTTGAGAATTAGGAACTAATCTTAACTAATTTATTAAATAATTATTATTTTTTTTAAATTTTTTATTTTATGTTATATATAAATAAAAAACATGTCAAACTTATATCGTTTTGAAAAAGTTCGTCAAGATCATGACCGTTCACAGGTCAATATGGAGACTCTCAATGTTAGCGGAGATGCCAATGTAGCCGGTAGCCTTAATGCCACTGGTGTTAAAAGAGTTGCCGGTTATGCTCCAACTGAATTCGCGACAACTGTCGCCGGTGTTCTCACATTAAATAATGCTCCAGGTCTAGCTGAAGATACCGCTGCTGCTGTAGCAGATGCAGCATCTACAACTCTTCTTATCCCTGCAGGTTCAGTTGTTACAAAAGTATATATATCAAATAATGGCACAGCTGTGGTTGGTGGTACTGATTTTAATATTGGGAATTCAACTGATGCCACTGCATCTGCTCTATATTTTACTGCCGTGCCGCAGGCAAGTGTTAACACTGGTGCTTTCGTACATAATATCGATGCTTTATCCGCATTTGCCACTGTAGGGATTGCAGGTTTAGCTGCTGATAATTTCGTAACAGTGCAAGTAACCGGTACCAATACTGCAGGTGACCTTAAAATCGTTATTGAATATATGTAAGTCTTTATTCGTATATACTATATACACTAACTCTACTTATTTACTCATCCTTATTTTATATCTTATTCCGGAAATAAGATATAATAATTTAATCTTCTATTTAACCTGTCAAATTAACTATTAATAATTGTTAAAAATTTATTTATTGTTATATATAATAAATAAAACACATGTCAAATTTACATCGTTTTGATCAAGTTTATCAGCATAGACTAGATCGAACACAGGTCGATATGGAGACCCTAAACGTTAGCGGGACCGCTAATATTGTTGATACCAATATCTCCGGAAATATCAGAGTTACCGGTAATGCAACTGTCGGTGGTACTCTCGGTGTTACCGGATTAAGCACACTAACTGGCGGTGCCACTCTACCCGGAACAGCGGCTCTTACACTTACAAATGGTGATGCAACTGTCGGTGGTACTCTCG
>Ga0114934_10002826_pt1 | contig 10997 bp, 14 predicted proteins | sample 4SBtaG_2_FD_99695 | JGI IMG/M metagenome (GOLD analysis project Ga0114934, IMG submission 99695) | Deep subsurface microbial communities from Kolumbo volcano to uncover new lineages of life (NeLLi) - 4SBTROV10_white metaG | ecosystem: Environmental > Aquatic > Marine > Volcanic ...
CGTCCAGTCCAATGAAATATTTCGTTTTCATGTTGCATCACCATTGGGTATGCAACACGAGTTACTCAAGAATTATCATGCCATCTCTGTAGAGGTCCACACAGAATAATGCAATCCTGGTTTATGTAGGTATTGAAAAGTCCTATTCATACCCCCATCTGTCTATTGTATTGTGCCAGTGGGAATATATTCTGTCTTTCATTTCCCTGTTCATCGGATGGTTATTGGGTCTGTAATCCTTCTGTGATGCTATATATCTCCTGAAACGCTCTCTGGACCTTTCGAAGTGAGGCAGTTGCAGTGACGAATATATGCACTCAAGCGTTTTCATTGGCTGTTTTATAAAATCCTCGTATCTTATTTCTACATAATTTTCCTCTTTTATCATGTGCTTTTCTTTGAAGAATTTGTCGTACATTGCCCTGTAGAAGTAAAATACGTTTTCCTCTATTTCTTCCATGTCATAATCCTGGAGGGAGAAGAGAGGCATTATCCCTCTGTAGAGATTCATGGTGGAACTAAAGACTTTGTACGGATTGCGGTACAGATGTATGAATTTCGCATCTGGGTACATCTCTACCAGCTGCTTTATTCTCCCAGTATTAGGTGGATTCTTAAGGAGCACTCTTTTCTTCCCCATCTTATATGCAGCTTTTTTTAAAACATATGAATAAACTTCCTTCCATCTTTCCACTATCCTCTTATCCACGTTGAAAAGCACATATTTATCAAAGTATTCCCTCATCTTCCTCGGAAAATACCACCCATGATAGAAGGAATAGGGGCTGAGATTTGCCACTGCATACTCCTCTTCGTAAGGATTGTCTGCTGCCATCTCTATGTCGTCCATGGGCCTTGTTGCAGGAAGGCTGTCTGAAAGTATCTTTTTGAAAAATTTTTCCATGAAGATATAGCTGTCAGGAAGCATTGTCTGGAAAGTGGATACGTAACTCATGTTCACATCACGGCTCATCAGGTAATGAAGGTATGTCGTTCCCCCTCTGAAATGCCCCACTATGAAAACTGGTTCCACCTCAACTTTCTCTATATCATTTTCATATTTCCTCTTTTCTATCATTCTTGGTATAGCGGTTACGGAGGCGAGCAATGTTATGTACGCAAATCTCGCCATATATCTAGGATGGATCCTGAAACCATTTTCTGCAAGTAGAGCCAGCCAGTTGGTGAGTGTGCCGCCTGCCAGCGGCTGCTGGTTAAAAGCGAAGAACTCCTTTCTTTTATCCATGCAGAAACTAAATGGGGAGGTGATTTAATAATTTTTTATAGGTGTTGGGTGGTTTATAATTAATTATAAACCATTAATGTTAAAAGTTTGAGGTTATTTTAAAATGGCCAATGATATGAAAGCAGTGGGTATAGACCTTGCCGGGAAAGAAAAGAATCCAACAGGCATGTGCACCCTATATAGGAATAGTTCATCCTTTAGTGTCTTATCTCTCAAAACGCTTTACGGTGACAGGGATATAATTGAATATGCTACTCGCAATAAAGCTGATGTGGTTGCAATAGATGCGCCTTTAATCGAAGGAGAGATAAGAGTAAGGGAGGGTGACATAATTTTGAAGAAATACGGTGCTCTTCCCCCTACAATGCCTTCGATGAGGGAGCTGAGTATCAGGGCGATGAAGATAGCAAAGTTAGTGGAGGGGCAGGTCATAGAGGTTTTTCCAACTGCAAGTGCAAAGATACTGGGATTTTATAATAAAGACTACAGGGAAATGGCATTACTCGCGGGAATAAAGGCGAGAAATAAGCACGAGGTGGATGCATATGTGGCAGCGCTTACAGGAATGCTCTATCTAGAAGGAAAAACAGAGATGGCTGGAGAGATAGTTATCCCTGCAAAACCTTTTTAGATGTTTAAATATTGCAATAAGGTGGAAAACGAAAATGTTCCGATAGGATGCGCCATAGACGAGCTTTTGGGAGGAGGAATAGAAAAGGGGATAATCACAGAGATATATGGAGAGGGGGGAACAGGAAAGACAAATATATGCATACAGCTATCAAAAAATTGTGCCTCAGAAGGCAAAAGGGTCGTTTTTATAGACACAGAGGGGGTATCAAAGGAAAGGATTTTCCAGATATGCGGGGACAACAAGGAAATTGTTGAAAAAATATTGTTTTTCTCCCCGTACTCCATGAAAGAGCAGGAAGAAATGGTCGGGAAGGCGATAAAAATAGACTCAGGACTGATAATAGTGGACAGCATGAACCTTTATTACCGTCTTGAGATGGAAACCGATGAAGGGGCAGCGACCCGCTCCCTCACAAGGCAGCTCGTGAATTTGCAAATAGAGGCACGCAGAAATAACATCCCTGTTGTTGTGACCGCACAGGTTTATTCTGTTGGCGATGATGTAAAACCTTTTGGGGGGAGGAGCATAGACCACATGGCAAAGGCAGTCATCCGTCTCGAGAAGGTTGACGAAAAAAGAAAGGACGGGAAGGAAGAAAGAATAGCAACGCTTATGAAGCATCGTTCACGACCTGAAGGAAAGGCAGTGAGGTTTTTCATTACCTCTTCAGGGGTGGAATGAATTTATTTTTCATGCATCAGCAAGCTTATATTTTGGTTTGCCATACGGGGAGACAATGACAGACAAAAAAGCAGACCTGGCTGGGCCAGGCATAGGGAGTTATGAGGAAATCGAGAGGATACTGCCAAAAGACTACGATTCTATCCTTACACCAAAGGAAACGCAGAAGGCAATATTTGCAGTAAAGGACTATATAGAAGAGCATCTGAGCAAAGAGCTGAACTTGATGAAAGTGACTGTTCCGCTGATTGTGGATGCCGAGAGCGGAATGAACGATTACCTCGACCGTGACGGCTCAAGAACTCCTGTCGAATTCCCATGCGGCCTGGGGCTTGATAAGCCGATAAGAGCTCAGATTGTTCAGGCTGCAACAAAGTGGAAGAGATTTGCTCTCAAGCAGTTTGGGTGCGATGTCGGCGAGGGAATAATCACGGACATGCGCGCTGTTAGAAAGGATTACTTCCTTGATCATGACCACAGTGCCTATGTTGATCAGTGGGACTGGGAGAGAGTCATTACAGAAGAACAGAGAAACCTGGATTATCTCACTGATACTGTGAAAAAGATATGGAAGGTCATCAAAGGGGCTGAGAGGCATGTTCATGACATGTTCCCCCAGCTTGCAGATAAATATCCTCCATTGCCAGAGGAGCTGACATTTTTCCACGCTGAGGATATTCTTGACATGTATCCGAATCTTCCTCGAAAGCAGCGTGAAACAAAAATCCTGCAGGAATACCCGGCAATATTCATTTACGGCATAGGGTATCCCCTCAAGGATGGTTACCCCCATGAGTTGAGGGCAGCTGACTATGATGACTGGATAACAGAGACGGTTTCAAAGGACGGAAGACCCATGCACGGATTGAACGGCGACATTCTTGTCTGGAATCCTGTCACGGAAAGAAGGCACGAACTTACATCAATGGGAATACGCGTTAATGCAGAGACATTGAAGAAACAGCTTGAAATGTCGGGCCAGCTTGATTTCCTGAACATGCCATATCATCAGGCAATAATTAACAACGAGATTCCGCTGAGCATCGGAGGAGGCATAGGTCAGTCACGTACATACATGCTATTGCTCAGAAAAGCGCATCTCGGGGAAGTGAGTGTGACTGTCTGGCCAAAAGTACTAAAAGAAATCTGCGAGAAAAAGAATATACACGTCCTGGAATAGACAACCTTTCCCCTTTTTGATTTTAATAAAAATGCGATAGGGCCTTAAGCAGGGTGATGCATGAAAAAATATGCATATCTCGCAGGTTCAATTGCATGCATCCTTTTCCTTTATTTTTTGAGCGCGATCTCTCATCTCCCCGAAATAAGCATTTCTGATCTGGAGAAATATGAAGGAAAAAGAGTGATTGTTGAAGGAATGGTTGTTGATAAAGAATTCAATAAGAAATCAGAGATTGTAACCCTGAAGGATGGCAACCATTCTGCAAGAATTTTTGTTCACGGTTCAACCGAAGCATCATATGGCGATATAATAAAAGTCACAGGAAGGGTTGAAAAATATGGTAGCCAATTGGAAATTTTTTCTGAAAGCATAGAGATATGCAAGAAATGGGATGAAAAGAGCATGCCATTGTGGGAGCTGTCGGAAAATTTTGAAAAATATATAGGCATCAATGTCAATGTAACCGGGTATGTGGACGGAGTGCATAGCAAATATTTTTATCTGACAGATTTTGGGAGGGAATATAAAATAAAGGTATTTTACCCCGAAAACTTGAGCAGGGAAATAGAAAATTACGAGCATGTCTATGTAAGGGCTTTCTTCAATTACGATCCAAAAAATATGTGCATGTATCTTGAAATAAAAGAAGACGAGCATGGCGTCGGAAGGATAGATTAAGATGGTGGATATCGTTATAATAATATCATTTGCCTTAATAGGGACATCACTTGGGTGCATAACAGGTCTTGTGCCTGGATTCCACGCAAACAATGTGGCCATCATCCTTCTTTCATTGTATGGAAGCATCTCCGCCTTTCTTTTATCAATCTCGTTTATCAAAAGCGAGATGGTTCCTGTCATCGTGGGCATAATTATTGTTTCCACCTCCATAGCCCACACATTTGTCAACATAATTCCGTCGACATTCATCGGGGCGCCAGAGGAGGACACCGCTCTTCTGCTCCTGCCTGCTCATTCCCTGCTTCTTGAGGGGGAAGGATATGGGGCGATATCTCTCTCGGCAGCGGGGAGTTATGGGGCGGTTATGATGGCTTTTATCCTTCTCATCCCGTTCAGGTTTCTGATTGGCCCTCCAGGGAATTTTTACTGGGTGATTAATCGCATAATACCATGGATTTTGCTTGCCATATCTGCTGTTCTCATATTAACTGAAAGGAGCAAAAGGCACGTTCTATATGCCATGGTTGTGTTTTTGCTCTCAGGGGCATTTGGCATAGAAATCATGGGCATGGATTCTTCCTCCCTTTTTGATATGAAAATATCTCTTCTTTTTCCCGCCCTTGCAGGGCTTTTTGGCATGCCAACGTTGGTTCATTCATTAAATGTGCCTTCTCTCCCTGAGCAGAGATTGGGGGAGAAAGAAGTTGATTTTATTGAAGGATGGAAAGATGTTGCAACAGGAACGATTGCAGGTGCTATTGTTTCATTGCTCCCTGGCGTAACATCGGCGGTGGCGACAATAATGGCAATGGTTGCGAGAAGAAAAAAAGATAGGGAAAATGTGATAGTTACGCTCTCTGCAGTCAACACTGCAACTTCATTTTTTGTTCTTGCAGTACTTTTCATGGTCGAGAAAGCGAGAAGTGGGAGTGCAATTGTGTTAAGCGAGATAATTAATGTAGAGAGATGGAACGATGTCATTCCCCCATATTCTTTATGCTATCTCATGATGGCTGTTGTCATAACATCACTGGTTTCATACTATGCAACAAAATTTTTTGGAAAAATAGTTGCACTGCATATTTCTCGCATTCCTTATGGCATGGTTGCAAGAGCATCAGTGGCATTTATTTTTGTGATGGTAGCTCTTTTTACAGGCGTTACAGGTATTGCTGTCCTGGCAACAGGAACATTTATCGGCCTCTTATGCCTTGAACTTGGCGTGCGAAGAAGTTTGTGTATGGGGGCTCTGATTTTACCTATAATGTTTACATATTTTTTATAACACTCCACGCATCTCTTATGAATAGAGATACATCTATGCCGTGCTCTTTTGCCACAATCAAGGCTGCCACTTCTGGAATTATGTGCTCCTTCTCTGCCTTTCTTGTTATTGCATCTCTTGCAGAATTTTCGTTTATGCCCTTCTTCGCGATTTCTGAAACAACCGCTGAAAGAATTTCATTATCTGATGACGGAATCTCCACCACGCTGCCATCGATTTTGAATCCCAATGGTAGCTCCATATCGGCATAATCAAAGGCAGGTTTGTAGCCCTCTTCCTCTACTACTAACAATCCTTTCTTGAGGCAATCCTCTATCAATCCCATTGACTGGGCAGGCGTCAGCCACCCAAGTTCATATGAAAGAGCTGCATAAATCTCGCTATCTTTTAAAATTTCCTTTCCACTTCTCTGAAAAAGAAAAGCTATGAGCTGCTTCAATTTTTCCATCATATCACCCCAATTTTTTAACCATACCCTCCTCAGGATACACACCCCAGGCAGGCACATCCACACTCTCTTTTGGGGAAACAAGGACAGCACCATCAAATCCAAATCTCTTGACTTTATCTGCCACCTCTTCCTCGTCATTTCCTCTCAGAAAAATTTCGATATCGCACAGATCTCTTATTTTCCCCAATTCGTCATCGCTCAATATATCCCCTATGGTTACCTTCTCTGCACCCGCAATTACAATATCCATCACATCTTCAAGGTGCCTTGGAAGGGAATCTATCCAGAGAAATGGCTTGTGGGAAAGTTTTCTGTATATGCTAAGATTCGGCTCGTTTCTTCTTACGCCGTCCAGGTCCATTACATATACATGCCCATACTTTTTTCCTAATTCCTTCAGCTTTTCTATGGCATCGAAGCGATGGCCATCCCCTATAACCTTTCCCCCTTTCACATATGCAAGCGGCATCTTTTCCATTGATTTGCAATGTTTGCGCTATTAAAATCTTTTTCACTTAAATTTTTTATATCCCAGTATCAATACAGTTATGGGGAATTATGAATATTACAGAGATAAAAGGCATTGGTCCTAAATATGCGAATAAACTCAAGAGGGCAGGTATAAAGACAGTTTATGACCTCAGAGAAATGAGCGCCAAGAAAGTGGCAAAGATAACAGGGATAGGAGAGCAGATGCTGGTTAAGTGGAAGGATGAAGCAATGAAGATGCATCTTCTCACAGATATAAAAGGCATAGGAGACGCATCGAGAAAAAAATTGGAGAAAATCGGCATCTCCACAATTGAGGAACTGGCTAATGCAAACAAAAAAATTGCATCAAAGGCAGGGATATCTGAGAAAAGATTTAAGGAATGGGTCAAAGAAGCAAAGAAGATGGTTATGGCGCCGAAGGAGAAGAGGGCAGTTGTGGCCGAGGATATTGGCCCAAAAAATGCCTTTATCACCATAAAAGGGAAAAGAGCAGAGGTTAAAATAAAGGAGAAATTACATGAAAACATTCCTGTGTACAGGGGTAATATCGTTGACTCTATGAAAGAGAGCAGGATTGCAGTCAACATAGACAGCTCCGGAAATGTAAAATTATGGTTTGATGGGAAATGGTATGAGAATGTTCCTTTCACAGAAGAAACTCTGTGGGGGAAAATAAAAAGAATATTTGGAGGATAAAAATGATAAAAATAAGATGGCATGGGCATGCGTGTTTTGAAATATCAGATAGTGCAACAATAGTAACAGATCCACATGACGGCAGCTCAATAGGCATAAAACCGCCGAATGTGAAGGCAGATATAGTGCTTGTCACCCACGACCACTATGACCACAATAAGGTAAAAGCCGTTGAAAAGGAAGGAACAAGGGTAATAAGGGGCGGAAACGAAAGCATCAATGGAATTGAAATAGAGTCATTCAAGGCGTATCATGATAAGGAGAAGGGATCAAAAAGAGGCGAGATAGCAATGTTTAAATTCACAGTAGATGGGATAACGTTCTGCCATGTCGGTGATCTCGGGCATGTGATTGATGATGAAACCGCAGAAAAAATAGGGCATGTGGACATACTCTTTATTCCTGTAGGGGGTACATTCACCATTGATGCAGAGGAAGCGATTGAGGTGTGCAAAAAGATAAACCCAAAGGTGGTGGTTCCGATGCATTACAAAATCGGAGGATTATCTCTGCCAATAGAGAGGGTGGAGCCATTCTTGGAAAATGCTGGAAGGAACTGTGAGATAAGACATGTTGCCAACGAGATAGAGATAGAAAAAGAAGATCTGCCCGAAGAAACCGAGGTATGGGTATTCACCCTTTAGCCCTTAATATTTTATCCACTTTATTTTCTATGTCGGAATTATCTGCTTCTTTCTCTATTAGCTCCATAACTGCAACATCTGAAATTTCTTTAGGTTTTAGCTCGTATTTCATGGGAAGCATGTCAACCATATTTTCAATGTGAGAAATATTTACTTTCTCTTCCACCACCTCGCGCCTTTGCCTTTTCACCTCCTCCTCCGCCGGCGGGGGAGGTGATCGAGATTTTTCTTCAACATTTTCAAAAATAAGGGATATTTTGCAGTAAGGACATTTGCCGTGGGTGGCATCAGCATTAACATCAAAATCTTTGCCGCAGTTAGGACACGTAACCTTGACTTTCCCCATCAACACTGTATACAATTCTTACTTATTAATTGTTATGGTATTTGGATATTGCCTCTGTGATGACGGATATTGCATTTTCCCTAGATGAGGGATATGCCTTTATTTTTCCTTTAAAGGATACAATGTTGTTGTCATTTGCTAGAGACACATGTCCCTCAGAGGCTTTTTCCTTGCTGAATTTCATATGGAAGAAGCATTCATCGTCAACACCACTACCAGCATTCCGTGACTCTATAAGTGGGAGTATGGCCTGACAGAGATTCTTTATTTCTCTTGCCTTCTCGATTTTTAGTTCCATAATCTTTATTTTATCGCCAAAACTGCCCTCAACAACTTGCTCTTCTATTTTTGTCTCCGCTTCCTTATCTCCATATCCCAAAAAAAGCAATGCTTCTCTGACTTTTTCCTCTGATTCTGTTGAATAGCAGAACACTCTAAGGAGGACATAATGGAATAGAGCTTCCATTTCTACTTTCCTCTTCTCTTGTTTGCTCTTATGCTAGGTCTGATTTTTTCAGCCCCTTTTCCTTTATTCCGCAATCCCCTACCTTTCTTTCCTGCAGATGTTTTTCCCCTGTAAACCCTGTTTTTCTCCCCTGCTATCCAGTTTATATCCTTATCACTGAGTATGGCTGGATGGCTTCTATCCACAAGAATGACCTCATAAAAATGATGCTTCCCGTCAGCCCCCACCTTATATGAATTCAGCACCTCCATGTTCGGATAATGTTTTGCCACCCTTTCCTCTGCTATTCTCTGTGTGGACTTCCCCGCTGTTATTTTTTCCACACCCATTCTTGATGGTTTCCTTCCAGAATTCAAACGCTGCTTCCTGAGCCCGCCTCTCCTGACTTTTGCCCTCACAACTATGAATCCCTGCTTGGCTTTGTACCCGAGAGCATGTGCCCTATCTGGGCGGGTCGGCTTTTCAATTCTGACTATGCTGCCCTCTTTTCGCCATTCTATCATCCTTTCCCACTGGGGTGACTGATAGGATGTATCGGGCTTTTTCCACGTTTCTCTCAGATATTGGTAGAATCCCTTGGTCATTTCAAACCTGAAAAGCAATCCCTTATATAATCATTTGGATGTTTTGTGAGGCAGGGAGAGTATGTTCTATTTTCCCTTTGCTTTTTCTATCTGCTTTTCCATTGCAGATATGGCATTTTTAAGTGCGGCATGGAAGCCCCAGCCCTCATCTGCAGCAGTAAAGACGCCTTTAGGACATGAAAGGCGGAGCTTGCAGTATATAAGAGGGAGGCCATGCTTCCTTTCTTTGTACTGCTTTAGATAGACATAAAGATAACCTGTTTCAAGGAATTCTTCATATTTTCTCAAAAAATTCTTTAGCAGGAGGCTTCCCTCGCTTAGGTCAAAATCTTCCACTTTCTCAAGCTCCCCGCAGAACTGCACAAATATTTTTTCCTCTTTTTCAGTACTTGCTATCGGCTCCAGCAGATCCTTTTTTGTTACTATACCTACAAGTTTCTCATCGCTACTGACTATGACACCTCCTATTTTCTTTTCAATCATTTCTTCTACCACCTTCCTTACGCTATCATCCGGAGAAACCATGAATGGGTCTGGCATCATTATCCCTTTGACAGGTATTTTCAGATACCTTTTCTTCTCCGCAATAAATTCACCGTATTCAGGTTTTTCTTCAGGAAGTATAACTTTTTCCATCAAATCATGCATTGTGATTACACCAACTACCCGTCCATTTTCCACCACAGGTAATCTTGAAATGTTATTTTCCCTGAAAATCTTGATGACTTTGCCGATGTTATCGCCTGGGAAAACAAATTTAACATCTTTTGAGACAAACTTTCCTATTTTTTCGTATCCAAATTCCTTTTCCACTATTTTTTTGAGCAGGTCATCTACCCTCACCACACCCATAAGCTTTTTGTCTTCAAAAACTGGAAGAGTGAAGATTTCATTTTCAAGCATCAACCTCGCAACTTCCCCTATTGGCATATCTGGATTAATTTTTGGCACCTGCCTGATAAAGTTCTTTACTTTTGCATTTGGCGGGAGTTTTGCTCTTGTCAGCTCCTTTTCCACAAGCATGCCAGCATACTCTTTTTTTCTCGTAACGATGATTGAATCTGTTTCTTCAAAGAGGGAAAGTGCATGGGATATAGGCTCATTTTCATCTATGACTCTGCAATCATCACTCACAAAATCTTTCGCAATCATTTTTCATCACCTCCTCTCACTTTTGCATATGATGGCAATTTAAAAATTTTACTATTGGATGTTCCAACTTATAAGTATTTCAAAAAAAATTGAAATACAAAATTTTATATAACACTTTTTGTATGTACCCTCGAGAAAAATTATAAAAAAATTTGAAATAGTAGTGATGTCATGATGAGAGATATCGAGCACAGATACCAGATTGTTAAAAATTTCTCGCCTTCGTGGTTCTCAAGCATCATGGGAACCGGGATACTTGCAATAACATCCATGTTTTACTCACAATACATTCCTTTTTTGAAGAATGCAGCATATTTCTTCTTTTATTTCAACGTCTTTCTCTTTTTCATTCTTCTGGTTCCCTGGGTTCTCAGGTGGATATTTTTCAGGAAAGAAGCAATAGCAGATATGGAACATCCTGTATTGTCAAATTTTTATGCAACCATTGCAATTGCA
>Ga0114934_10002828_pt1 | contig 10996 bp, 7 predicted proteins | sample 4SBtaG_2_FD_99695 | JGI IMG/M metagenome (GOLD analysis project Ga0114934, IMG submission 99695) | Deep subsurface microbial communities from Kolumbo volcano to uncover new lineages of life (NeLLi) - 4SBTROV10_white metaG | ecosystem: Environmental > Aquatic > Marine > Volcanic ...
TACGGACTATTTTGTGATTAGCATAGCATCGCCAAAGGATAGGAAACGGTAATCTTTTTTAATTGCCTCCTGATAAGCTTTCATTAATTTTTCTCTGCCCACAAAGGCACTTACTAAAAGTATAAGAGAAGAACCGGGTATATGAAAGTTAGTTATCAGAGCATCAATTAGCTTAAAATTGTATCCTGGATAGATAAAAAGATTGGTCCATCCCTCTCCCGGCAAGAGCAATCCTGAGGGCTGAGCTTGGGTTTCCAGTGCCCTAACAGTGGTAGTACCTACAGCTATTAGTTCTCCTCCTTTCTTTTTAGTTTCATTGATAATTTTAGCTACTGAAGGGGAAATCCTAAAGTACTCAGGAGGTATCTCATTTTTCTCCACTATGGGGTCTAAGAGTGGTTTGAAACTGGCCCAACCAGTATGAAGGGTAATCTCAACAAATTTTATCCCCATACTTTTTAACTTTTGCATTAGTCGAGGGGTAAAATGAAGTCCTGCCGTGGGTGCTGCTATAGCTCCTTTCTGTTTAGCATAGATAGTTTGGTATCTTTCTTTATCTTTATCTGTGGGACCGGATGGTCTTTTAATATAGGGAGGAAGAGGAATTTGCCCAACTTTAAGGATTTCTTCTTCTAAGTGAGAAGGACTGAACTCAACTATTCCCTTGCTTCCTCCTTCTTTCTTTAATACCTTAGCGCTAAGATGAGTTCCTGGGAAAATAATAACTGTTCCTTCTTTTAATCTTCGAGCCGGTTTCAATAAGCATTCCCATGTACCGTCCTCTTTTTTTTGCAAAAGGAAAATTTCAGCTCTTCCCCCTGTAATTTTCTTTTTCCCTTTTAATCGAGCTGGAATTACCCTTGTATTGTTAAGCACTATCACATCCCCTTCCTTTAAATATTCTCCTATCTCATAAAATTTTCTGTGTTTTATTTCTCCTTTTTTGGAAAGTATCAAAAGTCGACATCTATCCCGAATAGGGCAAGCATGCTGAGCAATAAGCTCTCTTGGTAAGTAATAGTAAAAGTCTTTTGATAACATTTTTGTATCTATTCAGTCACAGATTTACGCTGATATTTTTATCACAAAAAGGCTAAGCACAAAAGACGTAAGGCTAAAGGTTGCCAAGTTCATTAGAGACTCCATAAAGACTTCTAAGAATAATGTCTGTGGTTCCTTGTATTTGAGCCTATTTGTGTTCATCTGTGTGAATCCGCGGCTAGACAGTTACGCATTTTTTATTTATCTGTGTAAATCAGTGGCCAATATTTAAAATTACCACGAATTTTACTTATAGTCAATAGTATCGTGGAGGCTCTGAAAAAGTTTGAGGCTGCTCTTTGCTCGGTGCTTTCCAACGTTGCGGCTAAGTTCTACTTTTATCTGCATACTGTGGCCCGGTAGAATTTGTCTGCTGGGGGCATTCATGATACATGAATGCCTGAGGAGAACTTATATGTTAGAGCTCATAGACCCGCCTTGATCGCCGCTGCCTTATGGAAACACCTCGCCGAGCAGCAAAAAAGGAGATTTCTCAGAGCTCTCTGTGTAAACTTTGACAAAGGGAGAGTAGATATTAGAATGTAGAAAATTGGTAAGAGCTTCGCTCGGAGAAGGAATTATCAATGGGTAAAGTTAAAATTAAAGAGATAAGGGAATTCAAATCGCTATTTTCGCTTATCTGGAGGTATAGAATCAGGATAATAATCGGCCTTCTGGCCCTTATTTTAGTTGATGGAACACAGCTTATCCTCCCCCTTATTATCCGAAGTGCAATAGATATTCTTACTCTGGGGAAAGCCACCAGCTTGCTTTTAGCAAAATACGCCCTTTACATCATAGCTCTATCCTTGATAGGAGCAGTACTGCGCTTTGTCTGGCGCTATTTTATCATAGGAACCTCCCGAAAAATAGAGCAGTATCTTCGCAACAAGTTCTTTTCCCATATTCAAACTCTGTCAGTAAATTTCTTTAATCGTATCAAGACAGGGGATCTTATGGCCAGGGCTACTAATGATATTGAAGCAGTGAGAAGGGCAACCGCTATGGGGGTGGCGATTTCTGTTGATTCCCTCATCTTTCTAATCTTTTCTCTGACAGCTATGGTATTTATAAACTTTAACCTTACCCTTTATGTAGCAGTTCCTTTTCCCATTCTTGCTCTCATTGTAACAATCTTTGGTCAAAAAATCCACCAGCGATTCGAAAAAGTTCAGGGGGCCTTTTCAAACATTACGGAAAAGGTAAGGGAGAGTCTTAGTGGAATAAGGGAGATCAAGGCCTTTGTCCAGGAAAAGGGGGAAATGGATAGTTTCAAGAAGGTAAACGAGGGATTTTTTAGAAAAAATATCGCTTTGGTAAGAATCTGGGGATTATTTCAGCCTCTTCTTATGTTTTTAGGAGGCTTAACTACTGCTCTTGTCCTCTTGTTCGGAGGCAGAGAGGCCATCTTAAATGAGATAAGCCTTGGTGATTTAGTTGCCTTTTCTATGTATCTGGAAATGTTAATTGGGCCTATAATGGCTATTGGCTGGATGGTAAATCTTTTTCAGCGGGGAGCTGCTTCTATGGGAAGAATAAATAAAATTCTCTTGATGCAGCCAGAGGTAAAAGATGAAAGAGACGCCCTTGATATAAGAATTCAGGGTAAAATAGAGTATCGCAATCTTTTCTTTTCTTACCCTGGCGAAGAAAACCCAGTTTTGAAAAATATAAATCTTTTTATTCTACCCGGAATGAAGCTGGGAATAGTGGGAAAAGTTGGCTCAGGAAAAAGTTCTCTTATTCATCTTCTCTGTCGAGTATTTGAGCCTCCTCAGGAAACTCTCTTCCTCGATGGAGTGGATATAAGAAAGATTCGTCTCTCCACTTTGAGACAGAGCATAGGAGTGGTGCCACAGGAGAGCTTTCTCTTTTCCACTTCCATTCGGGAAAATATTACTTTCGGAAATTTCGAAGCCTCCGAAGAGCAAATTATAGAGACAGCAAAATTATGTGAGGTTTACTCGGAAATTATGGAGTTTCCTGAAGGTTTTGATACTTTAGTAGGGGAGAGGGGTATTTCTCTTTCCGGAGGTCAAAAGCAAAGAATATCCTTGGCCAGAGCCATCATTAGAAGTCCCAAGATTCTCATCTTGGACGATGCTCTTTCCTCGGTAGATGCTCAAACGGAGAAACAGATCTTAAAAAACTTAAAGAAGGTTATGCAAAATCGTACCTCGATAGTGATCTCTCATCGGATTGTTGCCGTTGAGGATTGCGATCTCATTATCGTGATGGATGATGGTAAAATAGTTGGACAGGGAAACCATGAGAAGCTTTTAAGTGTTAATGAACTATATGCTTCCTTCTATGAAGAACAAAAATTAGAGGAAGAAAGAGAGTATTTGAAGTTATGATGAAAGATGATTATTCAGAGGAAAAAAAGATAGGTACAGTTTATAGTATCAAGTTGTTTAAAAGACTCTTAAATTACATTAAGCCTTACAAGTTCCTTTTCCTTTTGGTAACAGTGATAACCATTTTTACGGCTGCATTTGACATTTCTCTTCCCTATATTACCAAAATGGCCATTGATCAGTGTCTGGTCCCTCCTTACGCTAAACTGGAATTTTCCGGGAAAAACCCCTCTTTCGAAAGTTACTTTAGTGGAAGATATAAAAAATATCTCAATCTCCTGAAAGAAGATATTTACTTAATAAACCTTTCCCGGGTAAGAAAGGAGGATAAGGTTGAGCTTGAAGCGAAAGGGTATCTTTCAAAAGAGAGGTTTTTCGGGATAAATCCCGAGGAGCTAAAGATAGAGGAAAAGGAGAAGACAATCTCTTTGATCAAGAGATATCCTCTTTTCTTCCATCAAAGCGGAAAATTCTTTTTCATTAACTCAAGTAACTTAAAGAAGCTTAAAAAAGGCGATTTAAAGTTCATTAGAAAAAAAGACATTTCTCGGTTAAATTTCTTTGCCTTTATCTTTTTCTCCATTCTTGCACTAAGTTTTTTCTTTAATTTTGCCCAGATATACCTTCTCCAATACAATGGTCAGAAAATAATGTATGATATGCGAGTTAAGATTTTCTCCCATCTGCTTTCTCTCCCCATTCCCTTTTTTGATAAAAATCCTATTGGAAGGTTGGTTACCCGTGCTACCAATGATGTGGAGTCTATCAATGAAATGTACACCACAGTTTTAGTCTCAGCCCTTAAAGATATTTTTCTGCTCTGTGGTATTTTATTTGTTATGTTCAGGTTGAATACAAAGTTAACCCTTATCTTTCTCCTTTTTAGTCCTTTAATGGCTTATATTAGTTCTGTCTTTCGCCTTAAAGCAAGGCAGGCCTTTCGGGTGGTACGAATAAAGATCGCTAAGTTGAATGCCTTTACTGCAGAAAGCATCTCTGGAGCAAGGATAATTCAGCTATTTAACCAGGAAAAAAATAACTTTAATAAATTTAAGAGGATAAATAATGAGAAGTATATGGCCTCTATACGTCAGCTTCTTATCTTTGCTATTTTTAGGCCTTTAATAGAGATCATAGGTGCATTTGCTATCGCCCTCATCATTTGGCAAGGAGGCGGTAGGGTAATTAGCGAGGCTCTTACTCTGGGAGGTCTGACGGCATTTCTTTATTATGTGGGGATGTTCTTTAGGCCGCTCAGAGACATTGCTGAGAAGTTTAATATTCTTCAGTCAGCTATGGCTTCCTCGGAAAGAATTTTTCAGCTTCTGGATGAAAAGGGAGAAGATCGGGGAGGGAATAAGAAGATAACTGATTTGAAGGGAAAAATTGAATTTCGAAACGTCTGGTTTTCCTATAAGGATAAAGATTGGGTACTTAAGGATATTTCCTTTACTGTTCTACCAGGAGAAAGGATAGCCCTGGTTGGTCACACTGGAGGAGGGAAAACCTCAATTGTAAATCTCCTTCTTCGTTTTTATGAGTTTCAAAAAGGAGAAATTCTCTTAGACGGGATCAACATAAAGGATTTGGACCTTTCCTTCCTTAGATCTCAAATTGGCCTGGTCCTTCAAGATGTTTTCATCTTTTCTGGAGATATCGGAGCCAATATAAGGCTCAGGGATAACACCATTTCTGATGAGAAGTTGTGGGAGGCAGCAAGATATACAAATGCTAACATCTTTATTGAAAGACTTCCTGGAAAATATGAAGCAGAGGTGAGAGAACGAGGATCAGAGTTTTCTCAAGGGCAAAGACAGCTTTTAGCTCTCACAAGGGCACTGGCTTTTAACCCTAAAATCCTCATTTTGGATGAGGCTACGGCTAACATTGATTCTGAGACGGAACTTCTTATTCAAAAGGCCTTGAAAAATCTTTTAGTTGGCCGAACTTCCCTTGTCGTAGCTCATAGACTTTCCACAGTGAGAGATGCCGATAAAATACTTGTTATTCAAAAAGGAAAAATTGTAGAAGCAGGCACTCATCAGGAGCTTTTACGGAAAAAAGGATATTATTACTACCTTTACAAGCTTCAATTTCAACTTCTTACTAAATAAAATGCGTTGATGCGTAAAAGCGTAAATGGGTGAATGCGTTAATACGGAGAGAGCGAAGAGCAGCCTCAAACTTTCTCAGAGCTCTCTAATATGGTAGATTTGACAAAGAGCTATTATGTGATATTAATACAATAGATAAAGAAAAAGTAGGATATTAAGATGGCTAAAGTAAGGAGAATGAGCCTGGAGGATGTTTTGCTTAAAGAAGGTTTTGCAAGCGAACAGGATATTAAAAGAGCCAAAAAGTACCAAAGAAAAGAGGGAGGAAAACTTAGTGATATTTTAGTTAAACTGGGAATAATCAGCGAAGAGCAATTGGTGGTTGGTTTTTCTAAGCAGTTGGGGATTCCACATATAAAATTGAGGAATTATAAACTGGACCCGGAAATAATTAAAATTCTTCCTATGAAAATAATCAGAAAAGAAAAGGTAATTCCTCTGGATAAATCTGGGGAAAATCTAACCATTGTTACCTCTGACCCTTTAAATGTTTTGCTCATTGATAATTTAAGAGCAAGAACAGGTTATAACATTCAGATTATTATAGCTACTCCCACTGAAATCGAGCAAACCATTGATGATTATTATGCTACCTTAGCTACTAAAGATTTAGATGAGTTAATAGAGAAATCAGGTAGAGAAGAAGAATTAACAGTAGTGGAGGGGAAAGAATCAGTTAATTTGGATCGTCTGCTGCAAGAAGCAGAGCAAGCACCCATTATTAAGATGGTTAATATGATTCTTTCCCGGGCTATAAGGGAAAGAGCCAGTGATATTCACATGGAACCCTTTGAAAAAAAAGTTCAAGTTCGTTATAGAATTGATGGGATTCTGTATCCTGTTACCTCTCTTCCTAAAAAAGTACAAAATGCTGTTGTTTCCCGAGCAAAGATTCTCTCTAATTTAGATATTGCTGAGAGAAGACTCCCGCAGGATGGAAGATTTCGAGTTAAAGCTTACAATAGGGATGTAGATTTTAGAGTGTCTACTATACCCACTAAGTTTGGAGAAAAAGTTGTCCTTAGAGTGTTAGATAAAGCTCAACTTAGCGGTTTAACTATTGATAAATTAGGTTTGGAGAAAGGTGTTTTAGAGAAGTATCAAAGAGCTATTCAGCAGCCTTATGGAATGATTGTTCTCACAGGACCTACCAGTTCCGGGAAGTCTACCTCTCTTTATGCAGCTATAAGGGCTATCAACACTCCAAACAAGAATATTCTTACTGTAGAGGACCCTGTAGAGTATGAAATAGAGGGGGTTAATCAAGTACAGGTTCACGAAGAAATTGGATTAACCTTTCCTAGGGCACTGCGGGCCTTCCTTCGTCAAGATCCTGATATAATTATGTTAGGGGAAATGCGAGATCTGGAGACAGCAGATATTGGAATTAAAGCTGCCTTAACTGGACATCTTCTCTTCACCACTTTACATACCAACGACGCTGTGGGGAGCATAACCAGATTAATTGACATGGGAGTAGAACCTTTTCTTGTTGCCGGGTCCCTTATCTTTGTAGGAGCACAAAGATTAATGCGAAAAGTTTGTAAGGACTGTGCCGTTCCTTATAAGCCTTCCTCAGGGGTGTTAGAGTCCTTAGGTATAGATGAAGGTAAATTAAAGGATGGAGTGTTTTATAAAGCTAAGGGATGTCCAATATGCAACAATACTGGATATAGGGGAAGAATGGCAGTAATGGAGGCTCTGGAAATTGACGATGATATAAGAGAGTTAATTGTTAGAAGAACTCCCGATATAGAAATTAAAAAAGTTGCTCTATCTAAGGGAATGGTACCTTTAAGGGAAATTGCTTTAGCTAAAGTAATTAAAGGGGAGACTACTCTGGAAGAGCTGGCCAGAGTAAGTGGAGCCTTGTAAGGGGTGAGCAAATGGCAGTCTATACTTATATAGCTCGAAGTAGAAGAGGAGAAAAAATAAGAGGTAAAATAGATGCCAATGATGAAAGAGAAGTAGCCCATCAATTAAGAACTCAAGGGTTAATTCTTATCTCAGCAAAAAGACGAGCTCTTAGTTCAGAGAAGGTTACCTCTGAAATTAAGCTCTTTAAACCCAGAATAAAGTCAAAGCATATTATTGTTATGTTTCGGCAGTTTGCTACTTTAATTAATGCGGGTCTTCCCATTGTTCAGGCTCTTGATATTTTAGTTAATCAAACTCAAAATGTATCTTTAAAGGAGATTATAATTCAAGTTAAAGCTGATATAGAAGCAGGTTCCTCTCTTTCTGATGCTTTATTTAAATACCCTAAAAAATTCTCTCCTCTGGTCTGTAATATGATAAAAGCAGGTGAGGCAGGGGGAGTTTTAGACCTTATCCTTACTCGCTTGGCAGACTATTTGGAAGAGACAGACAATATGAAGGAGAGGATAAAAACTGCTATGAGATATCCCATCTTTGTCTTAATTATGGCTAGTGGACTTGTTTTTGCTCTTATGTTTTTTATTCTTCCCCGAATGGATGAGTTGTTCAGGGAAGCTTTTCAAGCTAAGCTTCCTGCTTTAACCCAATTTTTCCTGGATTTGTCCAGGCTCTTAAGAGAAAAATTTTACATAATTCTCCTCATTGTGGGAATAATAGCTCTTATTTACTGGTTAATTAAGAGATCAAATAGGGGAAGTTACTGGCTTGATGTAGTTAAGTTAAAGCTACCGGTGCTAGGAAAGTTATTTCATAGAATGGCTCTTTCTAGATTTACCAGAACTCTGGCTACTTTATCTAATAGTGGAGTTCCTATTTTAGAGTCTCTGGAGTTAACTGGAAAAACAGCGGAGAATAAAGTTATTGAAAGAGCAGTGGAAGAGGCAAAGAATTCTCTCAAGGAGGGAGAAACTATTGCTGCTCCTCTAAAGAAATACCCTGTATTTCCTCCCTTAGCTACAAGTATGATTTCTGTAGGGGAGCAAACAGGCTCTTTAGATGAGATGCTTAATAAGGTTGCTGATTTCTACGATCAAGAGGCTCAAACCATTATAGATTCCTTATCTGCTCTCCTCGAACCTTTACTAATGGTTTTCCTTGGAGCTACAGTAGGAGTGATAGTGGTGGCTATGTACTTACCTTACTTTACTATGTTTAAGTATATTGGAGGCTAAAGACGTAGATATTCATCGCAGAGGTCACAGAGTACGCAGAGAGAAATGAGAAGAATTAGCTACTGAAGGCACAGGAAAAGGTGTGAGGCTAAGGACAAAAGGCGAAGGGCTAAAGGCAAATGCGTAGATGTAGCGCAGGTCTTTAGACCTGCCAAGGAGTGATGAGTTGATGACCCAAAGACTCAACGATATGAATGAAATGAACGAGAAAGACAAGATGAACAAAAAAATTATAGGAAAAATTGGGAAACCAGGAGTGGAAACTTACAAAACAGAAAAGCGAAAGATATACCTGGTTCCCCTTTTATTTTCTGGCAAGGGATGGGAGAAAAATCTTCCTCAAGATTATAAGGAAAAGGTGGACAGATACTGGGAAGATGTAGAGAAACGCATTGATGATCTGAAAAGAAAGCTGGGAAAGATTAACAGGATTTATCATGAGATGGTGGAAGTAGATGGGGAAAAGGGAATGAAAATTATAAAAGAGGCTAATTTGAAGAGTTATAAAATTGTAGAAAAACTTTACGAGAAGGGAGCAAGGATTGAAGCTGTTGAAGATGCTGAGCTGGTAAAAGAAAGTATAGATTGGAGTAGGTGTTTGAGTTTAAAGCTGGAAACTAGTAAAGTTTTTATTTTGCTCTCTCAATTTTTATCACAGGTTATGGAAAAAAGGGATAATTATATCTCTCAGCAAATAGATAAGACCCTTCAAAAAAACGAGATAGCTATTTTATTTATTCGGGAAAATAACAATGTTCAGCTTCCTAAGGATGCTCAGGTTTTTAGAATCTATCCTCCAGTTCTTGATGATATTCATCGTGACCTCCAAAAACTTTATTCCAGTAAATAGCAAATACCTGACGAGGTTTATTCAAGAGAGTTTTGAAAAAGTTTAAGGCTGCTCTTTGTTCGGTGCTTTCCACAGGCAAGATGCCTATGCCACCAGCGGCTAAGTTCTACTCTTACCTTTTTGGAAAACACCTCGCCGAGCAGCAAAAATTTGTAAATTTTATTCAGGGGTAATGTTAAACAAAGTATGAAAAGAACGCTGATAAACATAGATGTAAAGAGAATTCCGCAGAGAAAAAAACAGGGGAAAGAAAAAATATTGTTGAAAATCAGCGTCAATCCCTATGATCTGCGTGAATCTGCGTCCATTTTTTGACATTACCTACTCAGGGTAAAGGATGACTTTAATGGAGTTTCTTTCTTTGGCTATTTTAAATCCTTCTTCCCATTCTGTTAAGGGGAGTTGGTTTGTTATCAATGCCTTAAGATTAACTTTTTTCTCCTCCATTAGCTTCAACGCTTTAACCCAGGAGGATGGTTTCTGAGTATGGGAGCCAATTAAGTATATCTCTCGACCAAAAAGTACATCATCAAAGTCTATCTCAACTCTTCGATGAAGAATCCCTGCCTGAATATATTTACCTCTTTTTTTAACTAATTCTAATCCTAAATGAGTCGCTGCAGGAGAACCTGAACATTCAAAGACTATATCTACTCCATAGTTATCAGTTATTTCCCTTAAAAATTCATGTATATTTACCTCCTGTAGATTAATAGCAAAATCTATCCCTAAATCCTTAGCCAGAGCCAATCTTTTTTCATCACCTGAGATTCCACAGATGATAACCTTAGCTCCTTTTGCTTTGGCTACTTGACTAACCAATAAGCCAAGTGAGCCTGGTCCCAGCACTAAAACCACATCATTTGCTGAAACTTTAGCTTGCTCCATAACAGCATGAGTAGCACAGGCTAAGGGTTCAGTGAGAGCTCCACTAAAAAAATCAATGTGAGATGGTAGAGGATGGATGCTTTCCTCTCGGATGACAAAATAACTAGCAAAAGCTCCATTAACTTTTGAACCAAGACCCTTGCGCTGAGGACATAAGTTGTAATCTCCACTTTTGCAAAATCTACATTTTCCACAGATATAGGCAGTAGTTTCAGTAGTTACCCTCTCACCTACTTGAACCTTCTTAACTTCTTTACCTATTTCCACTACCTCCCCAGCTGTCTCATGACCAATAATTACCGGGGGTTTAACTGCGGAGTATCCATAAAGGTCAGTGCCGCAAATTCCTGTGGCTTTTACCTTAATTTTAACCTCTTTCGGCCCAGGGGAAGGCTCTGGAACATCAACAAGGCTCATCTCACCATTTATCAATTTCATCAATGCTTTCATAATTAATCCCTAACTTATTTTTCACCTCTTTTCAGTTTCAAGAAAGCCTCAGGGCTTCCCCTTCGTCGCTGGGATGCTCTTTAAATTATCTCTGCTCGGTCTCCTCGTTTCGGGAAAAATTTAAACTCGTCGCTTTGCTCCTCAAACATAAATTTTTCTTTTTCCTCCACTCGGAGACCTCGTTAA
>Ga0114934_10002829_pt1 | contig 10994 bp, 5 predicted proteins | sample 4SBtaG_2_FD_99695 | JGI IMG/M metagenome (GOLD analysis project Ga0114934, IMG submission 99695) | Deep subsurface microbial communities from Kolumbo volcano to uncover new lineages of life (NeLLi) - 4SBTROV10_white metaG | ecosystem: Environmental > Aquatic > Marine > Volcanic ...
GAAACAAAAATCGATCTGGGGGGACGATTGGTTTTGCCTGGCTTCAACGATGCCCACCTTCATTTTGTGGAGGGCGGAAAGGGAATGCTGGGATTGAACCTTCGCGATGCGGATAGTCTCGAAGAATTTCTCGAGCGAATCGGCAACTACGCGCGAAAATTGGCACCCGGAAAATGGATTACCTCCTGGGGCTGGGATCACGAGAATTGGCCGGGAAAACGGTACCCAACCCGCCAGGATGTGGATCGGGTAACCCCGCAGCATCCGCTTTTGTTGTTTCGATTGGATGGCCATCTGGCGGTGGCAAATAGCTTGGCGTTGAAAGCAGCGGGAATTCACGGATCAAAGAAAATTCCGGGGGGCGAAATTTTATTGGATTCCCGCACCGGTGAGCCCAATGGAGTTCTTAAGGACAAGGCAGCGGAAATCGTGGCGAGCCAAATTCCACGGGAATCGCTTTCCGACCGCAAAGAAGCCATTCACGTCGCACTGTCCCATGCGGCAACGCTTGGGGTGACTTCTGTTCAGGAAATGGAAACGCGATTGGAAGATTATGAGATTTATTCTGAATTGGCAGAAAAGGGCGATCTCTCTGCTCGAATCTACGCGGTTCCATTGTTGGAAAATCGAAATCAGTTTGAAGGACTTCCACAGAACGACTTCCTACAAGTAGGCGGTGCGAAACTTTTTTCGGACGGCTCCCTTGGTGCCGGTTCTGCCTGGATGTTTGAACCCTTCAATGACGAACCCAATACCACCGGCCTGTCTATTTATTCGCCCGATGAATTGCGGGCGATTTTTGAAGATGCCGATCAGAAGGGCTGGCAAATTTGCGTTCACGCTATCGGAACGCGCGCCAACCACGAAGTTGTGCGGGCTTTTGAGAGTCTTTTGAAGAGTCAACGGAATGAGCGGCGACATCGCGTGGAACATGTCCAACTCATTCGGGATGAAGACATGCGGCAAATGGCCCGATTGGGTTTACTGGCTTCCATTCAACCAGTGCACTACTGGGATGACCAACGTTGGCTGGTGCGCCGGATCGGGGAAGGCAGGCTTCCGCTAGCTTATCGCCTGGAATCCTTTTTTCGGGCGAAGATTCCTGTTGCGTTTGGAACCGATTGGCCGGTCGAGGATCTAAATCCACTCCTGGGATTGTTCTCTGCGGTGGCGCGCAGTTACGATTTAAACACGCCGGAAGAAGGAATCTCACTCAAGACAGCTATTCGTGCCTACACGAGTGGAAGCGCCTACGCGGAATTTGTCGAGGATAAAAAGGGGCGATTGCTGGAGGGCCAATTCGCGGATTTGGTAGTTCTGTCTGAGAATATTTTTAAATTACCGCCGGAAGATTTTAAGGATGTTCCAATTGATTTAACAATGGTAGGCGGAAAAATTTATTACGAATCCCAAAATGCAAAATTTTGAAGGAAAATCGTTTTGATTCAGCGCAAAAAGACACGACAGGTAAAAGTTGGAAATTTGTTTATTGGGGGTGATGCTCCCATTTCCGTTCAGTCCATGACAACCACGAAAACGGAAGACGCTCGGGAAACAATTAATCAAATTCGGAAATTGGAAGACGCCGGCTGCGAGATTGCTCGGGTAGCTGTTCCGACACTTGAAGCGGCGGAAGCCATTAAGGAGATCAAAAGGAATATTCACATTCCTCTGGTTGCAGACATTCACTTCGATTATCGATTAGCTTTGAAGTCAATTGAAAATGGCGTGGATAAGGTTCGAATTAATCCGGGGAATATCGGTTCAAAGGAACGCATCCGCGCAGTTCTTTCGGCAGCGAAGGAAAGAGGAATTCCTATTCGAATTGGAGTTAATTCCGGTTCTTTGGAAAAGGATTTGCTGAAGAAATACGATAAAATTTGCCCCGAGGCCCTGGTGGAGAGCGCCATGCGTCATGTGAGAATTTGCCAGGAAAATGATTTTGAAGATATCGTATTGTCGTTGAAGGCCTCCGATGTTTCAATGATGATTGACACCTATCGATTAATTGCCCGGCAGGTTGATTATCCTCTTCATCTTGGCGTAACCGAAGCGGGAACGCTGCGGTCAGGAATTATTAAATCGGCAGTGGGCATTGGGACGCTCCTGGCAGAGGGCATTGGCGACACGATTCGCGTTTCGCTAACAGAGGATCCAGTAGAAGAAATCCGTGCGGGTTTTGAAATACTCAAATCACTGAAATTGAGGAAACATGGAATCAATATTGTTTCATGTCCCACTTGCGGGCGTTTGGAAGTAGATTTAATCAGCATCGTAAACAAGGTGGAAAAGCGACTATCTGGCTACGATAAGGAAATGACGATTTCGATCCTGGGTTGTGCTGTTAATGGCCCGGGAGAAGCGCTTGAAGCGGATATCGGAGTGGCGTGCGGAAAGCACTCTGCCCTCATTTACAAAAAAGGAGTAAAAGTCAAAAAAATTCCTGAGAATGAAATCGTTAATTATCTTGTTGAAGAGGTGGAGAAGTGGTCGGAAGATGTCAATCAGAAACATTAAATTCGCTGTTACCTGTTTTAAAATAAGAGGAACATGTTAAAAAAATGAAACCTTAAAAAATTTTCTTGACATTCTTTGTGGATTTATTAAATTATATTAGTTTGATTTTGGTGATTTGTATGAGAATATTCCAATAACTCGATTATAATGACTATACTGTAGTTTGACAAATGTTAAAAGGGGGTGTCATTCTGAGTTTATCGCCTGTCCGACCCAGAATGACGTTTTTGTCAAACTGCTAGTAATCTCTCAAAATAAGTTGTTTGCGGACATAACTCAGTGGAAGAGTCCCGGCTTCCCAAGCCGGTTGTCGCGGGTTCGAATCCCGTTGTCCGCTCCAAGTTTTAGTCCAATATTAATAAATATTGGTGTCACTCACATGCGAGCGGAGTTTTTAGCTCCGCTCTTTTTATTCTATCGTTAACACACATCAAACATTGGAGGGTTAGGAAATGAAATCAAATAAAGGGAATTATTATCGGCTGTTGTTTCTGTGGAGTTTTCTTCTGAGCATATTCCTGTTCTTATCCACAGCAACTGCCTTTTCATCAGACAGGAAGGATGTGGATCTTCAAAAAATCAGAACCTCTCTTTCCAGAGCTCTGGTTCAGCAAACTGCTATTAACAAAAATGTTTTGTTGAAAAAATCAGCAGATCACCAGAAATTACTCGTGGAAAATAAAATTAATTCCGCCAAACTGGATCAAATCCTTCAGAAAAAAGTCCAAATCTCCATTCCTGCGGGCGCCAAAATCAGAGCTTTTGTAACTGAAATCAACAGGCAAAAGGCACTTGGCTTGAGTGAAAAGGAAATCTTCAGTGCGATTGAATCTGGACTTCGGGCAAAATCGGTTCAGGGAAGTGGCGTTATTCAGGGAAGGGTTACAATTGATGGCCAATCACCTCAGACCGGTGTAGAAGTAATAGCGTTTGACAATTATGGATTCCCGGCCGGATCTGCCTCGCTGGATTGGGATGGGTCTTACACCATTTCCGGACTGGAGCCTGGTTCCTACTACGTGCTAACGGAGAGTGATTTTGTCGATGAGTTTTACAGTGACATCCCTTCAAATGATTACAGGGGGTGGCGGAGTGCCACTCTTGTGCCCGTGGCCGCCAATCAAACCGTAACGAATATTAATTTTGATTTGCGTCACGGTGCCGTTATTACGGGGACGGTTTACACCGAGAATGGCGCAGCACCTTTTGCCTGGAATTCGGTTCATTTGGAGATTTACTCGGCAACCAGCCAAAACGATCCGATAGAAGTCGATGCCTTTACATCAGATCAGGGCGTTTATACAGCTAATGTTCCCGCAACCGGCTCCTTTAAAATTTATGCGGAAGGTTGGGGTTATGCAGGTGAGTTTTACAATCACAAATCGTCCTGGAATGAAGCGGATGTGGTCACCATTTCATCCCTCAATGACACCATCAGAGGAATTGATTTTAATCTGAACCAAATGGAAAATCCAGGGCCAAATCCAATTGTTCAGGGGGGAGCGATTCAGGGACAGGTTACCGGTACTGGCGGAGTACCACTGAATTTCACAATTATGGTTGCCTTCAATTTGAAAGACACCACAGTGGCTGGGTTTGCGCTAACCTCACAATCTCTAATGGGCGGCGAAGTAAACCCGGGAGAATATGTCATTGCACCTCTGGATTCGGGAAACTACATTGTTTATGCCAATGATCTCATCGGTCCCTACGGGAAAGAATATTACGATGGAAGTTTAACACCGGCGGGTGCAACACCTGTTCCTGTGGCGGATCGAGATACAACCCGTGACATTAATTTTGACATGCATTTGGGTGGGATCATTTCCGGAAACGTGACGATGGCAAACGGCACACCGGTTGATTCCATTTTGGTCATTGCCATTCGCCAAAATATTATGGATGAAGACAAATTCTTCAGCAATATTGATTTTGGTTTCGCGTTTACAAATTCGACGGGCGCTTACGCAATTCGGGGACTTTCATCGGGAGATTATGTTCTGCGTACAATTTCTCTGGCCAATGATAATTATGCGGGCATTGTGTTGGATGAGTGGTATGAAAATGCTCACAGTATCTGGGATTGGAGTAATGCAACGCCCGTACCGGTCACCTCTCCAGGCAGAGTGGATAATATTAACTTTGTTTTGGAGCAGCCCAGCTTTATTTCGGGTCATGTGTGGGACGCAAGCGGCACAACGCCCGTTGGAAATGTAACGTTACTGGCGCTTCGAGCGGCAGACAATCTTCCCGAACTGGCGTATGCACAGTCACAAAGCGAGGATGGTTCGTATAATCTTGGGCCATTGCCGCAGGGTGATTACAAACTCTTCGCCTTTATTGATCCCGATAACGACGCCGGCTATTTGCCTGAATTTTATGACGGCGCCCGAACAATTGATGCAGCTTCGAGCGTGACAATCTTAACTGCTGGCATTGTTCAAAATATTGATTTTACTCTGGATCAGGGTAAGACGATTCAAGGATTTGTTTATTTATCCGGCGGAGTTTCTGCCGGTGCAGACACTTTGAGTGATTTTCCCGTTGTGGCGTACGATGTCAATTCGGGTATTGCGATGGGAGCACAGATGGTAACCTTTGCAGGAGGTTACAGAATTTCTCACCTGCCTCCCGGAAATTACAAGGTGTGCGCATTGCCATTAATGGAACCCTTTGCAGCAACCTACTTCGGAGGGGGTGCAACATTTGATGATCCTAATACTCAACCGGTTGCGGTTTCTCAAGAAGATACGGTTAGGGCGGATATTACATTGGGTCAAGGATCGGATTCGATCACGGGTAATATTTTTGCCCTTGATCAGGGGGCTCAAGTTCCCTTGCCAATGGCATTGGTGCTGGCGTACGATGCTACGGGGCATGCTGTTTCCGCAGGAATGTCCGGATTCGATGTTGTTCGAAAGTCTGAGTTACCTTCCGCCTCGGAATATTCGATTGCCGGTCTTCGCTCGGGCAATTATTTTGTTCGGACATTTTCCGCATTTAGCACCCTTATGAATCTATCAGATTTACTGGGGGGTCTTAATAACGGTGCGCCTAATGCGACCGTTCCCGGTTCGGGAGATGGCAACGGTTTACTGCCGGGCATTCCATTTCTGGGCGATTTAAATATTAATCCCACGTTTTACCAGGATCAGTGGTACCATGGCGTACCCATCCAGATTTCACCCGCCGGATCATTGAAGGATCTCTTCTGGGAGCTGCTCACATCATCGGGAGACCTGACGGGATTCATCCCATTTTACAGCGTTCCTGAAGCCAGTGCACAGACAGTTGCTTCAAATGCATCCGACATTAATTTTGTTCTTGGCAAGTTGAATGCGAAAAACATTTTCCTGGATGTGGCTGAAAAAGGGCCTTCAACTCCGTCAGAATTTCTTTTGAATCAAAACTATCCAAATCCTGTTCGTCTAGATCAGATGTCACTTTCGGGAACCAGTATTCGCTATTCCATTCCGCGAAATATTCATGTTGAAGTCGCTATTTACAATATTTTGGGGCAAAAAGTGGCTACGCTCATTAATCAAAATCAGATGGCGGGTTTTCATCGTGTGGTGTGGAATGGAATGGACCAAACGGGTCAATTGGTTTCAAATGGAATTTATTTTTACGAATTGAAAGCGGGAAACAAAGTGGTTTCTCTTAAAAAAATGATTGTTTTGCGATAATGGTTTCATTTTTCAAGGTTTCCGGGAATCGTGAAATGATAATAAATGATTTGTTCAGTATTTTTTTCATTATAAAACCATCCTTTGAGTGCAATTGAATTGACCGGTATTAAGGGGGGCAGAACCATTCTGCCCCCGTTTGTTGTGTTAGGAGTAAAGGAAGGGAAATGGCAAGATGAGAAAAATTAGAGGCTTTGGACTTATTTTTGTTCTTCTGACGTTTGCGGCAGTTGGCTTTTTATTTGCTCAGATGCAGGACGTGATTCAGCAGGTTGGGAATGCTGGGGCGGTGGATTGGACAAACCAATTGATTACGTCTACTGGAATTGGCGCCCCCAATCCTAATGTACCACCAGCTGCCCAGCGGGCAGGAGCCATCGAGGCCGCCAAACGGGTAGCACTTCGAAATCTGTTGGAAACTGTTAAGGGAATGGCTCTGAATTCTGATGTTACGGTAGAAAATGCCATGACAACATCTGATGTCATTCGAACGCGCATTTCGGGGATTGTTAAGAATTTTACCGTCAAGGACATTCGCTATATGTCAGATGGTTCCGTCGAAGTGGATGTGGAAATGCCAATTAGCGGGGCTCTGTCCGATTTGGTGCTTCCCCAACAATTTGGGGGAGGCCAGTTGATGGTTTCTTCTCAGCCGTTATGTCCTGTTTGTGGACAGCCTTGGCCAAAAGGAAAACCGGTACCACCCGGCGTAAAATTAATTTATCCTCACGGGCAGCAGCCCGCACAGGGGGGGCAAAATGTTTCCTACACGGGATTGGTTATCGATACACGTGGTCTTCACGTGCGTCCGGCGATGGCACCGCGCGTGTTAAATGAAAATGGCGACGAAGTTTATGGTTCTAAATATGTGAGCCGCGATTATGCTGTGCAGATTGGCATGGTTGGTTACGCAAAAGACCTGAATCAAGCTCGCAAATCCGATCGCGTGAAAGACAACCCACTCATTGTAAAAGCTATTAAAGTGTTGGGTTCCAATGCTTCCGATGTGGTTGTTTCGAATGCTGACGCACAATTGATTCATTCGGCGGCGTCGACGATGAATTTTTTGGACCATTGCCGAGTTATATTTATTGTCGATTAGTAGCCATCGATTCCAATTCAGAAACAGGTCTGTCCTACATATACAGTCACTGAATAAGGAGTGAAAAAAAATGGGAAAACCAATTAAAATAGCAACCATTCTTTTATTGATGTTGAGTATTTCCATGCTGATGTTTAGCTGCGGTCCCAAACCAATTAAGCAGCAGTCCGTAATGGATACTCCCGATTACCACTATCAGATGGGCATGCGTGAATTCGATCGTGGCAATTTGCAAGCAGCCACGGAAGAATTCGGGCGGGCGAAAGCTCTCGATCCCAAATTTCCCGGTGCTTACGTTGGAATGGGGCTTGTGTACTGCAAACAAGGCAATTTTAAGGAGGCCATCAAAGCCGTGGACAAGGGAATTGATCTGAATGATAAATTTTTGGAGGGGTATATTGCCAAAGGAAGGATCATTACAAAAGAGCGCAAAGGAGATGATTGGATTGAGAAGGCCGTTAAGCAGTACACAAAGGCATTGAAGAAGGATGAGGAATTGGCCCAAAAAGATCCTAACATGCGGGACCAGGCTCGAAAGTGGAAAGAGGAAGCCTATTTTTATATGGGTGAAACCTACAAAAATGGATTTAAATTCCGTGATTCGGAAAATGCTTTTTCACGCGTGGTTAAAATGAAAGGTGATTATGCGGAGAAAGCAAATGCCGAGTGGAATTTGGTACAAAAGATCGTTCGTGCGGCACCGGGAACGAAAATTGGTGCCAAGATTGCGTTGATTCCCGAGATTGATCGCGCCGACCTGGCTGTCCTTTTGATTGAAGAAATGAAACTTCTCGATGTCTTTGAGAAACGGCGCCCCAAAACGTTCAACACCGGTTTTCGACCGCCTGCCGATCCTACAAAATTCAAAGCGGCTGTTCAATCCAACAAACCGGAAATCACGGACATCCAGAAACACTGGGCCAAACACTGGATTGAAGACATCGTGACCGTAGGTGGCATGAGCACGTTTCCGGATCACACATTCAAGCCGGATCAAAAAATTACCCGGGCGGATTTTGCCAGCACCGTGCAGAATATTTTAATTGCGGTAACCGGCAACCAGTCTCTGGCAACGAAATACATTGGCGAGCCGTCCCATTTTCCGGATGTGCCCAGTAGCCATTGGGCCTATAATGCCATTACGCTTTGCGTGGATCGGGGCATCATGCATGCCAACAAAATTGACGGAAGCTTTGGCCTGACGAAACCGGTTTCCGGTGCGGATGCCTTACTGATGATTCGCGATTTCCAAAATGCTTTGAGAATGACATTTTAGGTTTTAATTTCGACGTGAAATCGGTGATGTGAGACACTAAGAATTGCAGAATTTGCTCGAATGAAGGTGTGAAAATACAAAACGGATAATTCAATTCCCGAACATTTTCGAGTATGGGTTGACACCCTTTAGGAAATGTCTCGAAGCAGAAATCAATTGATTCCGATTTCAATAAAAGATCAAATAACTATCTCCGAAATTGTTAGGTATTTTGAAATTGACAAAGGCATAATTTGGGCGATGATTGAGCATCACGTTTCCCAATTCAGGGAACAGGCTGCCAAAATTTTGAAAGAACTAAAATAGAAAGGCGACCAGTTGAGAGGAAAATTCTTTTTAAGCCCCATAATGTCAACCGTTTCAGTCCTTTTTTTTTCGACATTCCTGTTTGCCCAAATACCCCAGCAGCCGGTTCGGAATCCTCAGGCCGGCACCCAGCCGATGATTCAGGCCACAGGCACAGGCAACATCATCGCCGGTGACGTGGCTCATGCCCGGGATGACGCCATTGACGATGCTTTACGTAAAGCCGTCCAACAGGCTTTGGGAACGTACCTGACATCAGAAACCCTGGTGCAAAATTATCAGATGGTCGAGGACAATATTCTTACATGGACGAATGGCTACGTGAAAAATTACAAGGTTATTTCCGAAAAACAACTCGACCCGTCTACCTACCAGGTCGTGGTTCAGGCAGACATCCGAATGGACGATTTGCAAAACGATGCGGAGAGTCTCCAAAATCTTCTGACAAAGATGGGTAATCCCAGAATGATGATCATGATCCAGGAGCGCAACATCGGCGAAAACTATCAGGGTGAGGGCTATTTTGATGTGGACATGACATCGGCAGAAACCGCTATGAACGATGTTTTTCTTCAGAAGGGAATTGAGGTTGTTGATCCTTCCGTCATCAAACGCAAGCTTAAAAAACGGGAAGCTTTGGCTGCTCTATCGGGCAATTTGAAGGCAGCGGCCGCCATTGCTCAGGAATACGGCGCTGAAGTCATTGTGCTTGGCAAGGCTATGGCCAAGGTGGCTACCGGGGTTAATCTTTACGGGATGAAATCCTGTCAGGCAGATGTGACGGCAAGGGCTATTAACACTGACACAGGAATGATCATCGCCACGGCTTCGGCTCACGCGGCCAAACCCCACATTGATGCATTAACCGGCGGCACAATGGCAATCAAAGATGCTTCTGCAAAAGTAGCCAATCAACTGTTGGGCAAAATTATGAAAAAATGGCGCGCCCGATATTACAACGCCACGGCTATCGAGTTGGACGTAACCGGCCTGCAGAATTTCAATCAATTGGAACAGTTCAAAACCACGATGAAATATTACATTCGGGGGATCAAAAATATTTTCGATCGTAAATTCCGCAGCGGAAAAGCCATCTTTGAGGTAAAAATGACGGGCAACGCCCGGCAACTGGCGCGAGAGCTTTCGAACAAAGACCTGGGGAAAATAAAAGTGGATGTGTTGGGTGTGACTCCAAACACTCTGGAATTAAAGGTGAGTCAGGTTCAAACAGAAGAAAAGTGATTTTTAGGAGGGATATCATGAAACGGGTCATTAATCTTTTTTTGTTGGCAATTCTGTTGATAACGGTTTTTGGTGTTCAATCCAGTCACGCCGATTACAAAGGACTGAAAAAGCGCGTGGCTGTTTTCGATTTTCAGGATAAAACCGACCACGCGTACGCCTGGTGGGGCGGAAAAACCGTGGGACGTGGAATGGCGGACATGTTGGTGACGGCTTTGGTAAAAAGCGGAAAATATACGGTTATTGAGCGGCAAAATCTGGACAAGATCCTATCTGAGCAGAAATTGGGAGCATCCGGGCTGGTAACGCCCCAGAGTGCGGCGCAGATTGGAAAGTTGCTTGGCGTTGAATTAGCGATTATTGGTTCTGTTACGGAATTCGGCTACAAAAAGAGCAACGTGGGAGGACGAATTAAAGGAATTGGATTGGGGATGAAATCCCAATCGGCCGTGGTGGCCGCAGATGTGCGTTTCATCAACACAACTACGGGTGAGATTATTAAAGCCGAAACCGTTCGAAAAGAGAAATCCAAAAAGGGACTTTCTTTTAGCACACCCAAATTCAATTTCCATGATCAGAATCAATTTGATCAAAGTCTGGTGGGCAAAACCAGCCGGGAAGTGATCAATGAAATTGTCAAATTAGTGGATCAGAACACCCAAAACCTTCAGTGGGAAGGAAAAGTGATTAAGGCTACGGCGCTGGGACAGGTTTACATCAATAAGGGGTCGTTATCGGGAGTGAAAATTGGCGACGTGTTCAGCGTTTACCGGAAAGGGGAAGAATTAATTGATCCGGATACGGGGCTTTCTTTGGGAGCGGAGGAGCAAAAAATCGGTACCATAAAGGTTGTCAAAGATATTGC
>Ga0114934_10002830_pt1 | contig 10991 bp, 8 predicted proteins | sample 4SBtaG_2_FD_99695 | JGI IMG/M metagenome (GOLD analysis project Ga0114934, IMG submission 99695) | Deep subsurface microbial communities from Kolumbo volcano to uncover new lineages of life (NeLLi) - 4SBTROV10_white metaG | ecosystem: Environmental > Aquatic > Marine > Volcanic ...
CCCGCCTATAAGAACCGATTCCGGACGCGCTTCGCTTGCCGGAATGACGGGTGTAGCGGCCGATACTTGAATCGGCCGGGGAATTCGGCCTTTGACAAGCAAAGGCCGCTACAGAGGCACCCCGATTCCGGTCGCGCCTCGCTTGCCGGAATGACAGGGGAAAAAACCGCAGGGGGGGCAGGGGAGCAGGGGAGATGAGGAGAAAAGGCAAAACCAACCATCGAGCCGTAGGAGCGGCATCCTGCCGCGAATGTGAGGATGTGGCGGGAAGCCTCATAGAGCCGTAGGAGCGGCATCCTGCCGCGAATGTAAGGATGGGGCGGGAAGCCTCATAGAGCCGTAGGAGCGGCATCCTGCCGCGAATGTGAGGGTGTGGAGCGGAAACCTCATCGAGCCACCGTAGGAGCGGCATCCTTGCCCCAAAGCGTGGTTCCTGCAATACGAAATGTAAGACGTGAGACGGCGGCAGGGGCCTTCCGCTTCATCCGGGCTATGACCTATGGAGAACCAGGTCCGTCCAAAACCCTTGCAGAATCCAGGTCATTGTCCCGCTAAAGAGTTATTTTGGACAGTAGTGACTTGTGGTATACTGAAGGGCTTATGGTGGTAATAAGCTGATTCGCCCACTTATTAAGGAGAAATCAATGACTGCATTTAAAAAGATGTTGACTCTAGTGATCGCGAGCTGTCTTTTCAGCTCCGTGGTCCTCGCCCGCACAACAGAGGACGCAAAGAGCAAGAGCACCCCGGCCTACACGTCTACCGGCGAGCCGGAGGGAGATTCCTTCCACCTGCCGCCTTTTCCTGTTGATCCCAGGGCCTTTGAAACCGGCAATCGTGGCCTCACAAGACTGGCGGGACGTATAGCCTCCGGCACTGCGACCCTTATCGAGTGGCGCCAGTGGGACTACTGGTATCCCCGCCTGTCCCCCTTCGAAACACCGCTGCCGTCGCCGAACTGGAAGCTGGAGGCGAAAAAGAGGATGGAGGCCCTGACTCCACGCCTCGCGCATGGACGCACGGCTAATTCGTGGACGAACTTAACCCCTGATGACTACACCGACGGTTCCGACGTAAACTCCGGAAGGGCCACGGCCATTTGGGCCGACCCGGCCGATAAGAATCACATACTGCTGGGCACCGCCGACGGGGGCGTCTGGGAAACGACCGACCAGGGCGCCACCTGGACCCCTATCTTCGATACCGCGGCCAGTCTCTCAATAGGTGCTTTAACCGTTGACCCCAACAATACCAGTGTCATCTACGTCGGCACCGGTGAAGGCAACTTCAACGGTGACATGGTGGCCGGCGTCGGAATGTACAAATCAACGAACGGCGGAGCCTCCTGGACGCTGCTCTCACTGCCTTCCTGGACATACGACGACTTCTACCACAGCATCAGAAGGATTGCCGTAGACCCCCGCAATTCCAACACTGTTTACGCGGCCGTTGACGGAGGGCTCCTCTACTCCACCGACGCGGGAGCCACGTGGACCCTTTCACACTGCGGAACCCACTACGGACCCTGGATCGGAACGGACCTCGTTCTCGATTCCTCGACTCCGGAAGCGGGCCAGCCCTCCATTGTCTACGTGGCCTTCGGCAATACCTCTGACTCGGGAGCTAACGGAATCTACCGATCGACGGGCGGTCCCGAAGGCCCCTGGACTAAGATCACTTCCGGAGGAGGCTTCCCCACTTCCAACGTCGGCAGGATAACACTTCTTTCGGCCCCTTCTGACCCCAAACAACTCTACGCCCTCATCGGCGCTTCGGAAAATTACGGGATGAACGGCATTTACTACACTGCTGACGCGACTGCCGCTTCCGTCACGTGGTCTGCGAAAAGCCAGTACAATTTCTGTTCCTCCCAGTGCGACTACGACATGACGGGGGTTGTGAATCCAACCGATCCGAGCAAGATTTTTGTCGGCGGGATCGATGTGTATCTGTCCACCGATAATGGGAAGAATCTCACGAGAAAATCCAACTGGACTGGCGCGGGCGGCAGCTATTCCCACGCCGACCACCACCACATGGTGATGCCGGACAGTTCAACCCTCTACGATGCCAACGACGGAGGCTTTTTTATCGGAACGGTTTCAGGCACCAACGTAACCTGGACCAATAGAAACTCGGGACTTTCAACCCTCCAGTTCTACGGCTTTGCCCAGCACCCTACCGATCCGGCGAAATTCATGGGCGGACTGCAGGACAACGGACAGGCCTACTCGGACGGCTCGAGCTGGAAGGAGGTTTACGGCGGCGATGGAGGAAAATCCGCATGGGACTGGGATGATCCGCGTTACGCTTACGAAGAGTACGTCTTCGGTTACATTAACCGGAATTCCAATATTGGATCCAACCCCATGTCCTGGAGCTGTATCAGGAACTTCGGAGGATGCGGGTGCAGCTCTTTCTGCGTTCCGGATGGACGCACCGCCTTCATAGCGCCCTTCATTCTGGACGCCAACGACCCCAACACCATGTACACCGGATCCTATTACCTCTACGCCAACCATAAAGTTCGCTCCAAGAGCACCTGGTCAAAGCTTTCTACAACCGATCTGACCTGGGGGAGTCCATACGATTACATCTGCACCATACACTCCGCCCTGAACAACCACACACCTGGAACCATCTGGGTTGGAGCAACAAACGGCAAGGTTTCGGTATCCACGGACGGAGGAGCCAACTGGACAAACGTCTTTACCAGCTACTCGGGCCAGGCAATCTCATCGATAACCACCGACCCGGCCGATGGCGCCAAGGTTCTGGTAGCCGTTTCCGGCTTTGGACAGGATCACGTATACAGGTCTACGAACGGCGGCTCCGATTGGACCAATATCACCGGGGGTCTTCCCGCGGTTCCCTTCAACGCGATAGTGCTCGATCCGTCGGATTCCAACCACGCCTACGCCGGTTCGGATTACGGCGTTTATGAGAATACTTCCGTATGGACTTCCGATACCTGGACAAGCATTCAGGGCAACCTCCCGCCGGCTTCCATTCAGGAAATGGGGTTCAACGTCTCAACTGGAGCACTGAGAGTCGCAACACATGGAAGGGGAATCTGGGAGCGCTCCGCCTCACAAACAACGTACTCCATTTCAGGCGCCGTAAGCGGTGATACGGCGAGCGGTGTTACTATGACCCTCTCCGGCGCGGCTTCGGCCACGACCACCACGGCCTCCAACGGTACCTACACCTTCTCGGGCCTCGCCAACGGTTCCTACACGGTGACCCCGAGCAAGAGTGGCTATGTCTTCAACCCAGCTTCACGCAGTGTGTCTATCAGCGGCGGGAACCAGACCGGTCAGGATTTCACGGCGACATCGTCATCCTGCAGCCTGGAGTGTACGGCCACTGTTCCGTCCACCGGTAACGTCGGAACAGCCGTCTCCTTCGGCGCCACGGCAACACCTTCAGGATGTACCGGCACGCCTGCTTACGACTGGGACTTCGGCGATGGATCGGCGCACGATTCAACCCAGAACACAACGCACGTCTATTCCGCCGATGGAACTTACTCATGGACGCTGACGGTCCAGCTTTCCGGTGCTTCACCCTGTGTAAAATCCGGTTCAATCTCAATCTCGTCCGTCACCCCGCCGACCGTGACCGACATCAAAAAGGGTCAGAGGCCCGGCAGGCCTGCCACCTTCAAGGTCAAAATCTACGGAACCAACTTCGATCCCGGCGTTCAGGTTTACATCGGCGGCGACTCCTCTCCCTGGTCCGACGTAAACTGGAAGGACAGTGGAAAGGTCGTTCTGAAGAAAGGCAAAACGCTGAAGAACAAATTCCCGAAGGGTGAATGCACGGCTATCCGCCTCGTCAACCCCGACGGCGGCGAGGTCACAACCGGCTACCAGCGCGGCAAGGGCGGCGGCGTGTGTACACCCTGAAAATGTCTGGTTAGGAAAGGGGCCGGTTACGGCCCCTTTTCTTTCGGCCGCGCCGATCTTTGTGGTAGAGTCGTGGACGATGGGTCGAGAGCGCGCGATTATAGTGGGTGTTACCCTTCCGAACTTTCCCATACAGCGAGTTGAGGAGTACCTTGATGAGCTTCGGGCCCTTGTGCACTCCGCCGGGGGCGACGTGGTCCACCGGCTCATCCAGGCAAGGAAGACGATCGACGCCGCCACCTTCGTAGGGAGGGGCAAGGCTAAGGAGCTTGCGTCCCTGCGCGGGAAACACGGGGCAAGCCTGATTGTCTTCGACGACGAACTCTCTCCGGGACAGGTAAGAAACCTCGAAGAGATCCTCAACTGCAAGGTGACGGACAGGACCGGCGTGATTCTGGACATCTTCGCGAGGCGCGCCCGCACCCGCGAAGCGAAGACGCAGGTCGAACTCGCCCAGTACACCTATCTCCTGCCGAGGCTCACCCGCGCATGGACCCACCTGTCGAGACAAGCGGGCGGCATCGGAACGAGGGGCATAGGCGAGACCCAGCTCGAAACCGACCGTCGGGTTATAAGGAAGCGCATCACTAAACTGAAGAGGGAATTGAAGAAGATAGCCTCCCGAAGAAGGGTCCAGGGCAGGAGAAGGAGCAATCTTTTCGAAATCGCCCTTGTGGGATACACAAACGCCGGCAAGTCGTCGCTTCTCAACAATCTTACTTCGTCCAGCGTGAGGGTCGAGAACGGGCTCTTTACGACGCTGGATACCACCTTCCGGCGGCTGTACGTAGAGGGCGCTTCGAGGAAAATCGTACTGATAGATACCGTAGGCCTGGTCAGAAAACTTCCCCACCACCTGGTCGCCTCTTTCCGTTCGACGCTCGAACAGGCCGGCGAGGCGTCTTTAATCCTGCACGTCGTGGACGTGAGCCGCCCCGGCCACGAGGAGCGAGCGCTCACCACCAGGGCGCTCCTTTCTGAAATGGGACTCGACGAGGCGCCCGTCATCACCGTCTTCAACAAGATCGACGCCGCCCCGGAGGCGCTGGTTCAGAGGGCTGAAAACCTTTACCCGGAGGGCCTTTTCCTTTCCGCTAAGACGGGTGATGGAATCGATGCCCTGCTAGACGAGATTCGCGATATCGCGCAAAGAAGTTTTCACCCGAAGCGCTACCTCGTTCCTTCGGCTGGATGGTCGGAGTTGAAGACGCTTTCCGAATCGGGAACGATTTCCCTCTCGGGCGAGACCTTCGTCGAAGAGGGAGTCGAAGTCTCCATGGTTGGGCCGAAGGATGTGACAGAAGGACTCGCGCAGAGGCTGGGCCTGATCCGCAAATCCTGAAGGGATGTGGTACTATTGGCGGGAAAGGGCCGTAGCGGCCCTTTCCCGTATGGGGAGAGCAGACCGTTGAAACGCATCGGCATTCTGATTTCGGGACGCGGAAGCAATATGCTCTCCCTCCTTGACGCGATGGAGTCGGGCTTCGTGCCGGGAAAGTGCGTGCTGGTCGCGTCAAACGTCGCGGACGCGCCGGGCCTCACTTCAGCCTCGGCGCGGAATGTCCGGACCGCCGTGGTCGATCACCATGGTTCCTCTTCCCGGGAAGAACACGACGAAAAACTGCTCGCCCTTTTCAGAGAAGCGGGCGTTGAAATCGTCTGCCTAGCCGGCTACATGAGGCTGCTATCTCCGGTTCTGCTCAAAGCCTTTCCCCACCGTGTCCTCAACATTCATCCCGCGCTCCTTCCCTCTTTTCCCGGCCTCCACGTCCAGCGCAAGGCGCTCGAACACGGTGTTCGCTTCTCGGGCTGTACGGTTCATCTTGTGGACGAGGAGGTCGATCACGGCCCAATCGTTCTGCAGGCAGTCGTTCCTATCCTTCCGAACGATGACGAGGACACACTGTGCGCCCGCATCCTCACCTTTGAACACATCGTCTATCCCAGGGCTTTGAAACTGCTCTGCGAAGAGAAGATCGAAGTCCGCAACGGGCGCGTGAAACTGCTCATACCGCTTCGGGAGTACACCGAACTTCTCAACGATCTCGTTTACAGGGTGGAAAAATGACGCGCGATATCGATCAAATGGTCTCCTATCTCACCAAGGGCGCCGCGGATCTCGTCAGCGAAGAGTTACTGCGCAAAAAGCTCGGGCGCTCGGTCAAAACCAACACCCCCCTCGTCGTGAAGGCCGGTTTCGACCCCTCCGCGCCGGATCTGCACCTCGGTCATACCGTCGTTCTTAGAAAGATGAAGCACTTCCAGGATCTGGGCCACACGGTCGTCTTTGTCATTGGGGACTTTACCGGAATGATCGGAGACCCCACCGGGAGGAACAACGCCCGGCCGCAGTTGACACCGGAGGAGGTAATCGAAAACGCCAAAACCTACGAAAAGCAGGTCTTCAAGATACTGGACAGGGAGAAGACGTCCATACGTTTCAACTCCGAGTGGCTCTCGAAGCTGGGAGCAGAGGGCCTCATTAGGCTCGCTGGCAAATACACCGTCGCGAGGATGCTCGAAAGGGACGACTTCAAGAATCGTTATAAGAAGCAACTGCCGATTCACATCCACGAGTTTCTCTATCCCCTCGCGCAGGCCTACGATTCCGTCGCCCTTCACGCGGACGTCGAACTGGGAGGCACCGACCAGCTATTCAACCTGCTCGTCGGGCGCGACATCCAGCGCGAGTACGGCCAGGAACAGCAGGTGGTATTGACCGTTCCCCTGCTGGAAGGCACCGACGGCATCGAGAAGATGTCCAAGTCCACAGGCAACTACATCGGCATCAACGAGAGCCCGGAAAACATCTATGGAAAGGTAATGAGCGTTTCCGACGAGATGATGTGGCGCTACTACCTGCTCTGCACCGACCTCACACCGGAAGAAATAGAGGAGATGAAGAGGAAAGTCGCCGACGAAGACCTCCACCCGATGAAGGCCAAGAAAGACCTCGCCTTCACCCTCGTCTGCTACTACCACGAAGAGGAGGCCGCGAGGGCCGCGGCTGACAACTTCGAGAAGGTCTTCAGCAGGAAGCAAGACCCGGATGAGATGCGGGAGATCGCTGTTGGGGCGCAGAAGGTTGGCATCCCCCTCTACAAGCTCATCGCAGAATCCGGCCTGGCCGCATCCGGCAGCGCCGCTAAGCGCCTGATAAAGCAGGGCGGCGTCTCAATAGACGGACGAAAGGTTACGGACATCGCCGCCGTATTTGACCGCAGCGAAGAAGGCTCGTATGTTTTAAAGGTTGGCAAGCTGGTTCGCTGCAGGCTGGTCGTGAGCCATTAAGGGAGTCTTCACCCGGTGGCGCCGGATGGAAACCAGGATGTTTTCAATGCGGAAAAAGGAGCTATAAAATATGAATACAATAAACGCTATTGGGCTGTTCGGCCCCGTAGGCACTCCGGAACTGCTCCTCGCACTCTTTATCCTTCTCCTGCTCTTCGGAGCCCCAAAGCTCCCAAAGCTCTTTCGCTCAATGGGACAGAGCGTCAACGAGTTCAAAGTCGGGATGAAAGAGGGAAGCGAAGGGCTGACCGGGCCTGAAGGCGAAGGCAGTGAAGGGATTTTCTGCTCGAAATGCGGCGCGAAGACGTCCAGCGATGATATCTTTTGCCCCAAGTGCGGCAACAAACTTAAAAAATGAACCTTTCGCTGCAACCTTGAGAATTAATAGCCCGTAACGGTGGATCTCAAATGGCTTTCTTCAGGAAAAAACGGGTCGAGCAACCACTCGCGGAGAAGAACACCTTCCTGGCCGGAGGCTCGCGTTTTGAGGGAAAACTCTCCACCGACCGGACCGTTGCGCTCGCGGGCGACTTCAAGGGCTTTATAATAGCCGGGAAGGAACTCTCCATGGAAAACGGGTCAACCTTTTCAGGCGAAGCGACCTCGGGCATTTTTTCGCTCTACGGTAAAGCGAAGGGAAACTTTAACTGCCGCCTGGCCCAATTCTTTCCCGGTTCACACTGGGAGGGAAAACTCAGCGCGAAAAAACTCCAGGTCGCAAAAGGTGCCGAATTGACCGGTGAAATAAAAGAGAATCTCAACAGATGATACTCTACGCGATAAGCGACCGTCGTCTTCACCCCGATGGCGACCTGGTCGCGCAGTGTTCGGCCCTCATCAGGTCGGGCATCGACTGGCTGCAGGTACGGGAGAAGGACGTCCCGGACGGGGCGATCCTCGGCGTGCTGAAGATTCTCGTTCCGGAGGCGCGCCGTTTCGGTGTAAAGCTCCTCGTAAACGGCCGCGCCGATCTCGCCCTTCTTTCAGGGGCGGCGGGCGTTCACCTTCCCTCTTCCGGGGTTCCGGCGGAGCAAGCCCGTTCCATCCTCCAGCCCCCAGTGCTCCTGGTAGGAAGTTGCCACAACAGGGAGGAGCTGCTTGAAGCCGCCCACGGCGGCGTCGACGCTGTAACGCTGGGACCCGTTTTTGATACTCCATCAAAGCGGCCCTATGGAGAGCCAATGGGACTGAAGGCTTTCGCTTCGCTGAGGAAGGACAACCGAAAAATGAAGGTAATAGCCCTGGGAGGAATTGATTCGGCGGAACGCGCAGGCGAAGTTGTCCGAGCGGGTGCCGACGGCATCGCAGCTATCCGCCTTTTTTGCACTATGAGAAATCCAATCAAAGAAGTCCCAAGGTTAAGAATGCTGCTAACGTAAGTAACTTTTGCCGTACAACGGGAGAACAAATGAAAACCAGGCTCATAATCTTCCTGATAATAGCGTCGGGCGCCGTCGTCCTCTTTTTCCTGACCGGCAGAGGAACAACGGGAAACGTCTACTACTACACTCCGAGCGAGTACTTCGCCGATCCGGCTCTGAAGAACTCCCGCGTCAGGCTCAAGGGAAACATAGAGCCCGGTTCCTCCAAAAAGTCCTCAACCGGCCTCGACCTCTGGTTCAATATCACCGACGGAAAGAAGACAATACCGGTCTTTTACCACGGCGCCGTGCCGGACACTTTCCAGGAGAGCCTTGAAGTAGTCGTGGACGGCAGGATGGGACCGAAGGGGACCTTCATCGGCCGCAAGCTGATCGTCAAGTGTCCCTCCAAGTACGAATCAGCTCCAACCGGATCGAGCGCGGCTGGACCGGCCTTCAAAAATTGAGCATGAACGAAATCGGCTACTACTCCACCTTCATAGCGCTCTCTCTGGCCCTGTGGGGCTGTGTTACGGCTCTCGTTTCATGTTCGAGCGGGGATAAACGCTACCGGACGAGCGCCGCCCGCTCCCTCTACGGCGTCTTCGTACTCCTTATCGTCTCTACCGTCCTGCTCTGCGCGGCGCTCCTCAGGGACGATTTCACGCTCAAGTACGTCTATCAGTATTCAAAGCGCTCTCAGCCCTGGGTTTACAAGCTTTCGGCCCTTTGGGGCGGGATGGACGGCTCTCTTCTCCTGTGGTGTCTCCTTCTGGCCTTCTTCTCGGTCCTTGTCGCTCTGATGAACAGACGCAGGAACAGCGCCGCGCCTCCTTTTACTTTGTTCCTTCTCCTTTTGACGCTGGCCTTCTTCCTCTACCTCATCTTCTTCCAGGCGAATCCCTTCACTCCCATGGTGGATGAATTCGGAAGGCTGGTTAGTTCCTACCCCCGGGCCGAACTCGCCCGCATCGACGGCAACGGACTGAATCCCCTGCTCCAGAACCCCTACATGGCTATACATCCTCCAGCGCTCTACCTGGGCTACGTCGGATTCGCGATACCCTTCGCCCTCTTTCTCGGCGGACTCTTTCACCGGACAATGGACAACGCCCTGCTACGGTCCGTCAGGAGGTGGAGCCTCTTCTCCTGGCTCACCCTCGGCGTCGGCATCCTGCTCGGTTCGTACTGGGCCTACATCGAACTCGGATGGGGAGGCTACTGGGGATGGGACCCGGTCGAAAACGCATCGCTCGTTCCGTGGATAACCGGCACCGCCCTGCTTCACGCGCTTCTGATGGTTGAAAAGCGGGGGATATTCCGCCGCTGGAGCGCCTTTTTCGTGGTTTCCACCTTTCTCCTGACCATCTACGGAACCTACCTCACGAGGTCCGGCGTACTGCAATCGGTGCACGCGTTCGGACAGGAGAATTCCGCGACCCCCTGGTACCTGAAGCTGGGAACGCTTTTCCTGCTTTTCATGGCGGTAATGCTTTCTGTTTCGCTGTTTTTAGTCATAACGAGAAGACGCGAACTACGGGGCACCGAACCGGTGGAATCGGCGGGAAGCAAGGAGAGCATTTTCATCTATTCGAGCCTGATCTTTTCCCTTCTTGCCGGCATCGTGCTCTTTGGATTGACCGACCCGATTTTCGTCCGCCTCTTTACGGGGAAGGAACCGAGCTTCGGCCCTGAGTTCTACGTTTCGAAGGTGGCGCCGGTGGCACTGCTACTGCTCCTGGTAATGGGAATCGCCCCGCTCGCCCCCTGGAGAACCGCGGGCTGGAAGCGATACCGGAGTCAGCTCCCGATTCCCTTCACCGCCGCCGTCGCCGCACTGGCGGGCTCTTTTGCGTCCGTCTATTTCTTCGCACCGAGGGCGGGCGTCATCCAGTCGATGAAACCCATCACCGTTTTTTACCTCCTGGCTTGCGTAACGTTGGCGGCCTTCGCCGTTGCCGTCCCCTTCGAGGAGTACGCCAGGATGGCTGCCTACGCCCTCAGGAGCGGCCGGAGCCGAGCCCTTTCCGTCCTGCTGGCGCCCATGCGGGACAACCCGAGGCGCTACGGAAGCTACGTTATCCACCTCGGGATTGTATGCTTCTTTCTTGGAGCCGCCTTCTCATCGGTATTCAGCACCCGCTACCAGGAGTACATGCGCCCCGGCGACTCCGTTCGCGTAGGTCCCTACACAGTAAGGATGGGGAAGATATCCCACGGCGACCTCAACGCAGACCTCAACAAAGTGAACCAGGTAGCCGTATGGACCAGCCTGCAGGTATTCAGCGGAGCGAGGTACCTGACCACTCTCGATCCGAAGCGCGTCTTCTACGCTTCGAACCCCGAACAGCCGAGCTACGAAGTGGCCCTCCGTTCAAGCCTCGCCCGCGATTTCTACACTGTCATACTCTCCTTCGACCTCAAAAAGAAC
>Ga0114934_10002831_pt1 | contig 10990 bp, 23 predicted proteins | sample 4SBtaG_2_FD_99695 | JGI IMG/M metagenome (GOLD analysis project Ga0114934, IMG submission 99695) | Deep subsurface microbial communities from Kolumbo volcano to uncover new lineages of life (NeLLi) - 4SBTROV10_white metaG | ecosystem: Environmental > Aquatic > Marine > Volcanic ...
TAAAAAACAATGCTAGGATAAGAAAATTTTTCTTATCTTTCTTAAATAATATTTTTTTATTCCTTCTTTTTTTCATAATTTAATCCTCCTTCTTCACTATCTTCCAGAATAGTGGAAAAAAGTTTTATTCTAATTAACTGATTATGTATGTTATTAGTTAAAACCTCTGCTTTGTCCCAATCTTTTGAATTTATAAAATGTTTTAAATCAGAGGCATCTTCTTCTAATAACTCTATTGCTCCTTTTTTCAATAAATGCATAATTTTTATTGTTTCCTTCTTCATAATTTTAATCCTCCTTTTATTCTTGTGGTTGTATCACTGAATTAGAAGACTGCTTAGGAATGTAAGTGAAAAACTTTTTCTTTACTTCACCCATTTCGTCTGCTAACTCACTTAGTTTCTCTGAGAACCTTTCATTAATCTTCCTATTTTCTTCTTCTAAGTAATTATTTCTCATTATTAATTCTTCTATTTTCTTATCACTTTGCTTCATTTTATTTATTAATGGTGAATACATTTCAGAAGTTTCATCAACATGAACCCAAGTCATTCCACTAGGGTCCCCGAATAATAATTTTTCAGGGTTAGTTGGAAAAGTATTTACAAAGGGTTTTACTGGCACTGGTATTAACTTATCCTTACCAAATTCTTCTGTTATTGGAAAAGTATCTCCTCCTACTCTCTTGCCTCCTATCAGTGTTACTTCCCCCACGTCAGGTAGTATTACTCTTGGGCTTATTCCTTTCGCAGTATTATGCTCTGTTATTTTTCTCTTTGGTTTGAACACTATTCCTAATTCTATTAAAACTGTTAATACTAACAAGCCAATTCCAATTATTAATAACATTTCTAATTGTTCCATTATTCTCCCTCTTCAAAAACGCTTAAGTCAACGCTTGGTTCTTTATTTATTAATTGTTTTAATGCTTCCCTAAGCCTATTATTTTCTTCTATGAGCCTATTTAATTCTATTTCTTGTTTTTTTAGTTTATTTTCTTTTCCTGTTAAAAGAGTATATGATAAGTTTACTCCTTCTCCTATTAAGGAAGCCATTTTAGCTCTCTCGTTATCATATGCTTTTTCACTCATGCTCATTTTTCTTAGTTCGCTCATTACTTCAACGAACCTATCAAAATGTGTTTTAATCGTAGAATCCTTTTTTTCCACTTTCCTCTCCTCCTTTTATTTTTTCATTAAACTTGTTAACAAACTTGTCTACTGGGGTGTCCTCATAAACGAAGCCAAGTTTTCTCTTCTTGTATAATACTCTGCCTAATACTAATAAAGATGTTATTACGAAAGCGTATACAATGTATTTTAAAATCATTTGCTCGTCTTTCTTACTCTTATTAACTGCTTGATTCACTATATTAGTTATGCTTCCTGCTGTTAAGGAAGTTGTTACTTCTGGGTTTTTACCTGTTATTACTAAGTATGTTTTGGTTTGCTTCCCGTTACCATAATCAAGTGATAAAACACATTCTCCTGTTTTTCTGAAATGATATACTTCGTATACTTTGCTTCCAACGCTTCCTACTAAGGCTTGTTTTAACCCAACTGTATTGTTTGTCAAATCATATTTTTTATCCCCTATTATTAGTGAAGCATCACATATTGTTCCAAGTCCTTTGGTGTTGTTGTTTATTTGAACTGTCCACGCACTTAGTTCTGAGCTTCTTTCTGTTCTTGGTATTACTGCTGATAAGTTTGAAAAGTTTTCTATCCTTATTAAACCATTAGTAGTTGCTGCATAGTAAGTGTTTTCCGTGTAGTCAGGGCTTTCTATGACGTAAACTAAGTTTGGTTGTGTTATTAATTTTGTGGAGTCTGCTCTTACTTTAATGTTAGTAGTAGTTGTTATTTTTCTTCCTGCTTTGTCAGTAGCGGTTATTGTTACTTCTTTGTTTTCAACGCTTTCTGGGTTTATTATTCCTATTTTTGCTATTGTAGAGAAATAATCGTTTGGTGCTAGGCTCCTGGTTTCGTTAGTAATATTACAAACCCAGTCTTGTGGGCATTGTGTATTAAAATGTAATCCTTCAACGTTAGCTTGTCCATTATTAATTACTTTGTATATTATTTGCACATTTGAACTATTATCAACTACTTTTTCTGTTGTTGGTTGGTCAAAAGAAAAAGAAGGACTAATTATTGTAACGTCAAATGAAATTGGTATTACTTCACTTGGTGTTGTTATCATAAGCTTGTTCTTGTATCCCCCAGCGTTCGCCTCATAAGGAATTGATAAGTTTATTAATAATTCTTTAGTTTCACCTACATTAATTCTTCCAGTAGTGTTAATCCTAAACCACTCGGGGTTACTTCCTATCATAGAATAATCTGGTGTGATTGGTGTATTACCATTGTTAGTAATGTTTATTTTAAAAAGTTCATGCGTGTCAGTTTTCATACTAAAGGAATTGTTAAAAGAATAATTAACTAACAAATTATAATCACTGCTTATGATTAAAGGAACTGAGGTAGTGGCATTTGCTGGAGTGCCATCGTCATTAATCCATTCTGCTAAAGCATTTATTTCATATTCTCCTGCTGTAGCGTTTGGTAAGTTAAGTTGGAAAGAATGAGTTAATTCTGTTGAAGATAATGTTTCTCCTAAAACGTTTAATGTTACATTGTAATTGTTAGGGGTGTTGTGGGAGTAACTGAAAGAAGTTGTTAGCGTGCTATCTAAGGATTGCACGTAAGAGGGTGATAAGCTCAAGCTTCCTTCAGTCCTCCCTGCAACTATTATATTGTCATCGCTTAAAACAGGGGTGGGGGTTAATATTGTTGAAGTTATTGTGTATTCTCCTGATTCAACAAACTCTGGTAAAACATAATTTACTGAATAATTACCATTAGCGTTTGTTGTTATTGTTTTCAAGCCACCGAAATCAATTGACACAAAAGTATTTATAGGTGTTCCGTCTTCCCATTTAACACTTCCACTTGCTGTTGTTGTTTGAGTAGCGTTAGCACTTGTAGCATTTAATGTTAGTAATACTTTTTGAGTTTGAATGTTCTTAATAATTTCTTGCGTGTCATTTGAGTCATTAACTTGCACGCTTATCGTGAAGTTTTCTCCGAATAAGTTTGGAGCAGTCCTACTAAATTGTAGTAAACAAGAGTTAGTAGAGCATGATACTATTTCTGGGTTAGAGTAACCCCATGAAAGAGTAGTGTTTGAATTTGAAGTAGAGTTATACGAAACATTAATAGTGAATGCTTCTCCTGCTTTAAGCGTTGCTGGAGTAGAAACATTTAATCCAGTGATTGTTGCATTTGTTATTGCTATCATTAATAACATTATTATTAATATTTTTTTATTCATTTATTACATCTCCTAATTTTGATATATCTAATTCTGGGTTAGTTGTAAGCAAGTCGTATAATGTTCTAGCTTTTTCACTTCTCTTATAATCCTTCATGTCCTCATAACCCATTCTTTTAAGTGTTTTATAATCAATAATGAAAGGATTTAATTTTGTTCCTGGGATTGCGTTTAACACTACCAGTTTGGTTGATAAGGTATCTTCTATTATGTAAACCCATTTGTCTTTAATTGAAATCCATGACTTGATTATTGGTTTTTTAAGTAATGCTCTTGCACGAGTGTTTTCAAACTCCTCAAACCTCTGCATAGGGTCAACGAGTTCAGTGGTTACTTCTTCTTTAGCTAAGAGTTTTTTAAAATTTTCTGTTACTGACTCATTATTCCATAATAAGTACACTACAAGAGCAACTATTCCAGGTAGTATAATCCATAATAAAGGAGTCATTCCTAAAAATAACTTTTTATTCTGGAAGTAAGGGTATAATAAGTACTCTAATAATAATAATACTACAAAAGTTATTCCTTCTCTTGAATTAATTTTCATTCCATTACCTCCCCTTCAAACCATTTTGCTCCTGTTAACCTTCCAGAAGATATTGATGCTAATTGATTTAATGTCGCTGATTCCACTGGACGCAAATTGTATTTCTCATAAATTTTTTGTTTTAAGTTGTTTTTGATTTCTTTTTTTAGTTCCTGCTCGTTTTTAATATCATAATCTCCTGCTGTTAACACTCTTCCAATTTCTTCTATAAGTTCTTTTCCTCTGTTATACTCTTTTCCTACTCTTCCAAGCAACCTATTCTTCTTATTATCCTTATAATGTCCTTTGCCAAAACCACTTAAAGGATAATTTTTAATAGTGAAATTATTAATATAATCATCTGCTAAGTGTTTTTTTGCTTCTCTCCAGTCCCCCTCATTTATAATATCCTGCCCTACGAACACGTCTTCTCCTTGCAAGTCATACTTCTCATAATAAGCTTTAACACTAATACTATACACTCCTTCCATTGGCTTCGTCGTTACTAAACCATTTTTAGTTAAATACATTTGCCCCATTAATTTCACCTATAAATCCATTCCTCAAATAATTTTGCAGTGCCAAGTATTTCTACTGAATTTGGTTTTAATTCTGGGAGTATTTTAGAATAAAATTCTATTGATTGCGAGATGGCTTTCTGCCTTGTTATTCTCTTACTCATTTCTTCATCTACTTGCATTTTACTTCACCTTCCAAACATTTTATATAATTAAATATTTTATTCCTTCCCCTTCTTTTTTATTTTAAGAGTAATCACGTAATCATCCTCAGGTGATTTAAAAGAATACTCCATTCCCCTTCCACTTGGATTAAGCTTCTTTGATTTTTCAACAAAATAATCCAAAAAAGACTGAATAACCATATCAGTAACATCTTTTCTTGTTACCCATCTCCCTTTCCCATTCCTAAGCTTTTTTATTGTCCCAGCATATATTATTTCATCAGGAAAAAGAGGTGATGCCATAACAATATAATCTACTTCTCTCATTCACATCAACTCCTTATAATACATTATTCTATTATTATACTCCTTTATGCTTTTTAGTTTTAGTGGATGTGCTTGATTCTCCAATAATTTATTTAAATTATTACCCATTTTATTTCACTCCTTTTTTTAAGTTTTCAAACTTGAATAATTTAAAATACTGCTCTTTCAACAATTTGTTTTCCTCCGCCCTTAACTTCACTATTTTAACCACGCTCATTGGCTCTTTTTTCTTAGTTATCCTAAGAGTGCCATTACCTGCTTTCTTAGTAAACCAACGAAACTTAGGGTCACAATTCACTAAATCAAGTAACTCATAATACTTTTTCCTAGTAACTGGCTTAAAACTAATAGCATGAAACTTTCCTCTTGAACTCCTAATAATATAAAAATTACTTAAACCAAGTTTTACCCCAGCATCAAACAATTGCCTCTGCATTTTTCTTAAACTAATTTCATTATCAAAATCAATTAAAGGCAAGTGCATTCTTTTACTAACCCTACTAGTTACTCCTATTCTTAAGTCTTTTTTATTAACCCTATGCTTCTTACCACTAATACCCTCAAGAATCATTCTTTCACTTCCTCCATCTTATAAACTATTTTTGAAAGAGGGTCTGCTTTATGAATAAGCCAACTTGCTTTCCTAGCTACCTTATTCCTATCACTTCCCATTAAAATTATTTCCATACCTCTTTTTTTAAATTTAAAAGACTCATCTTTCTTACTTATATCCTCACATACTTTTGTTACCATCCCAATATGTTCCTCATCAACAAAATTACTTATTACTGCTTCCCACATTTTTAAACCACTCTCCTTTTTTTATAATAAAAAATTTTACCCACTCCTCATTCATCATCTTCTTCATCAATCATATCAACAATTTTTTTAAATAAAATATTTTGTTCATATTCTTCTTGAAATTCAGCTTCTGTAGTCTTACCATCTTCAAAATCCTTATATATCCCTGATAACCTTTTTAACCCTGGGACTGCTTTTGTAGTAAGGTATAAACCCCCTTCTTTAAATTCAATTTCAATAATTATTTTCTGCATTCACATCCTCTCCTTTCACAAGTTTAATTATAAATTCTTCACTGAACCCTGCCTTCTTACCTGCCTTAAGCACATCCTTTATTCTCTTATTAAGAATATACTCCTTTCGCTTCTCCTTATTATAATACTTCTTTTCCTTCTTCATAAAAAATCATTCCATACTTATTCTTCAATTTTCCTGCTTGTACTAACGTATTAATATAATCTTCTGCTGTTTCTTTCCTAACACTTAAATTACCTATTATTACTTTTATTAAATCTGGTTTTAACACTTTCTTATTCCTCTTCATTACTTCCACAACCCACTCAAGATTTCTTTTCCTCATTAATAATCACTCCATATATTGTTAACGCTCCTAACTTGTCATTCCAAGAAGCATTATACTTCCTTTCTTTTAATTTTAATAAATTTTTAATATTTACTTTTATTCTGTGAACATTTTTTTCTCTTATTATTGTCACTAATTTTTTAGTAGAAGGAATTAAAAGAAGGTCATTATTTCTTACAAATACTCTAACATATTTTGTGTTAAATTTTTTGAAGTATTTTGTACCCATTATTAGGAAGTTATTTTTGGCTGTTACAAGAGAAGATGGCTTCCTCCCTCTCTTATTCTTTTTAACTTTTTTTAATTCTTTCCACCCATTTTTTTTAATTTCTTTAATTTTTTTCATTCCTAACTCTCTCCTTTCACTAATTTTTTTAAACCTAGGACTTGTTGCTTTTCTCATGCAATTAATACTACAATATTTAGCATTATGGCTTTTAGTGAAGAAATTTTTTCCACATACTGCACATTTTTTTTTATACAAAATTCACACCTTTTTTTATATATTTATTATTATAACCATACTACTATATAAACCTTTAGTCTGTCCTTATTTTTTTATACTGATGAGTCCTAACACTCATATACTTAAGCCACCTTTCTAACTCATCTGCGGTTATCACATTCTTACCCATAACACGCACGTTAGAATTAAAGTACTCAAAAATAATAGTACCCTCATAAACATTAATTTTATAAATTGTGTCCTTCCTGTTTATTATTTTTAAAATTTTAAACAATTTTATTATCTTATTATCAATTTCAAAAAAATTAACCATTACCTTAAACCCCTTTCATTCTCCTCAAAACTTATTTTTTTAAATCCTCCAACTAAAATTTTAATCATAAAAATCACTCCATAAAATCTATTAATTTATTAGTTTGGACTTCTTCTTTTAACCTTTTTTTAATCATATTACAATACATTTCATTCATTTCTACCCCAACCCATTTTCTGCCTAACTTTTCACAAGCAACAGCAGTAGTTCCACTACCCATGAAAGGGTCAAAAACAACTTCATTTATATTTGATGATGTTTCTATAAATTTTTTAATTAATATTACTGGTTTTTCAGTTGGATGAGAAGTCTTACCATACGCTGACTTGTTCGGTGTTAGCATATAATTAAGCATTTGAGTTTGTTTTAAAAAATTTTTTATCTTACACTTTCCCTTAGAACCAACCCAAACAAACTCAGACGCAGATAACCAATTTACTTTCCTAAACTGAGGAACTGGATTAGTTTTAAGCCAAGCAAAAATAGTTCTCGGCTTCACTTCATATTTCTTGGATAATATTAAATCAAAATAACCTGTTTTCATCTTGTCAAAAAACACATAAATCCAACCTTTCTTTTTTAACATTCTAATACTTTCTTTAAACCATTTCTCAGTAAAATCAAAAAAATCCCTCTCACTCTCAAAATTATCCCACTTTCCAAAATCTAATTTAATATCCATGTTTCTCTTATACATTTTTGAAGACAACTTTTTTCTACTAATCTTATTACCTGCTTGGCTAATATTATAAGGAGGGTCAGTTAGCACTAAATCAATACTATCATTAGGAAAACCTTTCAACACTTCCAAACAATCACCTTTATAAAGTATTCCATTTTTTGTTTCAAAAAACCTTCCTTCTTCTGGAAACGCATCCTTCCAACTCATTTAGTCAACTCCTCTTCTAACTCCTCTAAATCCCCTTCCCAAACCTTAACAACTTCAACTCCTCTCATTCCTTCAAACCTCTTCGCTCTCCTCTTATCAGTTTCAACCTCATACTCCACGCCATCATCAAGACACACTACATCAACACGCCTCTTATTATCATTCCTCACAGCCTCAGAAATAAAAAACTTACCCTCCTTCCTCAGTTTTAAACACACTAAAAACTTACCATACTCATGAGCAAAACTATTACCACTACCAATAAACAAACCATTCTTCGCACGCTTAACATAATTACTACAAGAAGGAGTATGATAACTCCTCATTACCTGCCTTCTTTTCAAACTAACTTCTTTCTTATTCATAAAAATCACTCCATAAACATATCTAATCTTTTAATATCCTCATAATTTTCAAGCCTTTTTATTGCAACATCACAATACTCTTTATTTAATTCTATGCCTACTGCTCTCCTACCTAACTTTTTAGCTACTACAAGAGTTGTTCCTGAACCCATAAAAGGGTCAACAATAATATCACCCTTATCATACTCTCTGATATCCATATAAAGAGTATTCGGATGCTTTTTATTAAACCAAAACATTCTACTACCACAACAAGCATCTAAAATAAACTTACCTTCTAACATTTTTTTAATTTCTTCTTTTGATACCATTAAATCACCTAGCAAACTTTTTCCTACACTCCTTACAATACTTCTGATTATAACTTCGCCTATAAGTCAACTTACCACAACCCTCACAAACAAAATAAGGATTAAGCCTCATTAACCTCTTACCTCTCTTCTTACTTTTAACTTCACTCACTCATACCATCCCTTACTTTTTTTTAACCTTAAAAACACTTGATTCTAAATACATAAGAGCATGCTCCAAAACCCTACGCAATTCTACGCAATCATCCTTCGTTAAATTCTTACCAAACAAACTTCCTACTTTAAATTCTTCAATCCACATCCTCATACTATCCTCTAACTTCTTATTCATTTTCCAAACACCTCTTCAAAATCCTTATTAGTTAAAGCATAATCAAATTTAGCAGTATAATAATTAGCTCCTTTTTTATTCCCTCTCTTTTTTAGTTCTTCAATAGTCAAATCAACAACTTCTTCACAATAATTTAAAGTCGAAAGTTCAGAAGATAAACTTCTTAATTTCTTTTCATTACTTCTTGATTTCCTTCCATTCTTAACTTCTTTAATACCCTCATTAATCCTCTTTCTTTTATTTTCAAACATTTTTTTTAAACTCATTTAATCAACCTCATTCCAATTACTTAAACTATTTTCCTCATAATCCATTATATAAATACCTCTCCTTTCCATCTCCATATTAATCATCTTTTCAAGAAACTCCCCCCCCTGCTCAATAAAATAAAAATACTTCTTCTTCTTACTAGAATACTTCTTAATTATCAACTCTGTTTCTTCAATCTTATCCAATATCCTATAAATATTCCTCTCTGACTGAGCCTCTTCATTTCTATAAGCCATCACACTCTGATAATAAGAATAAATAACATCAAAAAAAGGAGTCCTACCCCCCTTCATTAAACCATTAACAATTTTAAGAAGAATTAACTTCGTATCATTCATATTCAAAACATACTTATTCATTTCATTCCTCTCAATACTCATTATCGCTTTTCCTACCTCCTCCTTTGACAACTTATTTTCAACAAACTGTGCTGACTTTTTTAAAATCAAAATAGCCCTCCTCGCATCCCCCTTATACTTCTCAGCTACTTCATAAGCAATTTTTTTAATTGCGTTAGAATCATAAGAACCCTTAATCAAACCCTCTTCCGCCCTCTGTAACAAAATCTCTTCTAATTGCTTCGCATTATAAGGAGAAAAAACAAGAGAATAACCCCTATAAGAAGACAAAGTAGGAGCAGATAAAGTGTTCTGAAAAAAAATTTCATTAGTAATAGTTATAATAGTTATTTTAGCATCCCCTATCTCGTCCTGCTCCTTCAACCTTGAAAGAGAATAAAATAAAGAATCCCTATCATTCTTACTTATCGCGTGTGCCTCATCAAGAATAATCAATAAATTAACAGGATGCTCCCTCAAATGTTTTTTAAGCAAATCAAGATAATCACAAGTTGGCAAACCCCTCTTTAAATTATCCTGATTTTTTAACTTTTTTAAAATTTCCTTAACAATCTGATACTTTGTTCTCACACCATTACAATTAATATACACTATTTTAACCCCCGCTCCTAACCTTTTTTTAATATCCTCATTCTCTTTTTCTAACTCTTTACTCAAATATTTCACAGTTAACGTTTTACCAGTTCCTTTCTCTCCATAAACAAAAACATTATCCCCCCAACCATAAGTATAAAGCAAATTATACGTGTTATTAGTTAATTCTTCAATTACTTCTTTCCTAAATAAAATTTGATGAGGTTTATAATTACTTTCAAACACATCCTCATTTTTTATTATATTTTTAATTTTTTTTAACATAACTATATTTATGTCAATTCAAGTATTTAAACTTTTCTGTCAATTCAATAATTTTGTCAAACACCCCCCCTGTTGTCAAAGTGTCAACAACTTATATTTCTCACACCCCCCCTGTTGTCAGAGAATTAAGGTTCTAACAATAACTCAAAGTTCTCACACCCCCCCTACTGTCAGAGAATTTGAGAAAAAAGGAATAACATAAAAAAATACTTTTTTATGAATTATAATTCATAAGTTCCCCCCTTACACCCCCTTCCGAAAGATTTATATATTTCAAATGTGTAATAGATATACTTACTGTGAAGTATATCTAAATCTTAATATAAAATCCTTCCGAAATTATATTTTTTTTATTGTTTTGAGATTTACTGAAATCTCTGACAACGGGGGGGGTGTGAGGGGTGTTTTTGTATATTAATTGCAATTGTTTTTCCTTGTGTTGATTTTTGTTAAAAATTCCCCAAATTTTAACTTCTTGTTTGCAATAAAAAAGTAAAAAATTATTGCAAAAGTAAATTTGTTTGCAATAAAAAAGTAAAAAATTATTGCAAAAGTAAATTTTTTGATGATAATTAA
>Ga0114934_10002832_pt1 | contig 10988 bp, 5 predicted proteins | sample 4SBtaG_2_FD_99695 | JGI IMG/M metagenome (GOLD analysis project Ga0114934, IMG submission 99695) | Deep subsurface microbial communities from Kolumbo volcano to uncover new lineages of life (NeLLi) - 4SBTROV10_white metaG | ecosystem: Environmental > Aquatic > Marine > Volcanic ...
CATCAAATTTATTTATAGTATCCCGATATTATTACATGAATTTTCTTTGCCTATTAAAAATTCTGAAAATCTTGATGCAAACTAATTATTAGAACTCCCCTAAATACTTTTTTCTAAAACGCAAATTGAGCGATTTCTCATCCTTGTTTGTAACGAGGATGAATTTATTACAACATTTGCAATTTTAAAAATTATAACGGAAGTTCATCAAATTTTCTCTTCTGCCAAAGATTATTGCGAAAAGAAATATTTCATTTTCAGTAGATTGATGGCGGTTTAGTATTAAACATTAGAAATGCCCCTGTAAATCTGTCCTCGTTACAAACGAGGACAAGACAGAGATTAATACCAAACTGTAAGCAATGAGCAATATTTTCTAATGTTGGAGATAACTCCAACATTGGCAGTAATGCGTTTTATCGCTTCGCTCAAATCGCTCAACTTAGGTAAAAAATAAATTTTGCTAATTTGACGCAACCTTTTAACTTTGTATTCGTTAAATAAAAATAGGTTTAAATTACATTTTAACTAAATAGTGTCTGTTTCTAATGTCCGATTTTTTCGTTATACTTGTTTTGAAAACAGTCATTCCGCTAATGCGGAACTCCTCGGTATTCAAAACTTCGTAAGCCTCAAACTCGAACATTACAGTTCTGAAACTAATATTGAAGATGGACTCTAATATTAAGATGGAAAAATAAAAATTTGTTTTCCCTTAAAATAAGTTGTAATTTTCCTCAAAAATAATAAGATGAAACGAATTATTTTTTTAGTAATTTTAGTTCTTTTCAGTATTTCCATACGGGCACAAAAGGATTTTATTGAAAATAAAGGACAATGGCAATCAAATATTCTTTTTAAAAAGGACCTTCCCGGAGGCGCATTTTTCCTTGAAGCCAATCAGTTTACCTTTAATTTCTACCAACCGAAAGACATTGACCATTCATATGCTCATGATAACTACGACACCCTTGACCCCGTTAAAACAATTCATTTTCATTCTTACAAAGTAAAATTCCTTAAAGCAAGAAAAGTAACACCAACAGGCAATTATCCTGCTACAGATTATATCAATTACTTTATTGGTAAAGACCAAAGCAAATGGGCATCCCGTGTACTTCATTATGGAGATATTGAATATGCTTCACTTTACAAGGGAATTGACCTCAAAATATTTCAAGAAAACAATTCTATAGAATACGAATTCAATATTTCACCGAACGGACATCCCAAAAACATTAAAATGGCTTTTTCCGGACAGGAAGACCTTTTCATTAATGATATTGGCAACTTACAAATTAAAACATCACTTAATGAAATAGTAGAAAAAAAACCATTCGCGTATCAGGAAATTAACGGGAAGAAAATTCCCGTAAAATGTAAATTCAAACTGGTCAAAAATATCGTTTCGTTTAATATAGGAAATTACGACAAAAACTACTCACTGATTATTGATCCTTCTTTAATTTTTTCGACCTATACCGGATCAACGACTGACAATTGGGGATTTACAGCTACTTATGACCATTATGGTAATGTATATTCCGGCGGCATCTCATTTGATGTGGGTTATCCCACAAGTACAGGCGCATATCAAGAAAATTTTGCCGGTGGGACCGGTTATAATCCCAACTATTACTCAATGGGTTGTGATATAGGAATCATTAAATATAGTCCCGATGGCACCACGCGTCTTTTTGCAACTTACCTCGGTGGCAGTACTTCAGAAGAATTGCCTCATAGTATGGTTGTAAATTCCGAAAATGAATTAATAGTGATGGGAACTACCGGCTCATCAGATTTTCCTATTACATCCAATGCTTACGACAATAGTTTTAACGGCGGTGACTCTACTACTTACGACAATGTTATTATTTTCAGGCAAGGATTAGATATTTTTATTTCCCATTTTAGTAGCGATGGGACCCAGTTATTAGGATCAACCTATATAGGCGGGAGCAAAAATGATGGGTTTAACTTTCGCAATAGATACCAATACCATATCATGCATGGCAACGATTCACTTTACTACAACTATGCCGACGGTGCCAGAGGAGAAGTTATTACAGATAACAAAGACAATATTTATGTTGGTACCTGTACATTCTCCAATAACTTCCCAATTACCGGGAGTTCTTTCAATTCCACTTATGGCGGGAAACAAGATGGTATAGTCTTTAAAATGGATGGCAATTTGTCCCATCTAATTTGGTCAGGTTACCTTGGCGGAAGTAATGATGATGCCATTTATTCCTTAACATTAGATAAAAATCAAAATGTGTTTGTCGGTGGCGGAACAACATCACATGACTTTCCAACAACGCCGGGTGTAATCTACCCGACTTTTCAAGGCGGTACTACCGATGGATTTATTGCTCATATCAGCTCTAATGGAAATATGTTATATCAATCAACTTATTACGGCTCACCTGAATATGATCAAGTCTATTTTGTAAGGACTGACAACGAAAATAATTTATACGCTACCGGACAAACTAAAGCATCCGGCAATTACTGGATAAATAATGCTTTATATAATCATCCCAATAGTGGACAATTTATTTCAAAATTGGATAACTCATTAACTCATCGAATTTGGTCAACAGCATTTGGGACAGGCAATGGGAAACCGAATATTTCAATTACAGCATTTGAGGTAGATATTTGTAACAGAATTTTCCTATCCGGATGGGGACGCGAATGGGCAAACAGTGACGGCTACACTTGGGCAAACACCGAAGGGACTAAAGGTATGGATATTACCAATAACGCCTACCAAGACACAACTGATGGTCAAGATTTTTATCTGATGGTATTGGGAGAAGACGCAAATTATCTTGATTACGCTACTTTCTTTGGAGAAATTCATTATGATGCTTGTAGTTATAGTGGTCACGACCATGTAGATGGTGGCACAAGCCGCTTAGACAACCGTGGCAATATCTACGAAGCAGTCTGTGCCAGTTGCGGTAGTTGTGACGGATTCCCTACTTATCCGAACCCGGGCGTATGGTCACCACATAATGGTGCAGCACCTTATAACAACAATTGTAATAATGCCGTATTCCGCTTTAGTTTTGTAGATGATTATGCTATTGCCGATTTTAATGCACCGCCTGTAGGATGTGAGCCCTATACGGTTACATTTACAAATAATGGACAAGGACAAAATTATTTATGGGATTTTGGAGATAGTAGTACATCTACCGATTTTTCACCAACACATACCTATACTCAATCAGGATTATTTTATGTCACACTTATTGCCATTGATTCTTCTACTTGTAATATTTCTGATACTATCACAAGAATAATTCAAGTTATTGGTAACACACACGACAGTTTGCCGGACGAATATTTATGTGCCGGCACCAATGTACAAATCGGGTTAAATTACCAAACCATTCAAGGCGTTTCCTATTCATGGACACCTACATCTTATCTTAATAATCCCAATTTACCTGATCCATTCGCTTTTCCACATACAACGACAGAATACACGCTAATAGTAAATAACGGAAACTGTTCAGACACACTAACGCAAACCGTTCATGTTATTAATCTGAATAATGCCATTCTAAACAACGATTCCTTACTGTGTGACTCCATTAACAACCTGCAACTCAACACCGCCTTAAATGATACAACCTTAACATTCATTTGGTCACCTACTAATCAATTTACAGATACATTAAATAATAATATCCATGATGGTAGCTTGTTGGTAAATGCCTTGAATCAAGATACGCTTTTCTTTTTGCAAACTACCAGTTCCTTTGGATGCCAAAGTATTGATTCCGTATCGTTTATTTATGATCCTGTAAGCGTAAACCTACTGGGCACTATCGGTGCATTATGTTATGGCGAATGTTCCGGTACAGCTAATGTTTCAGCAATAGGACAAATGCCAATAACCTTTGAATGGAGCAATTCCGGTTCCGACTCCTCATATTCTGCCAATCTTTGTCCTGATAACCAATATGTTATAATGACAGATTCTATCGGTTGTACCGACACATTATTTTTTCAAATAAACCAACCAACACCACTGATTGCACAAATTACAGACACAACAGGAACAGGATGCGGCATATACGCCAATACGGGAACAGCCACTGCATCAGCAAACGGCGGCACTCCCGGATACAGCTATCTTTGGTCAAACGGACAAACAGGCACAACGGCTACCGGCTTATACGCTAATACTTATGTTGTTACCATCACCGACCAAAACGGATGCGACACCACAACCGTTGTAACCATTCAAGATACTTCGCACCTCGCCATCGGCACCAACCAAACTAATATTGATTGCTACGGTAATTGTAACGGACAGGCATCGGCATTTATCCAAACACAATCCACCCCACCCTATAACTATAACTGGTCAACCGGCGATACATTGACAGGTATTTCAAATCTTTGTGCCGGAACCTATTATCTAACTTTGACCGATGCGAATCAATGCTATCGCTTTGCGACACTAAACATCCTGCAACCGGATTCCATTCACCTGAATATCAACTTATCACCCATACTTTGCTATGGACAAACCGGCGGTGCTCAAATTACAAATGTTACAGGTGGTACTTCGCCCTATCAATTTCTGTGGAGTACCGATTCTACAGGGACTTCCGTCAGCGGATTAACACCAAACACTTATTTCGTTTACACTACGGACAGCAACAATTGTAAAGACACCACATCATTTACACTGCAAGAACCGCCGCCAATTTCTTCAGATTCATCAGTAACCAATCAAATTTGTGATAATGTATGTAATGGCAGCATCCAACTAATTGTTAACGGTGGCACAGCGCCCTACACTTATAATTGGGATAACGGTGCCTCGACACAAAATATATCAGGGCTTTGTTCCGGCAATTATGATGTAACAATTACCGATGCTAACGGATGTACTTCTTACAGCTCTGCCGATGTAGAAAACAGGGGCTATATTCCACCTATTGAGGCCTACAGTGACCAGACACAAATATTTACAGGACAGACTGTTACGCTTCATGCACAGCCATCAACAAATTATCAATTTACATGGTCTCCTATTGCTTCGTTGAATAATATCCATATTGAAAATCCATCAGCAACACCCGAAGAAACAACGACTTATCTTGTTACTATTCACGACGAAAACGGATGTGCCAATACCGATACCGTTACTATATTTGTTATGGACTATACTTGCGGAGAACCGTATATCTATGTACCGAATGCTTTCACACCAAATGGTGATGGTAACAATGATATTCTATATGTTTATGGCAGTGTAATTGACCACTTTTATTTTGCTATTTTCGACCGCTGGGGTGAACTAATATTTGAAACTACCGACATCCATAAAGGTTGGGACGGTACCTATAAAGGAAAGCCCCTTGACCCCGCTGTTTTTGTTTATCATTTGGAAGCCACCTGCATAAATCACTTAACTTTTGAAAAAAACGGGAATATCACGCTAATACGATGAACATGACAAATTATTACACTATTTGATTATCTTTGAATTTTTAAGTAAAAAAAATTGTTGATAAGAGTGATAAAAAAAATAATGATTTTTATCTTTTGTTTCCTGACTATTCATGCACAGGGACAAGACATTCATTTTTCACAATTTGAGAGCAGTCCGTTGAACCTCTCGCCTGCCCAAACCGGCAGCTTTGACAGCGATTTCCGAGCAGTGATGAACCATCGCAACCAGTGGCAATCCGTGACAGTTCCTTACCTGACCATTGCCGCATCGTTTGAGGGAAAGACCTATGCCATTTCCTCCATCAAACCCGATTTCTTGGCTTTTGGTTTATTGCTGAATGCAGACAAAGCCGGCGATGGCAATTTTGGCACCACCCAACTGAAATTCAGCACCGCGTATCATCATCTATTCAAAGGCAACCTGATTCAGTCCATGGCTTTCGGCATCAACACCGGATATAATTATCAGAGTGTTGATTACACCAAATTTTATTTCGGCAGCCAGTTTAACGGTTTTCAATACGATGAAAATGCATACAGCGGCGAGATTTTTCAAAATAACAAACTGAGTTATTGGGATTTATCCACAGGATTGCAAGTTACAGGGAAACTGGACACTATTGGATTTACTTTTGGTATTGTATATAATCATTTAAATCGTCCGCAACAATCGTTTAATGATATTTCAGATTCAAAATTAGACGGCAAATTCAACACTTATCTTTTTGGCAATTGGAAACTAAATACCAATAACTATTTTTTGCCATCCATTGTTTATTACCGGCAAGGTATATTAAGTGAATTGGATTTTGGCGGCATACTAAAACACCATACTCAACAATTGGCGTTCCCCAACATATATGCAGGCGGATGGATTCGTTGGAAAGATGCGGCCATTATCAAAGCCGGATTCGATTACCGGAATATTACTTTCGGACTGAGTTACGACATCAATTTTTCGAAGCTCTATGTTGCCAGTAGTGGTAACGGCGGATACGAAATTTCAATTATTTATCAATTTAACAAATCCGTTAAATTCGATGTCCCCTATTTACACCACTGTCCCGTATTTATGTAGTTGTTTATGAAAAAATCATCTTTATTAATCGTCATCATTTTTTTTACTGTGAGTGGTTTTTCACAATCGTATAATCAGCTGATTCATTTAGCTAAAAAACATGCCCAACAAAATGATTTTCTGTCGGCCGGACAACTCATGGAAGAGGCCTACACAGAAAGTCCTACGCCTATTATTGCTTTTCAGTGTGCCGAATATTATTTTCAGGGCAGGAATTTTAAAAAAGCTGAACGATTTTACCGGAAAGTAATACTAGCAGATAACCAACATTTTCCTATGGCTTATTTTAAAATAGCAACAGCAGAAAAATATCTCGGTAAATACACTACGGCAGCCAAAAATTTCTGGCGATTTTTTTCCCGTTTCCCTGACCAAGACCCTAAATTAATAAAAATTGCAAAATATCAGAAATATTCGTGCGAAGCGGTTTCTACACGCATCTACGACATTCAAAATTTACAAATCACCCCTTTCGATGCCATAAACTCCTCGTTTAGTGAATTTCAGGTTCAGGAAATTAATCGCGACAGTTTGTTTTTCTCTTCATACCGTCCACGCACAAAAAATGATACGGCAAATTTTTTTGCTGCCATCTACAAAATGAAAAATAACACCGTTATACTTTTGGATACCACTATTAATTTAGCAACAGCACATATTCCCAATTTTTTTTATGACGATTCGTTAAAATTACTTTTGTTTACTGTCTGCAAAGAAACAGAGAAAAGCAAACAATGTTTTATCTTCAAGTCAACATGGGAGAATGGTGTTTTTTCGCATCCACGAAAATTAAACACTTCGGTAAATTTTGCAGGGAGCAACAATACGCAACCATTTTTGACAAAAATTGACAACAATTATTATTTATTTTTCGCCTCGGACCGCAAGAGCGGTTACGGCGGTTTTGACCTATATTATTGTGCCTTGGACGATAATGGAAATTTTTCAATAGCCGTAAACCTTGGCAAAGACATTAATTCACCCATGAATGAAATTACGCCCTATTACAATGCCAAAAACGAAGTACTCTATTTTAGTTCGCAATGGTTTGTCAATTTCGGCGGATACGATATTTTTAAATCAAAAGGAAAATTCAACAACTGGGAATCACCTGAGAATTTGGGACTCCCAATCAATTCGTCATACGATGATGTCTTTTACTCGCAAAATAATCGCGGGACAAAAGCTTATTTTTCATCTAATCGTTTAGTAAATCCGGACGATGAAAGTCAGTGCTGTAACAATATTTACACCCTTAAATTAAAAGAGGAGAAACCGCCTCCGATTTCACACAAGACCATCGTTAACCGGATGAAAAAAACACTAAAACTGTTGGTACCGCTCACTTTGTATTACGACAACGACGAACCCAACCCACGCACATTAGACACCATAACCCGGCTTAATTATCAAGAAACATACAACGCTTATCTTCAGAAAATTAACGAATATAAAACAGCCTATTCCAAAAAATTAAAAGGCAAAGCAAAACAACTTGCTATTATTGCCATTGAAGACTTTTTCCAAGACAGTGTCATAGCCAGTTATGAACAATTTCAAAAAGGGCTTGTCATTATGGAGCAATTACTAAAAGAAGGACAAAGCATCCAATTAACGATAAAAGGATTTGCCAGCCCGTTGAATAAAACAGCATACAACACGAATTTATCAAAACGCCGAATCAACTGTGTAGTAAATTATTTGACAACCTATGACGGTGGTATTTTTCTTCCTTATTTGGATACTGCCGGCACTAAAACCCAAAGCAAATTATTCATCCGTAGAAATGCTTTTGGTGAAACACATTCTGCAAAAGATGTCAGCGATAAATTGACCGACTTGCGAAATTCCGTTTATAGTCCTGCCGCAGCCAAAGAACGAAAAGTCCAAATTATTGGAATAGATTTCAAATAAAATAACGAATTTTGCGACCATGAAAGCAGTTGAAATTTCATTAAATTCATTGAATCAAGCTATTATGATTACCAGTTTTGTGGCGGTCATGATGCTGATAATTGAATACATCACTGTTCAATCTAAAATGCAATGGAATCAATCGCTTAGCAAAAGGCCTATTTTTCAGATTTTTTTATCTGCTTTTTTGGGGGTAACACCCGGCTGCCTTGGTGCCTACACCGTGGTATCGCTTTATACCCACCGTTTAATGAATTTTGCTGCCCTTGTTACCGTTATGATTGCCACTTCAGGAGACGAAGCTTTTGTAATGTTTTCCATGATACCTGATACTGCTATTTTATTAAATAGCATTATCTTCATTATTGCCATTGCAACCGGTTTATTTCTTTTTTTTATTTCTAAAAACAAAAAACCAATATTTCCAATAAAAGAAATGCAATTTAGTTATCATGAAAATAAAGAAGAAAATCATAAATTCTTTGACCTACATCAGATAGCTATGCAATTAAAAAATATTTCGTTCAATAGATTTTTACTGCTACTAATCTCATTTTTCTTTATTTTTTTACTTATTATCGGCAAAATAGGACCTGAAAGTTGGAATTGGGAAAAATGGATATTCATCGGCAGTGCTTTGTTTTTTGCTTTTGTCTCATTGACCAGCCCTGACCATTTTTTAGAAAAACATATTTGGAAACATATCATAAAAAAACACATACCACGAATTTTTCTTTGGACATTCGGCACCCTATTATTTCTACATTTTTTTGAAAATTATTTCAATATTGATACATGGATAAGAAATAATACTGTTTGGATTTTATTAATAGCCATATTGATTGGTATTATCCCTGAATCGGGTCCTCATTTAATTTTTATTACCCTATTTGCTTCCGGACTAATTCCATTTAGTATTTTACTTACAAGTTCCATAGTACAGGACGGACATGGTATGTTGCCCCTATTAGCCGAATCAAAAAAAGACTTCGTAAGAGTAAAATTGATAAATATGTTGGTTGGGTTAATTGTAGGAACAATAGGTTATTTGTTTAATTTTTAAATATTGATGATGAAAAATATATTTAGTTTTTTTATAATTTTTTTATTCTTACAATTTTCCGGTATTGCAGGCGACACGACAACTGTTGTCATTTTGCACACAAACGATATGCACAGTCATATTGATAAATTCTCTTCATTAGCCTCCTATGTTAAAATGTTTCGCGAAAAATACGAAAATGTATTTTTATTTTCTGCCGGTGATTTGTTTTCAGGAAATCCTGTTGTTGACAAATACAAAGACCCCGGATACCCTATCATTGATATAATGAACAGGGTAAAATACAATGTTAGCGAAATAGGTAATCACGAATTTGATTACGGACAAAAAACATTAAATAAACGAATGGATCAAGCCACATTTCCATTTATTTGTGCCAATATGAAAATTACCCACCAATCAATACTGGAACAGCCCAAACCCATGGTAACATTTTACACCCATGACAGTTTAAAAATTATGGTTCTTGGATTACTCCAAGTGGGTAAAAATGGTTTGCCAGATGCCATGCCTACAAAGATGGAAGGGATTCAATTTAGTAATCCTATAAAAACGGCAAAACAATACAAATCATACCCTGATTCCTGTAATGTTTTCATCGCCTTGACACATCTCGGTGTAAATACCGACAAAATATTGGCTGAAAAAGCACCATTTTTCGATGTCATCATTGGCGGACACTCACACACCAAACTACCAAATGGCATAAAAATGGGCAATACATTGATAACACAAGCCGGATGCTATACGAATTATCTCGGCGTACTTTCACTAAAACTTGTCAACGGAAAAATTGTCAGCAAACAAGACTCGTTAATAACTTTGGTAATAAGCAACCACAATCATGATGATATCTCACAACTAATAGAAAAATATGACCAAAATTCAACTTTAAACACAGTTATCGGACAAGCAAAACAAGACTTGACTGCGCCGGATATGTTGGGAAATATAATAACCGATGCCATGCGCCAAAAATTAAATGTGGACATTGCATTTCAGAATATTGGCGGCATACGCTTAGAAAAAATTCCACAAGGAAATATTACAGTAAAACAGATTTATCAATTACAACCCTTCGGCAATACTTTTTTTACTTACAATGTGTCACCAAAACAAATCAAGGAACTGATAAAATACGCTTTCAACTTCTATCATAAAAACGAGTTGGAAGTCAGTGGTATTACCATAAAACTGCATGTCAATAGCCATCAAAATCTGAAAGGTGTTGACCTCTTTGACTTAAAAGGGAATCCGCTAATTAAAGGGAAATTTACCGTAGCCATTAACAATTATATGGCTAGCGCTTACAAATTACCATTTCTAAAAAAAGGCAAAGCAACAAATATTCCGGATGCCGAAACCACCATCGAATACATAAAACACCAAAGGCTGAATGTTGGTTCAAAGCGAATAACCATTGTAAAAGAATAGATTGTTGAATTCAAG
>Ga0114934_10002833_pt1 | contig 10986 bp, 5 predicted proteins | sample 4SBtaG_2_FD_99695 | JGI IMG/M metagenome (GOLD analysis project Ga0114934, IMG submission 99695) | Deep subsurface microbial communities from Kolumbo volcano to uncover new lineages of life (NeLLi) - 4SBTROV10_white metaG | ecosystem: Environmental > Aquatic > Marine > Volcanic ...
ATGAGCCGGGAGGGAACGCCCATTTTTTGAAGCGCCGTAAAGAATTGCAGGCTTTGGGTGTAGGGTACGCGGTAATCATGCTCACCGGTAATCACCAATGTGGGTGTTTGGAAGCGCGTGACGAAATTACTGGGTGACCACTTCTGGTAAAGATTCGAGTTCCACGGCTGTCCGCCTAAATCCCACTCCGGGAACCAAAGCTCTTCGGTGGCGCCGTACATCGAACGAAGGTCGTAGACACCCATCATGGAGGCAATTGCCTTGAAACGCCTGGTATGCCCCTGGAGCCACATCATCATGTACCCACCGTACGACCAACCCATCACACCCATGCGATCGGCATCCACCCAGGGAATTCTCGCCAGCGAATCAGCTACGTCCATGACGTCCTCGTACACCTTGCCACCCCAATCTTTGGAAATTTCCGCTGTGTAGGCCTGACCATACCCGGTGGAGCCATGGGGATTCGGAAACGCCACAATGTAACCCGCGCCGGGGTACACCTGCCAGTCGCCGCGAAAGGCATCCGCCCATTGACCCTGCGGCCCGCCGTGAACGTTCAAAATGAGGGGGTATTTTTTGTTCGAATCGAAATTATGAGGTTTCACAATGAAGGTGTGCACCGGAACGCCGTCGGCGCCGGGAATCCAGCGTTCCTCAACCGGCCGGATGTCCACGGAGTCCTCAACGGCTTTGTTCAAAAACGTCAGGCGCCTGGCTGATTTTCCGTTGGTTCGCACCCGCCAGATTTCGGTAGGATCCTGGACGGCACGCCGGCTGACCGCCACCCATTTTCCGTCTGGCGAAATGTCAAATGCGTTAATGGTTTTTAAATCTGCCACAAGGTGAATGCGATTGTCCTTCAGTCTCACATTGTACAGGGGGAAGTGGCCTTTCACCTCACCGATAAAATAGATGCTTTTTGAATTGGGTGCCCACTGGAAATCGTCTACCCAATTGTTGAAAGATTCCGTGAGAATGCGTTTTTGGCCGGTTTTCCGATTGTAGATTGCCAAACGGAATCGATCGGATTCGTAGCCGGGAATTTTCTGGGTTCTGTACGCAATGAAGCGCCCGTCGGGCGAATAGCGTGGCTGCCCGTCAAAAGCAGGATTGTCTGCAGTGATGTCTTTGGCAGAATCGCCCGTGACGGGTACCAGCCACAAATCCATATTTGTGGAAGATTCCGGGTGTGGTACGCGCTTGGAGGTAAAACAGATTTCCCTCCCGTTGGGGGAAAAGTCGTAGTCCGTAACGCCCGAGAGGGAGAATGGGGGAGAATCCCAATCGCCCGGGGTGACATCTTTCATTTTTTTGGATTTCACATTGAATACAAAAATGTGGTTTCGGTGTCCGTCTTTGTAGTGTGTCCAGTGGCGGTAAAAGAGATGGTCCGCGAGATGCGCCTGAATCGGGCCGTCTTTCATTGTGTTTTCGATGGCCTTGTTGCAACTGTCACAGGCGCCGCACTCGGGGAAAGCAGAGGTTTCAAACATGATTTTTGTGCCGTCGTGCGACCAGACGGGATTCGTGATTCCCGTGGAAATGTGGGTCAGTTGCTTGGGCTCGCCGCCGTCTGCAGGCAGCAGCCAGAGTTGAGAGCCGTCCTTGCGGGAAGAAATGAACAAGATGCTCTTGCCATCCGGAGACCACCGTGGAGCGTAATCTGCAGCAGGGTTGTTGGTCATTTGCCGGACGTGGCTACCATCCGCATTCATGACGAAAATTTCCGTGTTTGCCTTGCCTTTGTGCAATTGGTAAGATGTTACAGTGAAGGCGATCCTTCTTCCATCGGGCGCAATCCGCGGACTGGAAACCGACTTCAAATGGTACAAATCCTCAATGGTAAACGCTTTTTTTTGTGCCGTTACCGGAACCGCCAGCAGGAGAATCACAAACAAAATAATCCATTTTCTCATTGCTCACTCCTTTATTGGGTTGAACTGCATTCGTTATAAAGTGTTGCCACAAAAGTTCAAATTCGTTTTGAAGGAAACTCGCATTTTTGTGTCTTTGAACGGTTTTGGCCGCGAATAATCAGGTTGATGAGTTATGAACCTGTTAAATTTAAAAAAGGAGGTGCACAAATTCAATGAAAAGTTATCGGGTGTATGAAAAAAAACCCAAACATCCGGCTTTTAAAATTTGATTGAAGTGATTCCTTATTTCTACCGTCAAATCAATGCAAACCAGAAGCTCGCGTTATATTTTTCATGTGTTTTTGTTCAGATGAGATAAAACTGAAAGGAAATCTTTTAAACATTTTCGAAACACTATGTAGAAATGATTAAGCACAACCCGTTGGCCGGCGTGGCCGACCGGGTCGTCGTGGATCCGCCGGGTTCTCGATTCCTCGAAGGATTCGTCATGGGTCGGACCTTCTACAAAGGCACGCTCGAAAAGGTGGGTAGTACGTGTGACGAATTGTGGTTTTTCAAATATAAATCGGCCGTGGAGGTTTTCAGCTGAAAGAAAATACCCGGGGCAGATCGCTCTCAGCGGCAGGCCTATGTAGATGATGGGTACAAGTTGGTGAAATCCGACATCTGCCAGTCCGGGAAAATGACGGCGGAAACGTTTGACCGGATGGTCAACCGGAATGTTCTCTTCCTGGCAGATTCCGCAAGAAAAGCAGGGCGGGTTGACACGTTGGCGCGGTGGACGGCCGTTAATGACGTGGTGAAATCACTGCTCAAGAAAAAATTGCGCCCGATCAAAGCAAAGAAGCTAATTCCCAATGAATTGATTTCCGGTGAATGGGGTGTGCAGCCAAAAATTGCGCTGGTGTACGGCCCGGGCTCCTGTGCGCTGAGCAACGGCATTCATGCCCGCTGGTGGGAAAAGGTTTTAAAAAAAAAGAAGAAATTGTGGAGGTTCCGAAATACAAAGGACTCTTTAAATTTTATTTGTCTAATTTGCCTGTTGCGGGTGTTTCCAACGGCAATCATTAGCAGTGAAAATTCTTTAAAATGGTGTCGCAGTTTCCGGGGGAACTCCTCTTCCTGATGCCGCCCGAAACATTGCCTGTACTGTTAGCAAAATGACCTGAAACTGGTTTTTTTGGCGCTTCGCAATCGGAGCGCCTATTTTTGATCCCGGAGTAATTTGTTCAGAAAATCTTGACTTTAGTTTTCATTTGCGGTAAATTCAGAGATAGATTCGGAAAGGTTCGTTTTACAAGTTGAGATCAGGAAGGGATTGGACGTAAATATAATAATGCCTGAAAATAATGCAATATTTTAGGGGCCATTCCGTAGTCTGGCAAATATTAACGGGGAGTGTTATTCTGATCCTGTCGCGCGCCCGATTCAGGGGAAAAAATATCCGCTGGGGAAAATAGATTCTTCGTCTGCCGCTCGGTCGCTGAGCTTGCCGAAGCGTGCGGCGGACTCAGAGTGGCAGCTTTGCCAAACTATTAATCCATTTTAAAATGACGCCAAATTGCCAAAGTCTTGACTGAATGTGCTGTAGACAGGCAAGGACGCCTCTCGGGGCGTTCGATGCTTTTGATGGTACCCCGCTGCTTGCGACGGCGTAGTTCCATTTTCGCCTGTACAGGGCTCGTAGGCAAACGGGCCCTTTTATTATCCGGAGGCAATAGCCCGGTTTGGAATAGAAAACGCCTCCAGAGTTTATTTTGCCACAGGTTTCGCCTTGTGAACGAGTTGCACCTGATCGACGCGTCATGGGTCTGCAAAAAATTCTTGTAATCCAGAGCAAACGGGAAGGAATCATGATGTTGAGCCTTTTTCGAAAATTGCTTTTTATCGCTGTATTGTTTGGACTTCTTTTTTGGAGTGTTTCGAAAGCCCGAAGTGGGCCGCCTGTAAAGACGCCAATGCGTTACGAATTGGCTCTGGTTCTCGGCGGAGGGGCGGCACTGGGCTATGCCCATTTGGGTGTGCTGAAGGTTTTGGAAGGAAACGGCGTGCATCCGGATTTGATCGTGGGGACTTCTATTGGTGCCATTATTGGTGGAAACTACGCGGCAGGTATTCCCATTGAAACCCTTATTGCCCACGCACAGCAAATCAATATTTTCAGGCTGCTGCATTTTAAAATCCTTGGGCTTGGTTTTATCAGTTGGGAGAAAACGGAAGCCTATTTTCGAACGAATCTCGATCACAAAACATTTGCCGATTTGGCAATTCCCTTTGCTGCGGTTGCCACGGATTTGTACAGCGGAGAAGAGGTTGTTCTAAATTCCGGCGATGTCGTAGAGGCAATGCTGGCTAGTGCCTCGGTGCCGGGAATTTACACGCCTGTAAAAATCGGAGAGCACCTTCTTGTGGATGGCGGATTGGTGGACGATTTGCCCGTTCGCGCTGCCAGAAAATTGGGTGCCCGGTACGTGATTGCTGTGGATGTGCACCACCCGCTGATCAGGGAATCCATCAAGACACCGCTTGACGTGATTCGCCAGGCGTTCTACATTCTTCATCAAAATTATGCCGAAAATGCCGGAAAATTGGCCGATGTGGTGATCCGTCCCGACCTTCACGATTTAAGCTACACAAAATTCAGTGCGGCGAATAAAGGAATTGAAGTAGGTGCCGCTGCAGCCCGCAAGAAATTGCCGGAAATAAGAGCACTTATTCAAAAAATCAGCATAGACTCTTCTAATCGAACAGGAAAGAAATAGACTGCAGAAAAAATCGGCTGCCGCAGCTTTCACAGACTTAGCCGCCGGAGACTATTAATGGTGGCGCGGAGATTTGGGAATAAAATAACTTACATACCCCGTCCCAGCCGATTGGCGGGGACACCCCTCTTACCAGAGGAGACCGTGGTTGACCTGAAAAAAAGGGTTTATTGAAATTTGCAGATGGTTCTATTTTGGGTAAAATATGTTGAGCCGCGAATTTAGAAAATCCTTCCTCCAGAGGGATGGATTCGTTCGCCTGCTGGCGGACGAAGCTTGTTCATTTGAAGTGAAACCCGATTTTAATTTTGCTTTTCAAAACAGGAATTCGTATATTTACTGTTGAAGAACAATGAACAAACGATCAAAGAGTTAACGATTGGATCGAAATTATCCCTGGAATGTCCATGCGGATTTTGTTGGTTGAAGATGAAGAACTCAAGCGCATCTCGTTAACGGATGCCCTTGAGAGAAAAAAATTTGAAGTCCTTCCCTGCGAAAATCCCCTTGATGCCCTTGCTATTTTGGATGAGGGAAATGAAGTTGATGTAATTGTCACAGACCTCAAAATGCCAAAAATGAATGGCATTGATTTCATCAAAAAGGTTCGTGAATTTGACAATGATGTTCCTATCATTGTGGTCACCGCCTATGCCACCGTAGAAACCGCTGTAGATGCAATGAAATTGGGGGCTTACGATTACATTACCAAGCCCTTTACTACCGACGAATTAATCCTTGTTCTGGATCGTCTTAGAGATTACCAGGAAATCGTCAAAGAAAATATTTATCTGAGATCAAAAGTACGGAATCGCTACCGTTTTGAAAATATTATCGGTCGATCCAAACCCATGCAGGAAATTTACTATCTTGTTCAGACCATAGCCGATTCGGATTCCACCGTTCTAATCCAGGGTGAAAGCGGTACAGGGAAGGAACTCATTGCCAACGCCATTCATTTTAACAGCAGACGGCGCAACAAGCCGCTGATTTGTGTGAGTTGTGCTGCACTTACCGAAAGTCTTTTTGAAAGCGAAATTTTCGGCCACGAAAAGGGTGCTTTTACCGGAGCGGTAAAAGAGAAAAAAGGACGATTTGAGTTGGCAGATGGGGGAACCATTTTTCTGGATGATGTGGACGACATTCCTCTAGTTTCACAAGTAAAGCTTTTGCGGGTGCTTCAGGAAAAAACATTCGAACGCGTCGGAGGAACGCAAAGCATTTCCGTGGATGTTCGCGTGGTAGCCGCAACGAAAGTCAATCTTCTTGAGAAGGTCAAAAATGGAGAATTCCGGGAAGATTTGTATTACCGTTTAAATGTTGTACCCATATTGTTGCCGCCGCTTCGGGAGAGAAAAGAGGATATTCCCTTGCTGGTTGAGCATTTCATGAATAGATATCGAAAAAAATCTCCGGTCTCGAAATTTTCAAAGGAAGCGATGGACGCAATCCTTTCGTATGATTGGCCGGGAAATGTGCGGGAATTGGAAAATATCGTGGAGCGCATTTGCACGCTTACCACGCACGAAATAGTGGAATTGGAGGATTTGCCCGATTTCCTTCTCGTGCCTTCGCCGACAACGTACACAGGCTGGGGATTGCATGGTAATCATTCACAACTGAATTTTACGGAACTCATTCAATCCTATGAAAAAGAACTGCTCACCTGGGCTCTTAACAAAGCCGGCGGAAATCGTAGTAAGGCATCCCAATTATTGCAGTTGAAGCGTACAACCCTTCAGGACAAATTAAAAAAATATGGCCTCAAGGATACATGATCCCGCAGCCATTGTGTTGGCAGGCGGAAGCAGTATTCGAATGGGCCAACCAAAGGCATTGCTCAATTTTGGCGGAATTTCCCTGATTGAGAGAATTGTTCATCAATTGCGCCCTGTAACGGAAAACATCCAGATTATTACGAATACGCCGGATTTGTACGGCTTTCTCAATCTGCCCATGCAAGCTGATTTTATCCCGAATAGCGGGCCACTGGCTGGTATTTTTACAGGACTTGCAATTACTCGGGAAGAGCCTGTTATCGTGACTGCCTGTGATACGCCGTTTGTTACCACGGATTATTTTTCCTTTTTGCTGGATCAGTGGTCGGAAGAAATAGATTGTCTGGTTCCAGAAATCGAAGGATTTTACGAACCCTTGGAAGGAATTTATTCGCATAGGGCCATGCCCGTTATCGAGCAATTGCTAAAAAATGGGAGCCGGAAGGTTGAATCCCTTTTTAAAAGCGTTCCAACAAAAACACTCGGCAAAAAGGATCTTCGTCAATTCGGGGACCTCCGCAAATTCTTCTGGAATGTAAATAAGCCTGAAGAATATGAGGAGGCCCTCAAGCGTATGTGACGGTATTTCGTCAGATTGCCGAAAATTCATCATTTGTCATTTTAAAGATGTATTTTTGGCTCTCATTTTTTTGTTTGCACATTTCAGATAATTAAAGTGTTAGGATGAATGAAAGATCTATGGGGAAGAGCGGGGGTCAGCTGGCATAATTTTTGTGATAAATAACACCAAATATAAATTTCAAATCTCCGAGTTCCCGAACCTAAAGCGAAAAGGCCACGGTTCTCGAACCGATAGGGTACAATTGGAAACGGTTGTGCCTCCCGCGTTTGGAAAGGAGATGGCAAAGGAGGAGTAACCCCAATTTCCAAACGCGAGATTGGGGTTTTTTGTTGAAGTTGTTTGAGAAACCTTAAAGAATAATTTTCCGGGGAGTCCACCGAATACACGGGAAAGTGTAAGGGCAAAGGATTAAAAAATTCCAATGGGAGGAAAATGACGAATAGAGGATTCTTTATTTCGCTTCAGGAAATGATTTTGATTTCCCTGTTGGGGGCGCTGTGGGCAGCGATAGAAATTCACATTGGTCTTTTGCTTCATCTGGTTAAGTTGCCGTTTGCCGGTCTTTTGCTTACCTTTTTGGGAATTCTTATTATGCTTGTGGGGCGGGCATTTGTCCCACAGAAGGGAACAACGGTTTTAACCGGAGTGATTGCCTCACTTTCAACTTTTCTTTTCTTGGGTGCCGTTGTCATCTATCCGATTATCGGGATTGTTATGGAATCCATTTTCGTGGAAATCGGATTGTCATTACCATTTTCCACCCGAATTAATTTTCAAATCTCCGGTGTTATGGGAATGGTGTGGAGCTTTATTCATCCCTTTATTGTTCAGGGGATTATCGCAGGTCTCGGCCTTTTTAAAATCTATTCCATTGTTGTGGAAAAAGGTGCCAGACTTTTTCATCTGATGCCACAACAGGTTCTTGCCATCTTATTGCTTCTTTTAAGTGTATTTGTAGCTGCCGGCTTGTTGGCCGGTATTGTCGGATGGAGTCTTTCTAATCGTCTGCGCAGCATCGTTTCGTATCAGTGGATCAATGAAAAATCGCTGGGGAGGAAAGAGGTCGTATGAAAAAGAGATATCTGCCGTTGTATGTCGGGTTAGCCTTGGCTATTTTTGTGGGAATGCTCGGACTGAACTCCATTGGCTTTGGCCAGGAGAGAATTAATTACCGACTTGGGGAAATCGTCGTGGTCGCCGGGAAAATTTTGGATAATCCGTATAGCGAGCTAGAGATAAAGGCAGCCGATCTCAATCGGAAATCCGGCCAATCCATTGGAGACGCGCTTAAATTTGTACCCGGATTTTTCATTCGCTCCGGACGGAAGAATGAATTGGGTTTTTATTTGCGCGGCTTTCAGCAGAGAGAAGTTGTTATTCTCCTGGATGGTCATCCCATTTATGAGCCCTATTTTGGTACGATGGATCTGGGACAACTTATTGTAGATGACGTGGCTAAAATGAAGATAACGAAGGGTCCTGCTTCTTCTCTTTACGGTCCCAATGCCATGGGCGGTGTTATTAATATCATCACACAATCGCCTCAAAATACGCCCCTGTTTGCCGTCTCGGCCGACGCCGGAAACGGAAATTACCGACACATGAAAGTGGTACATGCCAATCACTTTGGTAAACTTGCCTACCGAATTAATTATTCGCGAATACGAAGCACGGGTTTTCCCCTGTCGTCGAAATTTGTCCCAAACGCCCTCGAAGACGGCGGCTTGAGAAATCATTCGGATTTTGCGGGTAGTTTTCTCTCGGCTCGGTTCGATTGGATGCCTATCAAAAATACAATTATTGATTTTTCGTCCGGTTGGCTCAAATCGCAAAAAGGCATTCCTCCTTCCACAAGCGATCATCCACGATTCTGGGATTTCCCCGATTGGCAGCGTGGTTATCTGGATTTTTCCATAAAACACAAGTATTCACAAAGGGTTAGCCTTATTACAAAAGTTTACGGCGATTGGTTTAGAAATACGCTTATTGCATTCAAAACCAATGACTACCAGGCTCGCAAATGGACAAGTACGTACAATAACAGAGTGGCAGGGGCAATGCTATTGGGCAGCCTTCATTCGAGAAAAATTGGAGACTGGCAGGGTGTTTTGCATTTGAAGGAAGATGTCGTTCATATTCAAAACAACTCGGGTTTACCATGGGAAACATTTGAGGCTTTAACAAATTCAGTCGGAATTCAAGGGACACTTGCCCCCAGTGCCTTTCTTTCCTTTCTTGTGGGAACCAGCTTGGATCAATTGGCAGATAAAAACAATCACTCAATCGTAAGCCTTAACCCCCAGATTGGAATGGTTTACAGGATTTCAAATCGCATTTCTATTCGAGCGTTGGCGGGAAAAAAATCCCGATTTCCGACTCTCAAAGAATGGTACGGGTCTCTTTACGGAAACCAATTGCTAAAGCCGGAGCAAACACTTTCTACGGAAGTAGGGCTGCGCTACGAGAATCCCTCTCAAATTAATTTTCAGGCGACTTATTTTCTTAATGATGTCAAAAACTTGATCAGCCAAAAAAGTCGCCATGCTCCTTTTGAAAATATTGATGCGGCAAGAATAAGTGGAATTGAATTTACAAATGGAATTTCCATTTCGAAAAAAATAGCCATTTCTCTCAGCTACACGTATTTATCTGCCATGAATCGAGCCAATCGCGCACAATTGCCCTTTCGACCCAAACAAGAATGGAGTGTCCAATTAAATGGAAATATACCGGCACTGGGTGAATTATTTTTGGACGTTTTGTACACCGGGAAACGCCGGTACGAAGATTATGGAAAGGAGAAAAAACTCAATCCGTATACCGTGATCAATGTGGGGATGAGCTTTCGCAAGTGGCATTCCTTTGCCCCCTATCTTCAAGTGTTGAATGCCCTTGATGCGTACTACGAGGCTGAGTGCGGCTTCCCAGCGCCGGGCCGGGAGATTCGGGCAGGAATTTCATTTACACCCGCATTTGGAAAGTAGACGCGCCGGAGAAACAGAGCCCGGGCTGAATGGATAATTGAAAGTTTAACCCGGATTCGGAAGATTAATTTTAGCCAAATTATGCGGACAAGCAAGAATAATGATTTGCAAAAAAGCAATTGTTCATAAGCATGTTGCATTTAATTTTTCCGTTATTCACCGTTTTCGCTCTGCCTATCATTCTCGGCCTGACATTGCTTTTGTTTTAAAGAAGGGGTAAACGAAAATGAAACAACTTTTTCAATTTTGGAAAAATAGAGATAGTGCTATTTTGGTTGTTTTGAGTCTCCTGTTTTTTGGACAGGGCATCCATGCGGAAAATTTATCATTTTCAATAAAAGGCGAAGTTCAACACCCGGGAGTTTGGCTTCTTTCGGATCTGAAAAAATTACCGGTGATTCCCGTGAGGATTCAGGAATATTCCAAGGATGCGGATTATCGCGGCATGTGTGCCTACTGGGGTGTACCCTTGCAATTGGTTTTGGAAAAAGCGGTAATCCAAAAGCCGCCCACTGCACCATTTAAACACAAATCAGACATGGCCATTTGCCTGGCCAATCGAGCGGGAAAAGAAATGGCTCTTTCCTGGGGTGAGGTGTTTTACCAAAGTAATCCTACGCACTACCTTTTGGCCTTTCGGAAGTCCGTGGTAAAGCCAACCGCCCATCCAAACGTAAAGCCTGGAAGCTGCGAAACCTGCCACACAGGAAAACTGGTTCGGAAGGGCGAGGTGCTGCGCCCGGTTTTGGATGACTTGCTGACGGGGGTGAAAGTTTTGATCATTCAAAACGGGAAACTGGTCCTGAGTCTGGAGAACCTGAAATCGATTGAAATTAGGAGCCTAAATCGAATTTTGCCCGCTACCGTTGATAGAAACCACGTTTTTTCAAATCGAGTGGTTGTTGTCAAGGGAAAGAAAAAAGAACATCTAATGGATTTGATGAAATCTCAAAATGCCAAAACCCTCAAGTACAAATTGCCTGAAATTGGCAGCGGCTG
>Ga0114934_10002838_pt1 | contig 10978 bp, 10 predicted proteins | sample 4SBtaG_2_FD_99695 | JGI IMG/M metagenome (GOLD analysis project Ga0114934, IMG submission 99695) | Deep subsurface microbial communities from Kolumbo volcano to uncover new lineages of life (NeLLi) - 4SBTROV10_white metaG | ecosystem: Environmental > Aquatic > Marine > Volcanic ...
TATGACCGTTTGAAAGGTTTCGTCGCTGGTGGCCAAACCGCGAATGACTTCCACAAGAACCATTACCGGCACCGGATTCATAAAATGCATACCAATACACTTGTCGGGACGATTGGTCTCGGCTGCCAATTCGGTAATTGAAATCGAGGATGTATTCGACGCCAAAATCGTTTCAGGGGGGCAAAGAGAATCCAATTTTCTAAAAACATCCTTTTTGGCCTCCGGATTTTCAAAAATGGCCTCCACAACCACCTGAGAATTTCTAACATCTTCCATTTTGGTGGTCGGGTGAATCCGGTTCAATGCCGTTTCCATGTCATCCCCTGAAATGATGTTCTTTTTAACCTGACGCTCCAGATTTTTTCGAATGGTTGTCAGCGCACGATCCAGATATTTTTGATCGACATCTACCAGATGAACATCGAATCCGGAGAGGGCAAACACATGGGCGATCCCATTCCCCATGGTTCCTGCACCAATCACGGCTACTTCTTTATTAAACATCTTTTTTCTCCCTTATTTTAAATCGCGTTTCGAGTCGGGTCGTGGGTATTTTAATCTTTCAAATTCTTTCCACAATTACAGCGGCCGCTTCGCCGCCGCCGATGCAAAGTGTTACCAAACCGGTTCTGGCATCTTTCTGCTCCATGGCATGAAGCAGTGTCGTTAACAGGCGGGCACCACTGGCGCCAATCGGATGTCCCATCGCTACTGCGCCACCATTTACATTCACTTTTTCCAGACCGATTTTCAAGAGCTTCTCGGTAGCCAAAAGCACAACGGCAAAAGCCTCATTAATCTCAAACAGATCGATGTCGCCTAAATCCATTTTGGCTTTTTTCAGAACCTTTTGAATCGCATAAGCAGGTGCGGTTGTAAACCACGCGGGATCCTGTGCAAAAGAGGCCTGAGCCACAATCCGAACAAATGGCGTTAGGCCCAATTCCTTTGCCCTTTTCGCCGATGTCACGACTGCCGCTGCCGCACCGTCGTTAATTTTTGAAGAATTCGCCGCTGTTACCGTTCCATCCTTTTGAAACGCGGGACGCAATTTGGGTATTTTTTCAAATTTTACTTTTCGGGGCTCTTCGTCTTCCTTTACAAGAATAGGACTGCCCTTTCGCTGGGGGACAGGAACCGGAACGATTTCTTTTTCAAAACGCCCGCTATCCATAGCATCCAGGGCACGCCGATAACTCAGTACCGCCAGTTCATCCTGCTCTTCCCGGGAGATTTTCATTTCCCGTGCACAGAGCTCAGCGGCATTGCCCATGTGAAAATCGTTGTACACATCCCACAATCCATCTTTGATCATCGAATCCACAAGTTCGCCATTGCCCATTCGATACCCCCACCGGGCTCTTGGAATAAGGTAAGGCGCATTGCTCATGCTTTCCATTCCACCGGCTACAATAACGGAGGCGTCGCCCACCTTAATCGCCTGGTCAGCCAGCATCACCGACTTCAATCCGGAGCCACACACTTTATTAATGGTCATGCACTCCACGCTTGTAGGAAGGCCGGCGCCGAGTGCTGCCTGACGTGCCGGTGCCTGTCCGACACCCGCCGGAAGCACATTACCCATAATGGCTTCCTCAATTTGGTCTTTCTCCAAACCGGCCCGTTTGATGGCTTCTTCAATGGCAATAGAACCCAATTTTGTTGCTTGAACGGGTGCTAATGCTCCGCCAAAGGATCCAACGGGGGTTCGCGCGGAACTGATAATTACAGTTTCATTCAATTCTGCCATTTATTGAATCTCCCATTTTAGTCTTTCTAAATCGTTAGTTTTTTGCTTCCAATCTGCTTTTTTCAGATTAAACATTTACACCTCTGCCAACATACGTCTGGCGATGACCAAGCGTTGAATTTCGGATGTACCCTCACCGATTTCCATGAGTTTGGCATCGCGGTAAAAGCGCTCCACCGGGTAATCCCGTGTGTATCCGTATCCTCCGTGAATTTGGATAGCCCGATTCGCTGTACGGGTGCCCACTTCAGAAGCGTACAATTTGGCCATGGCCGCTTCTTTTGTGAAGACTTTGCCAGCGTCTTTCAGCCGTGCGGCATGGTACACCAGATGCCGGGCTGCCTGCACCTCCGTTCCCATATCTGCCAGAATGAATTGGATTCCCTGAAAATACCCAATTGATTTGCCGAATTGAGACCGTTCTTTAGCGTATTTCAACGCCTGATCCAGAGATCCCTGAGCAATTCCAAGAGCCAGCGCGCCGATCCCGATTCGGCCTTCGTCCAATGTCATTACGGCCAATTTAAACCCGTCGCCCTCTTCGCCAATCAAATTTTCAGCAGGAACTTCACAATCTTCAAAAATCAATTCCTGAGTATTGGACGCGCGTAATCCCATTTTATTTTCTGCTTTACCCAATTTGAAGCCGGGAAAATTCTTCTCAACAATAAACGTACTCATTCCCCGGTGGCGTTCGGCCCCGGGATCGGTACGAGCGGATACGATAATAAAATCTGCTTTACCACCGTTTGTGCAGAAAAATTTTGTTCCGTTCAGAAGATATTTGTCGCCTGTTTTTTTGGCAAGAGTTTTAACACCGGCAGCATCTGAACCGGCCTCTGGTTCCGTCAAACCAAATGCACCAATGGATTTTCCTTCCGCAAGCGGACGAAGATATTTTTGCTTCTGTTCTTCGCTGCCAAACTCGTAAATCGGATAACTCCCCAACGAGGTGTGAGCGGCAAGTGTTATTCCGGTAGAAGCGCATACTCGTCCGATTTCCTCAATCGCAATGGCGAGGGCCAGCGTATCCATTCCGGCGCCGCCATATTTTTCAGGGTAAGGGATTCCCATTAAACCGAGGTCCGCCATTTTGTGAAGGATGTCCCAGGGAAACTCCCCGGATTCGCTCAAATCGGAGGCAACCGGTTCAATTTCATTCTTCGCAAAATCCCGTACCATTTTTTGCAACATCAAATGTTCTTCAGAAAGTTCCATTTGGTGCTCCTATTTTTGCCAATCTATTTTCCCTTGTATCGAGGGGGTCTTTTCTCCAAAAATGCTCGGATGCCTTCCAGTCGGTCTTCAGTAAAAATTGTTTTTGCGTAGTATTTTTTTTCTATTTCAAGCGCCTCTTTCAACGGCACTTCAAGACCCTCTTGCAGTGCCTTTTTGGCTGCCCGAATAGCCACGGGCCCGTTTTTTGCAATTTCCTTGGCCAGATTCATGGCCGTGGGAAGAAGATCTGTTTTTGAAACCACAAGATTGGCCACACCAAATTTCTGGGCTTCCTTTGCCGAAAAAGCTCGAGCCGTGACAATCCAATAAAGGGCATTGCTGTAGCCGATCAATCGAGCGAGTCGCTGCGTGCCGCCAGCACCCGGAATAATAGATAGACTGGTTTCTGGGAGTCCCACCCGAGCACCCTCCGAGAGAATACGAAAGTCGGCGGCCAACGCCAATTCCAAGCCGCCTCCCATCGCCGCCCCCTGAATTGCCGCAATAACAGGAACCGGGAGTTCTGCCAACTTCTGAAGCGTATTCCGGATTGAGGAAACGATGACCTCAACTTCTTCTTCGGGAATATTTCGGCGCTCTTTTAAATCGGCCCCGGCGCAAAAGTGCTTACCCTCGGCTCTCAGAACCACCACACGGAGTTGGCCTGCTGCAATTTTTTCGGCAGCCCGATCCAGCCAGCGGGAAATTTCGCCAACCATCACGCTGTTCAGAGCATTTACCGGAGGTCGATTTAGTGAGAGAACGGAAATCCCTTCCGAGGTCGAACACGAAATCCACTCAAACAGAACACCCGCATCCATTAGTTCAACAACACCGCTTTGTAACCATATTCCAGAATACCGGCATGGCCTTCTTCCTGAACACGGCGGAAAACAATTTCCACCCGTTTTCCGATTTCTAACTCGTCAAAGGCCGCATCAACAATTTGTGTAGTTAAACGCACGCCGTCATCCAATTCGACAATTCCCAGGGCATAAGGCGCCTGCATTGAAAAATTTTCGGATGGCGTGTAAATAATCGTGTACGTCAGCAGCGTTCCGGTTTTTTGAAGCGTAACCGGCTCAAATTCCCGATTGCCGCACTTCGAACACACCAGGCGCGGGGGGAATTCAATGTGCCCGCATTTGGTACATTTGGCAGCCTCTAATCGGGCTCGTTGGGGAATTTCTCTCGTGTATCGTGGAATAATACTTTTCATCACATAGCCTCCAAAATATGAATTGTACAACTTCCTCCGGAACCACCCATATTCTGGGTTAATCCGATTCGTGCATTTTTTACCTGACGATCCCCGGCTTCACCCCGTAATTGGTGAACAATTTCCGCAATTTGCGCAATCCCGGTAGCCCCCACAGGATGTCCCTTGGATTTCAGACCTCCGCTGCTATTGATGGGAATTTTCCCATCGAGAGCCGTCATTCCGCTTTCAGCCGCTTCGCCGCCCTTGCCTTTTTCTACGAAACCCAATTCTTCAGTGGCGCAGATTTCAGCAATCGTAAAGCAATCGTGTACTTCGGCCAGATCAATTTTATCAGGTGTCAGACCTGCCATTTTATAAGCCTTTTCGGCAGCAATTCCAATGGCTGGAACGGTTGATAAGTCAGATCGGCTGTGCAGGGCAATGGTGTCAGAGGACTGGGCCGTTGCCAAAATTTTAACAGGATGTCCTTTAAATTTGCCGGCCATCTCCAGAGGAACCACAATTGCCGCAGCCCCTCCGTCAGTCACCGGAGAACAATCGAACAGATGAAGCGGATCCGCTACCATTGTTGAATTTAGAACGGTCTCTTTCGTAATTTTCATCTGGAATTGTGCATCGGGATTTAAATATCCGTTCGCGTGATTTTTTACGGCAACCGCCGCCAATTGCTCGCTGGTCGTTCCGTATCTGTGCATGTGCGCCCGGGCAATCATGGCATAGAGACCGGGGAAAGTGACGCCAAAATAGGCTTCATATTCTTGATCGGCTGCTGTCGCAAGAATGTAGGATGTGTCTTGCCCGTCATTCATTTTTTCAACCCCGCCTGCGAGCACGATATCGCTGTAGCCAGAAGCCACTTCAAAAATTGCTTGACGCAAGGCCACGCTTCCGGAAGCACAAGCCGATTCTACCCGGGACGAGGGAATCGGTGCAACCCCCAGGTAATCAGCCAACATGGACCCAATATGCTCCTGCCCCACGTACAAACCCGGCGACATGCTACCCACGTACATGGAATCGATGTGATCCACACCAGCATCATCAATCGCCTTCAAAGCAGCTTCCACAAAAATATCCCTCAGCGATTGATTCCAGAGCTCGCCAAAGCGGGTCATTCCAACCCCGATTATGGCCACTTCTCGCATAAGTAACTCCTCTCTATTTTCGATTTCATTTAAACTATTTTTTACCTGACATCTGCGAAAACCCGCGGATGTGAAAATCGCCCAAAATCAATACAAACCGTACTAAAATCCGTCGGTAGGCGAATTAATCATTTAATTGAATTTTCCCACGATACCGGACATATTCACCGTAGGTTAAATAAATCCTTTTTGTTTTGGTAATTTCCTTGAATGTTGGAGCCCGATGTCGTGCATCCTCAATCTCTTCCGTCATTTGAAAAACGAAAGCATCGCTTCCGGCACCCGAGCCGAAGGAAACCATAAGAATTTTGTCGCCGGGCGCGGCTACATCCAATGTGGCCGAAAGGCCTGTAATGGATGATCCCGAATAGGTGTTTCCGATCCAGGGGACTACCCACCCGGGTTCCATCTGTTCTTTTGAAAAGCCGAGCCTTTTACCTGCCTTAAGAGGAAATTTCCCATTTGGCATGTGAAAAACGGCATATTTAAAATCGGAAGGTTTCATTCCGGTTTGCTTTAGAATACCTTCCCCCGCGCTCAATACATGCCTGAAATAAGCGGGCTCGCCTGTAAAACGGCTTCCGTGCATGGGGTACATTCGGCCTTCCCGCCGCCAGAAATCAGCCGTATCGGATGCATAAGAGTAGGTAGCCAGAATTTCGGCAAGGACTTTCTCTTTCCCCATGATAAAGGCTGAGCCGCCGGCAGAGGCTGTGAATTCGAGAGCATCGTTTGGAGCACCCTGCGAGGTATCTGCGCCAATGCCCATTGCGTAGTCCATCTCACCCGATTTTACATGACTGTAGGCCACATACATGGCTTCAGAACCCGCCTTGCAAGCAAATTCAAAATCAGCCACGTGTACGTCCGGGCCAATTCCGAGGGCATCCACCAGCACGGTCCCGCTTGGTTTCACCGCGTAGGGGTGGGATTCGGAGCCGATGTAAACCGCTCCAATATTTTTGGGATCAATTTGTGCCCGATTGATCGCATTTTTTGCAGCCGCAACGGCAATCGTAATGGCATCTTCATCCATTCCGGGAACGGATTTTTCGTAAACGAGAATGCCATTTTTGATTTCATCGCCATTCTTTCCCCACTGTTTGGCGATTTCATCAACGGTAATGCGGTAGCACGGCACATAGGATCCATATCCGACAATTCCGATCATAGAATCCTCCTGAGTTAATGGATTTTTTTTCGATCAAATAACAAAACTCATTCACCATTACAAGGCAATGGCGCAAGGATATTCCCAAAGCCCTTGTAGCGACGATTTTAACAATTGAACATCTCTGTTACGTAAAGCCAAAAATTCGGCAGAAACCGGCAAATTTTTGACATTTGCTTTTTCTGAGTTTGCGAGCATCCACAGGAGAAACCTCACGAACCAAAAGTAATTTATCACACTAATTTTGCGAGGATCTGAAATCTTCGCAAAGCTTAGAATTCCACAATTGGTCGTAGCGCTTTGTGAACCAACCAATCGGGTCGCTAGAGTTCATTCCATAAGTTCCGTCATGTATCTTTTCAGACGGTGAACATCGTACCATTTACAAAAAAACGACTGAGTCACCGACTATCCAAGAAACAAGCTTCTTACATTCTCATGACCCCATTTTTGAATTCCGAAATATCCGGGTTGTGATCGGCCATTTCGAGTCCTTGAATCAAGAGCCTCCGGGTATCCCTGGGATCGATGATATCGTCCACAACGAGATGAGCCGCCGAAAAATAGGGCGACGTTTCCTCCTCGTAGCGTTTCATGATTTCTTTTTTCAGAGCAGACTTTTCTTCATTCGAAAGGTTCTTTTTGGTCTGAAGAATCGTGTTGGCCGCAATTTCACCTTCCATTACGGCAATTCGTGCCGTGGGCCAGGCAACAATGAGTCGCGGATCGTAAGCCTTCCCGCACATGGCATAGTTCCCTGCCCCGTAACTGTTCCGGATAATCACAGAAAATTTTGGCACCACCGAATTGGCCTGCGCATTTACAAACTGTGCTCCGTCCTGAATGATTCCCTCATTTTCCGCTTGCCGGCCCACCATAAAACCAGTGACATCGTGCATAAAAATGAGAGGAATCCGCCGCTCGTTACACAACATAATAAAGTGCGACGCCTTATTTGCTGAATCGCTGTAAATCACATTCCCCATTTGGATTTGCGGCGGCTGCGGACGACCGTAGGGATCGGGCGGCATTTCCTTTTTCACTGGTTTTCCCTGATTTGCCACGATTCCCACGGCATATCCACCAATGCGCGCAAAACCAGTCACAATGGTTTTACCCCAGAGCGGCTTAAATTCTTCAAAAAGACTGCCATCCACCACTCGGGCAATAATTTCCCGAACATCGTAGGTTTGCGTGGGTTCCGCCGGCAAAATCCCCAAAATTTCTTCAGGATCATACGCCGGCTCTTCCGGTGCGATCCGATCAAAATTTGCCCGCGGCTTCTCGCCTATCTGCGCCACCTGATCACGAATCCATCGAAAAGCGTCATTTTCGTCCTCCAACAGATAATCGGCCACACCGCTTACAGCATTGTGCATGTACGCTCCGCCAAGCGTTTCAATATCCACCTCTTGCCCCAGGGCGGATTTTACCAAAAAGGGTCCCGCCAAAAACATGCTGGCGTTGTTTTTTACCATCGCCAAAGAACTACTCATTCCAGGAAGGTAGGCACCTCCTGCCACACACCATCCGAACACACAGGAGATTTGCGGGATTCCCATTGCTGCCATTTTGGCATTGTTCCGAAAGATGCGGCCAAAATGCTCCTTATCCGGAAAAACCTCCCATTGCCGTTCCAGAAACACTCCCGCCGAATCGACCATGTACACAATTGGCAGACGATTTTCTATGGAAATTTCCTGTGCACGAAGATTTTTTTTGCAGGAAAGCCCTACCCACGATCCCGATTTCACCAGCGGTTCGTTGGCCATAATGATGACCTTTTTGCCTGAGATGGTCGCAAGCGCAACCACACTTCCGGCGTAGGGATAGCCCCCGGGAACATCCTGGTACATTTTGTAAGCAGCAAAACGGCCAATTTCCAAGATTTCCGTACCGGCATCGACTACTTTTTGAATTCGTTCGCGCGCAGAATATTTATTTCGTTTGTGAAGTTTTTCAAGGGCTTTGGGGTTGGGTTGAGTAAATTCGGTTGCTCGAGTGCGCAGTTCCGCCAGCAGCGTGAGCATGTAGTTGTGGTTCTTTCGATACGTCTCTGATTGGGTGTTCAGCCTGGAAACAATCCTTTCCATAGAATAACCACTTTCCTGTTTTTGAATAACAAGGTCTTGTAGTTGATCCAGTTCACTTTAGAAGAACAATAACCAAGAAACCGAAAAATTTCCGATTCTCGCCATAAACATCCTATTCATTTCTTCCGTGCCCCCCGTATCACCCCTCTGGAATCCCCACAGAGGGATTGAAAAAACAGCATGCATAATCAAAGGCTTTTGCGGCTTTTCCTTGTCTACCTCAAATCTTTCACTCGCAATTGGAGTGTTTTTCGTCCTCCGAAATCATTTTCCTCAATGACGTACACCAGGGCGATATTTCGTTCACCCGGCGATACACGATAGAACAACTCTCCCAGATTAAAACCGATGGCATCGATCACGACACCATTCTGCTGCACTTTGAACTTAAGATGGTTATTTCCTACAATTTGAGGATTTCCAACCACTTGAACGTTTTTGCTGAGGAATACAGGACGCATGTTCGAGGGGCCAAACGGCCCAAACAACTTAAGTAATCGAAAAAATCGGGCATTGATATCCCGGAGATGTATTTCCCCATCGATTAAAATTCTGGGGATCAGATGATCTTCCGTCATGGTCTCATGTGCGATTTGATTCAGATTTTTTCTCAGAGATTCAATGTTTTTTGCCTCGATCGACAAACCCGCCGCATATTTGTGTCCGCCAAATTCCAGCATGTCTGACTTGCATGCCTTTAGCGCCTGATAGATGTCGAATCCGGGCACGCTCCGGGCGGAACCTTTTCCAATACCGTCATCCAGGGCAATCATCACGGTGGGACGAAAATACTTTTCCACAATTCTGGATGCCACAATTCCAATGACGCCGGGGTGCCAGTTTTCCTTTCCGAGAACAATTGTCCAATCGCGGTCGGGATCGAACTCTTTTTCAATCACTTCCTGCGCCTGGCGAAACGTTTCTTCATCGATATTGCGGCGATTGCGATTCTCCGCTTCCAGTATTTTGGCTAAATTTCGCGCCTGTGTCAGGGAATCGGTTGTGAGAAGATGAACGGCTCGATCCGCTTTTCCCAAACGGCCAACGGCATTAATGCGGGGAGCCAGAATAAAGACCACCTGTCCGGAATTGATTTCTTTTCCAAAAAGGCCGGAGCTTTCCATCAGTGCTCGGATGCCTGCCTTCGGCCGGGTATTAATCTGATTCATTCCTTCACGCACCAGAATGCGATTTTCATCCGAGAGCGGGACAATATCGGCGGCGCTGCCAATTGCCACCAAATCCAGAAGATCGAAGACCAATTCTTCGGGTAATCCCAGTTTACGAGCCACAGCGAGCGCAAATTTAAATGCCACACCTACGCCTGCCAGGGAGTCAAAGGGATAGGTGCAATCTTTTCGCTTGGGATTAATAATTGCAAATGCATCAGGCAACTCGGCACCCGGTTCGTGGTGATCGGTAATAATCACATCCAACCCCAGTTGGCGCGCCAGAGCCACTTCCTTTACGCCGGTAATGCCGCAATCTACGGTAATGACAAGCGAAGCGCCCCTTTGAGCCGCCTCTTTAATGCCATTTTCAGAAAGCCCATAGCCTTCCGTCAAGCGATCGGGAATATAAAAAATGGGATTAATACCCGTTGATTTAAAAAAGCGATAGAGCAGGGAAACAGAGGTAGCACCGTCCACATCGTAATCACCGTAGATGAGAATTCGCTCGTTTTTCTGCACAGCACGAGCGACTCGTTCCACCGCTTTTTCCATGTCCTGGAATAAGAAGGGATCGTGAAGATAATCAATATTGGGTCGAAAAAATACTTTGGCTTTATCGAATGTATCGATTCCTCTACGGATAAGAATTTGCGATAGAATATAAGGAACATTAATTTCTCTGGCAAACTGCCCCGTCTTTTCAGGATCGGGCGCGCCAGCCAAAACCCATTGCGGATTCATCCTTTAATATCTTTCTATTTTCATACCATTCACCCCAAATAACAGGAAATTACCTAATTCTCGAAAATAAGACTAGTTGAACCTTGCGGAGTATTTATCACTCTCAGGACGCAATTCTATGCCAACTCTTTCAAAACTGTTTAATCGTTCACTACATGAATTTTCGCCACCCAGAAAATCCCAGAATTCCTCAGCCACTTTTGGTTCATTGTCCAAATTCAACATTCCCTTTAATGTCCATCTTTCATACGGCTTGGGTTCATACGGATGATAATGGATTGCGATATAAGAGTTGCCAGTGGCATCGGACCGGACGATTTAAATAGCGGGAAGCCCATAAACATGCTTCCTTTATGCCGATTAACTCCTTATTTTCTACATGAAACAATGACAGTTCTTCCGTTAAAGCCATTGAAATTTACAGAAACGCAAATTATCCAATCGATGTGATTTAATTTTTTAATAA
>Ga0114934_10002839_pt1 | contig 10974 bp, 9 predicted proteins | sample 4SBtaG_2_FD_99695 | JGI IMG/M metagenome (GOLD analysis project Ga0114934, IMG submission 99695) | Deep subsurface microbial communities from Kolumbo volcano to uncover new lineages of life (NeLLi) - 4SBTROV10_white metaG | ecosystem: Environmental > Aquatic > Marine > Volcanic ...
AGGCCCACCACTTCCGGCGGGTGATGCTCCAGCGGATGATAGCGGAGGGCACATCACTTAAAGAGCTATTGGGCGACCGGCAGGTCAGAGGGAGGATGCTAGGGATCAACGATGGCAACGGCGCGATCTTCATCTCCCGCGTGGGGGAGGTCTATCCCAGCGGCTTCCTGCCTCTCTCCGCGGGGAACGTGCGCCGGGAGAATATCGTCGAGCTCTATCGTAATGCTCCGCTGTTCAAGACCCTGCGGGATAAGAGTAGGCTGAAGGGCAAGTGTGGCCGATGTGAGTTCAAGGGGATCTGTGGCGGCTCCCGCGCCCGGGCCTATGCCATGACCGGCGATTACCTGCAGAACGATCCCCTCTGTCCCTACCGGCCGGGAGCAGGAGGTGGAGATTAAATTGAAGTTTCCCCAATATAGGCCGCGAAGAGGGCGGGCTAAGGCCAACATCCGGCGGATGCTCCGCGAGAACGGCGTCCAGGTCGATGACCTGATCTACCCCCTCTTCGCCACTGACGGCCACGGCGTCGAGGAGGAGATCCCCGCCATGCCCGGGGTCTACCACCTCTCGGTGGACCGGCTGAAAGATGAGGTCCAAGAGGTTTTAAACCTGGACATACCGGCGGTGCTCCTCTTCGGGGTCCCCGAGCCAGCGAAGAAGGATGAGCGGGGCTCCGAGGCCTACAACAGGGAGGGGATCGCCCAGCGGGCGGTGCGGGCGATCCGGGAGGTCTCGGAAGATTTGGTGATCATCACCGATCTCTGCCTCTGCGGCTACACCTCCCATGGTCACTGCGGGCTCGTCCGCGATGGGCAGGTCTTGAATGATGAGACCCTGGAGCTTCTGGGCAGAATTGCCGTCTCCCACGCCGAGGCCGGAGCGGATATCGTAGCCCCCTCGGGGATGATGGACGGGATGGTCGGGGCGATCAGGAGCGCCCTGGATGAGCATGGCTTCACTAATATAGCCATCATGTCCTATGCTGCCAAGTATAGCTCAAGCTTCTACGGCCCCTTCCGCGAGGCGGCTCACTCCACCCCGCAATTCGGGGACCGCCGAAGTTATCAGATGGACCCGGCCAACGCCCGGGAGGCCCTGCGCGAGGTGGCCCTGGACATCGAGGAGGGAGCGGACATCGTTATGGTCAAGCCTGCCCTGGCCTACATGGACGTCATCAGGCTGGTCGCCGAGCGCTTCGATCATCCGCTCGCCGCCTACAACGTGAGTGGAGAGTATGGGATGGTGAAGGCCGCGGCGGCCCAGGGCTGGATCGATGAACGGGCTATTGTCCTCGAGATCCTCACCGGCATAAAGAGGGCCGGGGCTGACCTTATCATCACCTACCATGCCCAGGAGGTGGCCCGATGGCTCTCGGCCTGATCGGGATGAACCACCTCACCGAGGTCGAGTTGCGCGAGCGGTTCTCCTACGCCAAAGAGGAGATCGCCCCGGCTTTGAAAGAGCTATTGGGACTAGGAGGGATCAGGGAGGCGGTCATCCTCAACACCTGCAACCGCACCGAGATCTATTATGTCTCCGAAGGGGAAGCAGGCCCGCAAAGGATCAAGGATTGGATCTGCAGAGCGAAGGGCCTGGGACGGGATACCCTGGAAGAGGAGGCTTATACGCTGAGGGACGGAGAGGTAGTCCTCCATCTCTATCGGGTGATCAGTGGGCTCGACTCAATGGTCCTGGGGGAGTCGGAGATTGCGGGCCAGGTGAAGGAGGCCTATTACCGGAGCCATGAGCTTGGCGGGACGGGCAAATTTTCAAACAAACTCTTCCAGAGTGCCTTTGACCTGAACAAGCGAGTCAGAAGCGAGACGGCGATCGGGAAGCGCCGGACCTCGGTAGCCAAGGTGGCCGTCCGAGCGGCGGCGGAGCGATTGCAGAATTTAAAAACCCGTCAAGCGATGGTGATCGGGGCCGGCGCGATGGGCAAGCAGGTGGTGCGGTTTCTCTTAGAGGCCGGGATTGGGAAGGTCTACGTGGTCAATCGGACCCTGGAGCGCTCCCGCCGGCTGACCCAAGAGCTGGACGGTGAGGCCCTAGCCCTCCAGGACCGATTTCGACTGCTGGGTGAGGTCGATCTCGTCATCTCGGCCACTGCCCGCTCCAGCTTCCTGATCAGTGGAGAGGACCTTGCCTCGATCAGGCGGTCTAGCCCACTTTACTGCATCGATATCTCCGTCCCCCGGAGCATCGATCCTCACATAAAGGAGCAGGACTTCTGCCAGCTCCTCGATATCGATGACTTAAAAGAGCTGGCTGAACAGGAGTCGGAGAGGCTCCATGGCGCGGCCAGAGAGGCAGAGAGGATCATCGAGGAGGCTGCCGCTGAGTTTGCCGGTTGGCTCAGGGTCCAAGAGATCGTCCCGCTGATCGACTTGATGCAGCGGCGGGTCGAGGAGATCAGGCAAGAGGAGCTCGCCCATCTCAATGCGCACCTGCTGGAGGAGCACGGTGAGCAGCTCGATCGCTTCAGCAAGCGCCTGATCAACAAATTGCTCCATCATCACATGACGGCCCTCAAGGAGGCTGCCAGCGAGGGTCGGAATGGATATGCTGAGGTGATTCGGTCCATCTTCAAAGCCAGCCCAGCCCCCATCAAGCCTCATAAGAAGGATGGGGAGGGATAGGGCAGCCTCGCGGTGATATGGTGGAGAATAAGCGTTCACGGGAGCTCTTCGCCGCGGCCCGCCGATACATGCCCGGCGGGGTGAGCAGCCCGGTGAGGGCCTTTGCAGCCGTGGGGGGTAAGCCACTCTTCATCGCCCAAGGTCAAGGCTCGAGGGTCTACGATGTCGATGGGAATCAATATATAGACTACGTCTGCTCCTGGGGACCGCTGATCCTGGGACATGCTCATCCTCAAGTGGTGGAAGTTTTAAAAATTACCGCGGAGAGGGGGACGAGCTATGGAGCGCCCACGGAGCTGGAGACGGAGCTGGCCCAGTTGATCGTGGAGGCGATGGACTCCATTGAAATGATCCGCTTCGTCAACTCCGGCACCGAGGCCGTGATGTCGGCCCTCCGCCTGGCCCGGGCCTCTACCGGTCGGGATAAAATCATTAAATTTGCCGGCTGTTATCATGGCCATGCTGACATGTTATTGGTGCAGGCCGGTTCAGGGGTAGCTACCTTGGGGTTGCCCGACTCCCCCGGCGTCCCCCGAGCGGCGACCCAGGATACCCTGCTGGCCCCCTATAACGACGCTGCCACGGTAGAGACGCTCTTCGAAAAATATCCCGAGGGGATTGCGGCGGTGATCGTCGAGCCCGTGGCGGGCAACATGGGCGTCGTGCCGCCGGAGCCCGGCTTTTTGGAGGGCCTGCGCCAGCTCACCCGGCAGCACGGTGCACTCCTGATCTTCGATGAGGTGATCACCGGCTTCCGGGTGGCCTACGGGGGAGCTCAGGCGTTGTATAATATTAAACCCGACCTGACCTGCCTGGGCAAGATCATCGGTGGCGGGCTGCCCGTAGGGGCTTATGGAGGCCGACGCGAGATCATGGAGCTGGTGGCGCCGCTCGGCTCCGTCTATCAGGCGGGGACGCTCTCGGGCAACCCCTTGGCAATGGCCGCCGGGGTGGCCACGTTGCAGGAGCTGGCCCGGCCCGGCAGCTATGAGCGGTTGGATGAGCTGGCCAGGCAATTGGCCCAGGGCCTGGAGGAGGCGGCCCATCAGGCCGGCGTCCCCCTCCGGGTGAACCGTATGGGCTCGATGCTAACGCCCTTCTTCACGGACCGGCCCGTCAAAGACTACACCTCAGCTAAAGAGGCCAACTCCCAGCGGTATGCCCAGTTCTTCTGGGGGTTGATCGACCGGGGGGTCTATCCGCCGCCCTCGCCTTTTGAGAGCTGGTTCGTCTCGCTGGCCCATACCCCAGAAGAGATAGCTCACACAATCGAGGCTGCCCATAAGACTCTAAACAATGCGAGATAACTTGCGACGAAAAGACCAGAGCGATGAGCACCCAATCCTTTAACGACCGATTTTTGAGGGCCTGCCGCCGCCAGCCGGTGGACCGCACACCCGTCTGGTTTATGCGCCAGGCCGGCCGCTCTCAGCCAGAATACCGCCAGTTGCGTGAGCGATACAGCCTGCTCGAGATCTGCCAGCTACCCGAGCTCTGCGCTGAGGTGACGCTCCTGCCCGTGCGCCAGCTTGGCGTCGATGCCGCCATCCTCTTCGCCGACATCATGCTCCCCTTGGGGCCGATGGGGGTCCACTTCCGGCTTCAAGGGGGCCTCGGGCCCGTAGTGGAGGCCCCGATCCGTCGGTCTCCCGACATCGAGCGTCTGCGGCCCCTGGAGCCCGAGGAGGACCTGCCCTTCGTGCTGGAGGCCATTCGGCTTTTAAGGGGAGAGTTGAAAGTTCCTCTCATCGGCTTTGCCGGTGCGCCCTTCACCCTGGCCAGTTACCTGATCGAGGGCGGACCCTCACGGACCTTCACCCAGACCAAGGCTTTCATGTATCAGGAGCCGGCCCTCTGGCATCGACTCCTGGAAAAGCTGGCCGCTGCCATCGTCCAATTTCTTAAAGCGCAGGCCCAAGCTGGAGCCCAGGCCCTGCAGGTCTTCGATAGCTGGGTCGGCTGCCTCGGCCCTGCGGATTATCGGGCCTACGTCCTGCCCCATATGCGCCGGCTCTTCAGCGAACTTCAGGATGTTGACATCCCGATTATCCACTTCGGGGTGGGGACGGGTGGACTTCTGGAGCTGATGCAGGAGGCGGGCGGCGACGTGCTGGGAATCGACTGGCGGGTGCGCTTGGACCAGGTTTGGCAGAGGCTCGACTACCGGACGGCCCTCCAGGGTAACCTCGACCCAGCCACTCTGTTAGGCCCCTGGGAGCTGGTGGAACGGCAGGCTTTGAAGATTTTGGCCCAGGCCGGTGGCCGACCCGGCCACATCTTCAACCTGGGCCACGGTGTCTTCCCTCAAACTTCTCCAGAGCATCTGCAGCGCCTGGTCGAGTTGGTCCACGAGCGGAGCCCGGAGTTCATCTCCGGTTTTAGCTCGCAAGAGGAGGCAGCCCCGTGAACTCGGCGCATGAAGGCAAGATTGGCGTCCTGCTCATGGCCTATGGCAGTCCGGAGACGCTGGACGATGTGGAGGCCTATTACACCCAGATCCGCGGTGGACGCAAGCCCTCTCCTGAGGCCCTAGCGAGGCTGAAGGAACGCTACCGTCGCATCGGGGGGCGCTCCCCCCTGCTGGAGATTACTTATGCCCAGGCCCGGGCTTTAGAACAAGCTCTCAACGTCAACGAATCGGCAGGGCGCTTCCGTGTCTACGTGGGGATGCTCCACTGGCGGCCGTTCATCGGCGAGGCCGTCGCTCGGATGGTCTCCGACGGCATCCAAGAGGCCGTGGGCCTGACGCTGACGCCCCACTACTCGCGGATGAGCGTCGGCGCCTATTTTGCAGCGGCTCGGCAGGCACTGCAGGAGCCTTTGAATATCCGTTTCGTGGAGAGCTGGCATGACCATCCCCTCTTCCTGGAGGCGCTTGCAGCACACGTTCGTGAGGGCTTAACACGCCTTCCCGCAGGGGGGAGCGGTCGATTGACCGTCGTCTTCACCGCCCACAGCCTGCCTGAGCGCATCCTGGAGTGGGACGACCCCTATCCGCGCCAGCTCCAGGAGACGTGCGCGGCGGTGGCCCAGCGAGCAGGCCTGGCACGCTGGCGCTTTGCCTACCAGAGCGCGGCCCGCACGGCCGAGCCCTGGCTGGGACCCGATGTGCTGGAGGTCCTCGATGAGCTGGCCCAGCGAGATAATCAAGCGGTGCTCATCTGTCCGGTGGGCTTCGTCGCCGATCATCTGGAGATTCTTTACGATATCGACGTGGAGTGCCGCGAGCGGGCGGAGGAGCTGGGCCTGCGCTTGGAGCGCACGGCCTCCCCCAACGACGATCCCCGGTTCATCCGGGCACTCGCGGCCCTCGTAAAGGAGAGCCTACCATGACAGGGCGCATCGCTATCATCGGTGGAGGGATCACGGGGCTGGCCACCGCTTACTTCCTCCAGGAGCGAGCCCGAGCCTCGGAGATATTCCTGATCGAGGGGGAGCGTCGCTGGGGCGGCAAGGTCTTGACAGAGTATGCTCAGGGCTTCGTGATCGAAGGAGGGCCCGATTCGTTCCTGACGCAGAAGCCTTGGGCGCTCCAGCTCTGCGAGCAGCTTGGACTAGCCGACCGACTGGCAGGTCCCCAGCCCCACCGCAAGGCGTTCGTGCTCCTGGGGGGGCGACTGCGGCGCCTGCCTGAGGGCGTGATGGGCTTGGTGCCGACGCGCCTGGGCCCCTTTTTGAGGAGCGATCTCTTCTCGGCCTGGGGCAAGCTGCGAATGGGTCTGGAGCCTCTGATGCCAGCGCGCCGTGACGGGGAGGACGAATCCTTAGGCGAGTTCGTGCGGCGGCGGCTGGGGGGCCAAGCCCTGGAGCGGCTGGCCGAGCCGCTGCTGGCCGGCATCTACGCCGCCGATGCCGATCAACTAAGCCTGTTGGCAGCCTTCCCCCGGCTGCGTGAGCTCGAACGCCGACACGGGAGCCTCACCGCCGGGGTGATGGCGCAGCGACGCCGGCGTCCCAAGAGTATTGAGAGAGCCAGGCCCCTGTTCATGACCCTGCAGTCGGGCATGAGCGCGCTGATCGGAGCACTGAGGGCCCAGCTCCATAACGTAAACGCGATTACAGGTCAACCCGTCGTGCAGCTCGGGCGACAGGGCAAAAATGCAACGTCACTCTACAGCCTACGGCTGGCGGATGGCTGCCTCCTGGAGGCCGACGCCGTCGTGCTCACCACACCGGCCTATATCGCCGCTGCACTTTTAAAGCCTTTGAGTCCCGCAGCCGCTGAGTTCCTGGCTGAAATCCCCTACGTCTCAACGGTGGTGGTGACGCTGGCCTTCCGGCGCTCACAGGTCGAGCATCCCTTGGATGGCGCGGGCTTCGTCGTGCCCCGCGTCGAGGGGCGAGCCCTGACGGCCTGCACCTGGAGTTCCTCTAAGTGGTCCGGCCGGGCTCCGGAGGGGGCCGTATTGTTGCGCTGCTTCTTCGGACGCGCCGGGCGAGAGGACGAGTTGCAGTTGGACGATGATGGCTTGTTGCGCCTGGCCTATAGAGAGCTACGCAGCCTCCTCGGCCTGCGAGGGGAGCCCCTCCTGGCGCAGGTGCACCGCTGGCCCCGGGCGATGCCCCAATACCTAGTGGGCCATCTGGACCGGCTGGCCCAGATCGAGGAGGCGCTGGGCGAGCACCCAATCATCTTAGCAGGAGCGGCCTACCGGGGGCCCGGCCTGCCCGACTGTATCAAACAGGCCCAGGACGCCGTTGAGCGTCTCCTCCCCCAGAAATGCTAATGCCCCCGATGGCAATAGGCGGCGACCCTGCTCACATGATCGCCCAGATGATCAGCCCGAGCAGGGCCAGTCCCACGGTGAGGGCAGTAAAGCCGAAGACCTTGGCCGTGCGCACCAACCACTGAGGAGGGGGATCATCGTGCAGCTCCTCCAGCCGTCCCTCCCTCTTTAAGCGCTCATACTGGGCAGGATGTTTCCTCTGGAACTCCTCCTCGCTGATCCTGCCGGTGAGGATCGAAAGATCGATGGGGAAGGACTCGGCGCGCAGATGGGTGTTGAAGAAATGGATCCCGAAGATGAACCCCATGGCCAACAGGGCCTCATCGCTGTGGACCATAAAGGCGACATTGAGCAACCATCCCGGCAAAAAGAGGGCGAAGAACCCCTTGAACCAGAGCATGAGCCCCGAGAGGCCGATCACGGGAATCCCCCAGAAGACGGCGAAGTAGTCGAACTTGGCGAAGTAGCTGAAGCGGTCCCACCTCGGCCCCCCCCGCCGCAGGCCGAAGAACCAGAGGAACTGGTGCCAGAGATCGATGAAATCCTTTGTGCGAGGGATAGTGGAATTGGGGCCAAAGACGATGTTCAGCCGAAGGAGAGGTCTCCTCTCCCGCCTTCTGCGCAAATATTTGATGAATAGCTGGACCAGATGGGTGATGAAGTAACCGAAGGTGACGATGGCCAGGAAGCGGTGGAGCGCCCCCGCTGCCCGATACCCCCCGAGCAAATCGGCAAGGACCTTGGCCCACTCCGCCTCACTGAACTTGAGGATCAGCCCGGTCAGCGCTAGCCCCAAGAAACTGATGATGATCGTCACATGTAGCCAGACCTCAGAAGGCTTAAAGCGACGATAATATCTCATCTCTTACCTCCTATCCTCCCGATATAGCCGCGGATTGCCCAGAGCATCGTATGCACTCCGAAGAAGCCGAAGACGCCAATGAGGAGGATTGTCATGAAGATCCATGTGTAATGGATTAGGGGATGGCCCCCTTGCTTGGGATCGGCATGGGGGATGAACTTGGCGAAATTGGTGTTGGCATGGGGGTGGCACTTCCGACAGGTGGTCACGATATGTTGTGGTGAGAGGGTCGAGTCGGTATCTGTTGGAGGCAATATCTTATGATACCCATGGCAATCGCTGCACTTGGCCACCCCGGTATAGCCGAGCTTCCAGACCTGGCCGTGGTAGCTTTCCAGGTAGGTCCGGAACTCCTCCTTGTGGCACCCTCCACAGGCGCGGACCGAGGCCAGCTTGAAGCCCTCCTCGGTGGCGGAGACGCCATGGGTGCGGTGGCAGTCGTTGCAGACCGGGGCTTGGGGTGAGCCGGCCTCCCAGAGCTTCCCATGGATTGAGTGCTTGTAATCATTGAGGACTCCCAGATGGCACTTGCCACAGGTGTTGGGGAGGTTCTTGGGGTTGATCGTCGAGCGCGGGTCCTGGGCGGGCTCGATATCATGGGTCCCGTGGCAGTCATTGCAGGTGGCCGAGAGGAGCAGCCCCATCTTGGAGAGCCCCACCCCGTGGATCGACTTCATATAACTCTGATAGGCCTCGGGGACAGGGATGTTGTGCTTCTTGGCGAATTTTTCGCTGCTGTGGCACTTGCCGCAGGTAGCGGGCAGATTGAAGGGGTAGACGCTAGAGTTGGGATTGTCCTTGGGCAGGATATTGTGGGTCCCATGGCAGTCGGAGCAGTTGGCCACCCCTTCCATCCCCTGGGCGAGGGCCTTCCCGTGGATCGAGTCCTCGTAGGTCGTGGTGATCTCGCCGTGGCATTTAGCGCATACCCCAGGGTCAGCCCGCGCCAGCTTCTGCGGATGCGGGATCGTGGCTGCATCGGGATGACAGATGATGCAGCCGAAGCTCCCATGAGCGGACTGGGCAAAGACCTGAGGATCGACATAAGGGGCATTGCCCCCCTTAACGCCGTGGCAGGTGAGACAGACGTTCTCAGCGGGATAGACGGCCGAGGAGATGAGGAACAGAAATAGAGATATGAAGAGGACAAGCAGCCATTTACGCCTCTTCCCCGGCAACTGCCATCACCTCTCTAAACGTGTACACGTTGAAGATTATACACCATCACCGCCCGGTGAGGATATGACCGAGATCAACCCTACCCAGTAGGGGCGAATTTTGTATTCGCCCTGAAGGGGTGGGGCGATCACAAGGATCGCCCCTGCTAAAATCGGTTATGGCACTTCTTACAGTCCTTCCCCCGCAGCGGGAGATCGTTGGAGTGGCACTCTCCGCAAAACTCATGGCCCAATTTGGGAATCGCCGCACCCGATTGCGCAAAGTCCCGATGGGCCATCTTCTCTACTCCCTGGTGACAGACACTGCAGGCGAGGCCGAAATTTGCGTGCTCCTTATGAGGAAAGTGGACCTTGTTGGAGAGATCCTCAAGGATATGGCACTTGAGGCAGTCCTCTCCCTTAGGGATGGCGGCAAGCTGGCTATGGCAGGAGTTGCAGTCCTGCTCGCTCTGGAGCCGGAGCGTCCCGTGAGCCGTCTGGCGCTTCCCGTGGCAGATCGTGCAGCGGATCTTCGCTGAGACCACGTGGGTCTGGTGAGGGAAGCTACGTCCGAAGGCTGGCCCGGTCTGGTATTCGATCCCATAGTGGCATTGGAGGCAGTCAGCCTGATAGGGCGCTTGCAGCCAGGGTCGCTGCAAGGGACCTTGGCCGGAGCGTTGAGAGGCGGTATTGAGATCCTGATAGGCCTTCTCCAAGATCGAGCGAGCGTAGTCCGCGTTAATGTGAACCAGATCTCGGCTATCAAGATGATGAGGTAGGACAACCAAATATAGCCGAAGCCGCTCATGGCCGAAGTCGGATGCGGCGTCCAAAAGATCTCAAACCCCCTCTCCGGACGACCGAGGTGGAGCAGCAGCGGCAGAGGTGCCTCGAGCAGGAAGGCGAGAGTGGTCAACAGGGAGAGCCTGGCAATCGGCTTCAGGCTCTCAATCCGAAAGACATGGTAGAGGGATGAGACGATGAATGCTCCGGCCACCAGCTCAGTGATATAGGAGTAGATCACGATGAGCAGACCCCACTGGATCTCGATCTCGTTGGGATAGGTGATCCTATCTCACCCCCTCTTGAAGCCCCACATAATAGACCTGCGGCTTAGTCCCCAGGTCCGGCTTGAGGACATTGACCCTCTCCGCCTGGATGATCTTCCGCACCGGGCTCTCAGGGTCCCTCAGGTCCCCAAAGACCCTGGCCCCGACGGGGCAGACCTCCACACAGGCGGGAAGGAGCCCCTTGGTAATCCGGTGATAGCACCAAGTGCATTTGTCAACGACATGGTAGCGGGGGTCGAGGTATCTCGCCCCGTAGGGACAGGCCTGGATGCAATATCTGCATCCGATACAGCGGGCCCTATCGATCAGAACGACACCATCCTTGGTCTTGTAAGTGGCCCCGACAGGGCAGACCTGCACGCAAGGGGGATTATCACACTGGTTACTAGCTAGCTCGTTCTTGGTGCGAAAACCACTTGGCTTAGGAGGAGTCGATCGGTCATATTGAGGGGACTCAGGCTTAGGTGAGGTGGTCAACCATGTTGCGTGAGCGCTACGAGCCGGAGGATATCTTTGAGC
>Ga0114934_10002840_pt1 | contig 10972 bp, 9 predicted proteins | sample 4SBtaG_2_FD_99695 | JGI IMG/M metagenome (GOLD analysis project Ga0114934, IMG submission 99695) | Deep subsurface microbial communities from Kolumbo volcano to uncover new lineages of life (NeLLi) - 4SBTROV10_white metaG | ecosystem: Environmental > Aquatic > Marine > Volcanic ...
GGACAGGTATGGGGTGCCCTGACATAAATTCTCTGTTCACGCCAGCCGGGAGGCGTTGTCGAGAACCACCCGCAGATCCGCGAGCCACGGGGCAACATCGAGCAGGGCCAGGGCGCTCTTCGCAGTGGGGGCGATGTAGGAGAGGTACCTGACGGCTTTCCTTGCCGTAACCTGGTAGCCGAAGGTCCCGAGCGCCTTGAGGGCGCGCTGGAGGGCGGTGAGGTTGAATTCCTTTTCACCGATCCCGGTCCTCACAACCCACTTTTTGCAAAAGCGCGTGGCGATGGAGCGATCCTGGCGCCGGTAGCAGTCCACCGCCAGGGAGGCGGCGTCGTAGCAACGCGGGGCGGTCAGGGCGTCCTGGAAATCGAGCAGGACGATTTCACCACCTCTGCCGAGAAGAACGTTGTCGGAGTGGAAATCGCGGTGGGCCAGCTTCGCGGGAAAGGCAGCGACGTGCGTCGCCAGGTTTGCCGTCGCTTCCTTCAGACCGGCCGTGACACCTTCGTTCATGAAGCGTTCAACAAAGTGCAGGAGAAAGAAATCGAGTTCGAAGCGCAGCCGGCTCTCGTCGAGCGCGAGAAGGTCGGGTCCCGTTCCCCATTCGGTTATGGAGGAAACCGTCTCAGCCGCGTCGAGGAGGGAATCTTCGAACTCCTCCCGCCAGAAACGGGTTGAAAGTCTGGGCGCGTCCACCCATTCGAGTATGATTTGATTGTTATCCGGTTCTTCGGCGTAAACCTCAGGTACCCTCAAACCGTTGCTCGCGAAGAGTTTCCCGACGTGCAGGAAGCGTTCCAGGCCGTCGCAATCGTCTCCGAAATCGGCGAGCAGGGCCTCCCCGCCGTTCCAGAGGCCCCGGTAGTAGGAACGCGTGGAGGCATCGGCTTCCACCGGCGTCCAGTTCCCGGGCGGAAGGGACTTCTGATGGTTCACGTTGTCAGGATGCAGGTTTCTCGGCCGGAATCTTCGAAGCCGCCGGTGAATCCGGGTAGAACTTTTTAAGCCTTTCGAGGGTCTTGTCGGCTTCGCTGCTCCTGCCGAGCTTCCTCTGGCAGGCGGCAAGCTTGTAGAGGGCGTCGGGCACCTTGTTTCCGAACGGAAAGTGTTCCCATACTCCCTGGAAGGCCCTTGCGGCGCTTTCAAGGTTGCCTTCGGCGTAGAAGCACTCTCCTATCCAGTACTGGGCATTGTCGGCGAGATCGGAGCGGGGGAAGCTCCTGATGAAGCCCCCAAAGGCGGCCTCCGCCTCGGAGTAACGCTTCTCCTTCATCAGTGAGAAGGCTTTCTTGTAGGATTCGGCCGGGTCCGGGGAGAGGTTTCGCACCTCTACGGCGGGCGGAGCCGCTTCGGACCCATCGGTTGTTTCGGAAAGAGGCTCGGTGGCTGTAGTGACGCTGGTTTTCGCCGAGCCTTTCTGCTCCCGTATCTCGTTGATCAATTCCTGCTGCTGTTTGGTCAGGGTTTCAACGTCCTGCCTCAGATAATCCACCTTCCTCGACAGGTCGTCGCCGGAGCGCATCACCGCCGAGCAACCCGCGAGCAAGAACACGAATACCGCAGAAAAGAGAAGTCGGTTAGCCTTCACGGGTCACCTCCCATCGGCAATTGTGTCGAATACCTTTCTGAAAAAACCACTTTTTTTCTCCTCCCTCTCTTTTTCCAGCTCTAGTAGTTCGGAGTAGAGATTCTTTTCCTGCTTCGATAATTTCTTCGGCGATTTGAGAACGACTTCCACGTAGATGTCGCCACGTCCCTTTCTTCCAAGGCGCGGCATCCCCTTTCCCGACAGTCTGAAGCGGCTTCCCCCCTCAGTAAGGGCCGGGATGGAGAGCGATTGCTCACCTTCGAAGGTCTTGATGACGAGGTCGGTTCCCAGCGCGGCCTGGGGAAAGCTCAGGGGCACAGTGCAGTAAAGGTCGTCGCCCTCCCTCTTGAAGAATGAATGCTCCCTTACGCTGATGAAGAGGTACAAATCTCCGGACGGGCCGCTCTTTTCACCCGCGTCCCCCTCTCCGGAGATGCGCAGCCGCATTCCATCGTCCACTCCGGCCGGAATCCTGACCTTGAGTTTCTTTTGCGAACGGCTCCTTCCGCTACCACGGCAGGAAGAGCACGGGTCCTGAACGATTTCGCCTTCACCGCCGCACTGGGGGCAGGTCCGACTCACGGTGAAGAAACCCTGCCGCGTGGCAACCGTTCCCCTTCCCCTGCACGCGGAGCAGGTCAGGCGCTGACCGGAACGGGAACCGGAGCCTCCGCAGTCACTGCAGGGCTCTTCCTTTGGCAGGGTTATCTCGCGTTGAATGCCTTCAAAAGCTTCTTCCAGCGTCAGTTCCAGGTCATACCTGAGATCGGCGCCGCGCTGGGGTCCACTCCTCCTCCTGCCGCCGCCGCCGAAGAGGTCGCCGAAACCGAAAAGCCCTCCCAACAAATCCGAGAAGTCGTCGAAGAGTCCGGAATTCCAGGGAATGCCTCCCTCACCGGCACCACCGACCGTGCCGAATCGATCGTACTGGTCCCGCTTGGCGGGATCCCCGAGGACCGAGTACGCTTCAGACGCTTTCTTGAACTTCTCTTCGGCCTCTCTGTCGCCGGGATTTCGATCCGGGTGATACTTCAGGGCGGCTTGCCTGTACGCACTCTTTATCTGAGCGGGAGTGGCGTCGCGCTCAAGGCCGAGAATCTCGTAGTAGTCGCCGGAGGGACTCATGAACCGGACCCCCCGAAGGCGTTAGGATCGTAAAGGACAACCTCTGAAAGCGTCTTGGAGGCCACAAGGAGTTGCTGAAGGGATTCCTGAAGGTTGGAGGGACTTTCGCTGGAGAGGTTCCTCTGGGCGTCCCTGAGCGCCTCCTGTATCTCTTCCTGCTTCTCGACTTCGAGGAGCGTCCCGAATTCCTGAAAGGCCCTCTGGTTGCTCTGGACGAGGTTCTCCAGCCTCAGCCTCAATCGTTGAACTTCCACGGTCCTTCTGTCTTCGTCCGATTTCGCTTCTGCTTTGCGGACGATATCCTCTATCTCTTCTTCGGTCAACCCCGAAGAGGGGTTCACAACGATTTTCTGCTCGTTGCTCGTAATGAGGTCCATGGCCGTTACCGAAACGATGCCGTTGGCGTTTACGTCAAAAGTCACCTCGATCTGCGGGACGCCCTTTGGAGCAGGCGGGATGCCGACCAGGTCGAAACGACCGAGGCTGATGTTCTCACCCGCGACCTCCCTTTCTCCCTGGAGAACGTGAATTTCGACCGTATCCTGGTTATCGGTAACCGTCGTGAATATCTTGGACTTTCTCGTCGGTATGGCTGAACCACGCTCTATCAATCTTACGAAAACGTTTCCCCTGGTAGCCACGCCCAGGCCGAGGGGTATGGCGTCAAGGAGCACAATGTCCTTTACCTCACCCTTCATAATCCCCGCCTGGAGACCCGCACCGAGCGCCACTACTTCATCCGGGTTCTTGTCGCGCCTGGGCTGTCTGCCGAATATCTCCTCGACGGTGCGTATTACGAGAGGCGTCCTCGTCTGCCCACCGACCAGGAGGACTTCGTCTATCTCCTCGGCCTCCAGGCCGGCAATCTTCAGTGCCTCCCTGCACGGACTCACGGTCCTCTGCACTATCTCCCCGATGATTTCTTCGAGTTCCTCCCTTGTCAATTTAGTCACGAGGTGCTTGGGGCCTGCTTCGTCGACTGCGATGAAGGGCAGGTTAATCTCGGTTTCCTCCACCATCGAAAGCTCGCACTTGGCCCTCTCGGAAGCCTCCTTTAACCTCTGAAGGGCGAGGCGATCCCCGGAGAGGTCGATGCCGGTTTCCTCCTTGAAGCGCTCCATAAGCCGTGTCATGACGGCGTGGTCCATGTCCTCGCCGCCCAGGTAGGTGTCCCCCAGAGTTGAGACGACTTCGAAGAGTCCGTCCCCAACCTGCAGGATGCTTATGTCGAAAGTTCCTCCTCCGAGGTCGTAGACCGCCACGGTCTTGTCTTTCTTTTCCTCCAGGTTGAAGGCTATGCACGCCGCCGTCGGCTCGTTCAGAATCCTGAGCACTTCGAGCCCGGCGATTCGACCGGCGTCCTTGGTCGCCTGGCGTTGAGGATCGGAAAAGTAAGCCGGCACGGTAATTATCGCGCCTTCGATATCTTCGCCGGTAAACTCTTCGGCGCTCTTCCTGATTTCCGCCAGAACATAGGCGGAAATTTCCTGAGGAGAGAATTCTTGCTCGCGGACTTTGATTCGCACGTCTCCGTTGGTGGCGGAGCATATTCCGTAGGGAAGGACATTCCTCGCCTCTTCCATGTTCGGGTCATCGTACTTCTTGCCGATGAGTCGCTTGACGGCGAAAACCGTGTTCTCGGGGTTCGTCTCCGCCTGCCTCTTGGCGAGATTGCCGACAAGGCGGTCTCCCTGCTCGGTGAATGCCACGATCGATGGGGTCGTTCTTCCTCCGTCCCTGTTGGGTATCACGACGGGCTTTCCGCCCTCGACGTAGGCCACACAGCTGTTTGTCGTTCCAAGGTCGATTCCGATAACTTTACCCATCAGACTCTTCTCCTCCTTGGCCGCTGGTTCCTGCCGGCGGAGACACAACGACCTTGGCGGGTTTAAGGGTCCTGCCGTCCAGCAGGTAGCCCCTTTCATATTCCATCGTAACCGTGTTCGGAGGATAGTCCGAAGCTTCAGAAAGCGCCACCGCTTCGTGTATCGTTGGATCGAAGGGATAACCCACCGAGTCTATCCGCGAAACACCGAACTTCTCCAGTATGTCAAGTAGCTGCTGCCTCAGCAGTTCCAGCCCTTTGCGCCATTCTCCGGACGCGTCGTCCCCGGAGGATTCAAGTGCCCGGTCCATGTTGTCCACGACCGGGAGAATTTCTTTTACTATCTCCTCCCTGGCCTGTCGCCTGTAGTTCGACTTCTCCCGGTCTACCCGCCTTTGAAGGTTTTCGTAGTCCGCCGCCCTCCGCAGAAGCAGATCCTCGAGTTCTCTTATCCGTTTCTGTTCTTTGGAGAGGGGTTCGAGTTCAGGTTCCATTCCGACATCGCGCCCCTCCGCGGGAATCCCAACGAGGCTTGAAGCGTTTCCCGATTCATCTTCGGTATCGCCGTCGTCCGACCCAACGAATTCTATCGTTATATCGTCATCGTCGTCGGGTGGTGGCAGAACTGGTACCTTCATTTACTAACCTCCGTTCCCTTTATAGCATTTAATGGGCCTTCACTTCAAGAACGGTCGGCGGGGAAAGAGTCAGTTCGGAATCTCCCGCACGCTCCGCTCCCGGAGTGCCGCGGCTGTGGTATCCTGCCGGCGGGAGGACGCGATGAAAGCAAAATTTTCAAGGAGGTTCCTGCTCCCGACGGCTGTGATTACTCTCCTCGCCTGCCTTGGGACAGGCGCGCAGGAACTTTCCACCTTTCTTTCACACCTGCCCGGACCTGGAGCTTGGGCGAGGTACAGGCTCGAGACCCGGGAAAACGGCCATTCACGGCGAAAGATGTTCATCATCTCCGCCATCAGCGGCGACGTGCTCAACGGCACACCCTACGTCTGGCTGGAACTGGGCAGGACGAACTTCGCCGGTTTCAAGAACGGGTACATGAGGATACTCATCAAGCAGACCCCCAGCGACGAGGAGGCATCCAATCCTTTCCTGGCGGCCTTCTCGCTCGCATACCAGGAACCGGGCCGCGACCCATTCGAACTCTCAAGCGGGGCGCTCAGCTTCATGCACAACCGAGCGGCGAAGATTAAGGTGATGCGCCAGAGCGAAGCCTTGCCGCCCGGGGACGCGAAATCTCTCAAGGGGGTGCTCTACCACTGTTCGGTTATCCACCTCACGACGACGACGGTGACCGAATTTTTCGGAAAGAGCTACAACGTAGTGGAGGAAGGGAAATACTGGTTGTCGAAGGATACGCCCTTCCAGATAGTGCGCGCGGAGATCAAGCGATCCGAGCAGAAAAAGGACGGTACAAAGGTGAAGAACATCACTGTCGTGCTGAGAAAATCATCCTTCAAGGGCGCTCGGAGCCGTTTCACGAAACCGGTTAAGGACAGGAAGGGACTCTTTGGCATCCTCTTCCACCATTGAGCGGGAACGTTCATGAACAATCCCAACCCCCCAATACCCGTTTCAGAAGCCTTCTGGGAAGAGGTGCGCGGCCTCTACCGTCTGCCGCCGGGAATCACGTGGTTGAACAACGCCTTCGAACAACCCTGGCCCCATCCCGTCTCGGAGGCGGTGAGAAGCTACGCCACTAAGATGGAAGGCGCTGACGCCGTTGCAGACGCTACTAAAGCGACGGAAACCCTCCGGGCAACCTTCGCGCGGTGGCTCGGCTGCTCTCACCGGGATCTGGCGCTGACCTGCTCCACCTCCAACGGACTGCTGAAGGCAATTCACGCAATCGACTGGAGGAAGGGGGACGAGATTATCTACCCACGAGGGGTCTTTCCCGCCGCATCCTACGCGTTCCGGGTCGCCGCGGAGGCAGGCGCAACCCTTCGTCCGGTAGGAAAACGACACAGCGTTATTACCGAGGATGACATCATCGAAGGCGCCGGAGATCAAGCGCGCGCCGTGGTAGTGTCGTGGGTTTCGTATTCAACGGGTTACCGGATGGACCTTGCTTCCCTTTCGCGTTCGCTCAAGCGAAATGGGGTCGAGTTCGTCTTCATCGACGGAATCCAGGGCGCCGGCGCATGGAAAGCCGACCTGGCCGGTACCGATATAGACTTTTTCGCCTTCAGGAGCGGCAAGTGGATAGGCGGCCCCACCGGGATCGGCGCCCTCTACATCCGCCCCGGCCTGCTCGACACCTTGAAGGAAAGCTGTACCTCGTGGTTCTCGCTTCCCTGCTGTGAAAACCATGAGCTGCTGGGCGAGGCGGACCTCGTCCCCTTCGATTCGGCGCGACGCTACGACGGGGGGATGCCGGCATTCCTTAATATCACGGCCGTCCAGGCCTACTTCGAAATGCTCAGAGCGGCCGGTATCGCGGGAGTGGAAAAACGGCTGAAATTCCTTGTCGGCGAACTGGGACACAGACTTGAGGAGGCGGGAATCAATCCGCTGGTGAATCCCCTTGGAGACCACGCATCGGCCATCGTATCAATCGAAACACCGAATGCAGCCGCTGCGCAACTTCGCCTTGAACGCTCAGGCGTGATAACCTCTCTCCGGGAGGGCCGAATAAGGGTCAGTCCCCACGTTTTCAACGACCCCGGCGATTTCGACCGGCTGATTGGAATTATCGTGGAGAACCGATGAACGAAGAGCGAATAATGACGGGTGGGGCGGACTTCTCTGAGCGACAGTGGGAAGCCGCGCTCAGACCCCGCTCCCTGAACGAATACATAGGGCAGCGGAAGATTAAGGACAACCTTTCGGTCTTTCTCAAAGCGGCAAGGGACCGGGGCGACGCGCTCGACCACGTACTGCTTAACGGACCGCCGGGGCTGGGAAAGACAACGCTGGCCCACATCATTTCGACCGAGATGGGAGTTAGCATAAAAACCACCGCCGGCCCCCTCATAGAGAAGGCCGGAGACCTGGCCGCCCTCCTGACCAACATGGAAGCGGGAGACGTCCTTTTCATCGACGAAATCCACCGTCTGGCCTCATCGGTAGAGGAGATACTCTACCCGGCGCTCGAAGACTTCAAACTGGACATTCTCGTCGGCCAGGGGCCTTCCGCGCGCACGGTAACTCTGCCGCTGCCGCCCTTCACGCTCATAGGCGCCACGACACGAGTCGGACTGTTGACGGGGCCGCTGAGAAGCCGCTTCGGCATTACCTTCCATCTCGATTTCTACGCCGAGGAAGAAATCAGGCAGATAGTGGAACGCTCCGCAGACCTGCTGGGAGTCGAGCTGAAGGGAGACTCGGCCGAAGAGACGGCGAGGCGTTCGAGGGGAACTCCGAGGGTGGCAAACCGTTTACTTCGAAGGTTGAGAGATTACGCGCAGGTCCTGGGAGACGGAACGATAACGGATGCCATTACCACGGATGGTCTCGCCCGGCTTGAGATTGACGACCTTGGTCTCGACGAGTTGGACCGCAGAATATTGCTGACAATACTTGACAAGTTCGGAGGAGGTCCGGTCGGCCTGAACACCCTGGCCGCATCCCTCGGCGAGGAAAAGGACACCCTGGAGGAAATTTACGAACCCTACCTGCTTCAGATAGGGTTCCTGATGAGGACGCCTCGTGGGCGCCGCGTAACCGAACGCGCGTGCGCACACCTGGGCCGTTCCCTGCCGGGGAAGGTGCCGAAAAAGGGTCTTTTCGACCCAAAACCTTGACAGGCGGAGTCCGTGACCCTACACTCAAAGAGGCTAGGAAACGGAAGCGAATTATAAGGGGGCGCCATGAGCCGGGAAGAAACAGTAAAAAACATCCTGAAAGACAGATTCGAAAAGCTCGGATCCTCGCTGGACACGCTGAAGGGAATGCTTGAGGACGTCGTTAGGATGGTACCCGCCGTACCGGACGTCGATGAGGTGGCCGGAGAAGTCTCTTCGGCCCTGCCGCGGGAGGAAGAAACACCCCCCCCGCTTCAGCCTTCGCTTCCTTCACCGCCGTTGAACAACAGGCTCCTCTATCATATGGCGAATATCGAGCACGCCACGAGCCAGGGAGACGTGCTTAGACAGCTTCTGACGGGCGTCGAAGACCTCGCGCAGAGGGCCGTCCTCTTCGTCGTAAGGAAGGGCCGGGCGCAGGCATGGGATGCCTTCGGTTTCGAGGACCTCGAAACCGCTAGAAAATGGAACGTCTCAATGGATGGAGATCCCCTGCTCCAGACTATTTCAGGCTCCCGCTCCAGGCTCCTTATGGACAACACCGTTCCCAGCTTCATCCCGGCACAGCAACGGGTCAGGCGCAGCATGATTTCTCCCCTGCTTCTGAAGGGCAAGGTGCTGTCTTTCCTGTACGCCGATTCCGGAAGCAGCGGACCGCTGGACCACTATTCAATCGACATTTTAATGCGCGCCGCCTCCCTAGTCATAGACATCTTCCCTCTCAGATCGAAGAGAAACCCGCTTCCTCCAACGCTCGAGGAACAGCCGATAATACGGGCCGGCGAAGAACCGGAGGAAACCATGGTCGAGGAGGCGGCCGAGGTCGAGGAGAAGGAAGAGGAACAGCTCTTCGAAGATACGGGAACGCTCGCCGCCTCAGCGGAAGATGAGGAAGAACCCGATCTCGCCGCCGGTCAGACCATGATGGCTGAAATTCCCGTTGCCGAGGAGCAGGATGAGGAAACGCCGGAGGAGGCCCCCACCCCGGAGCCGGTAGAACTCAAATCGGGAGAGTACCAGGAACCGGCGGAAGAAGAAGCCGCCGAAGCGGAAGCCCCCGTCGAGGAAGAACCGATTCCGGAAGAGGACAAGAAGGCTCACAAGGACGCACAACGCTTCGCCCGCCTCCTCGTCCAGGAGATAGCCCTCTACCATCCGAAGGAACTGGAGCAGGGCAAGAAAAACGGCAATCTCTACAAATTGCTCCAGGAAGACATCGACCGCAGCAGGGAAGCCTATGACAAGCGCTTTCAGACGCCCTCCGTCAGGGAGCAAGACTACTTCACGAAGGCGCTCGTTGAGCACCTCGCAGACGGTGACGATTCGCTACTGGGTATGTAAACCGGTATCGGCCCTCGGGCTGATACTGCTTGTCTTCTCGACCCTTTCTTCTGCTGAGAACGTCGCGAGACGGGGTTCTTCCCTACCCGACCTAAGCGGTGCGCCGGCTGGAACTCGACTCCCCATCCTGAAGAAATACCTGAGGAACAACCCCTCCCCTGCCGACGAAGGTACTGCTCGCTACTTTCTCGGCCGGGCATACGAAAACCTGGGGCAGAACGACAAGGCCATAGAATCATACGAGAAGGCGGCTTGGAGCCGCTCTCCCCTCTGGGAGTACGCCGCCTTTCATCTGGCGGAGTTGCTTGATAAACCCGGAACTGAAAAAGAGGTCAGGCGCCTCTGGGAAAGGCTCTTTAACAGCGCGCCCAACCCGTCATTTCGTTTGAGGGCCGCATCAAAGATGCTTTCGTACGCTCTCACGGTAAAAGATACCGAGAGGGCCGCCCTATACGCCGGAGTTATCTTCAAGGCCGATCCGTCGAACCCGACAAAGGCATCAAGGGCTGCGAACCTCTACACGAAGGCCGGTAAAGACGAACAAGCACGACCGATGGTCGTAAGCCTTTTTATCGACGACGCCGATGGAAGGGTTTCCAGGAAGTTCTTTAAGACGCACCCCGAATGGAAAAAAAGGGCGCGTTCTTTTTCAAACAGTCTGAAACTTAGACGCCTCAGGCGCCTCTCCCTAAGAGGAGAACGGGGCACATTCCAGCGTGAACTCGCGCGCTTCAAGCCCTCCAACCCAATGGAAAAGGGCTGGAAGAGATTTCTGGAGGGACGCCTGGCCGAGAGAAAACATCGCTACCACAAAGCCGTCACGCTCTATTTCAAGGTTCACGATCCTCCCGAAGCCGCGATGGCCTCCATAGTGCGCCTCGGATATGTTGCGGCTCATGGACATATAAGGGGTGAAAAGCTTGAGCGGACAGAAAAGGAACTCGAAAATCTCCCTTTCTCATACCCTCCGAGAAGCGGCCCCCTCATCGCACTCCTGCGACACTGGAACAGGAAGAAACTCTACGACAGGGCGCTCAAAGCTGCGGGAGCGGTTCTCTCCGCCGGAAGGCCCTCAAGGATTGCCGACGCCTACGTTTTCGAAAAGGGGTGGGACAGGTGGCTCGACGGAGACGAAAGGGGCGCAGAGAAACTCTGGAGAATGCTTCTCAAAGATCTTCCGAAAGGCGCAGACGACCGTTTGTGCGCATCCTATACGCTCCTCAAGCTCGGCCTGCTTCGCAAGGATGAAGCTTCGAAGGTGAGAAAGACCATCCTGCGCGAGGACACCTACGGCTACTATGGCTACGCCCTCAGGAGCGGACCTCCGCC
>Ga0114934_10002841_pt1 | contig 10969 bp, 9 predicted proteins | sample 4SBtaG_2_FD_99695 | JGI IMG/M metagenome (GOLD analysis project Ga0114934, IMG submission 99695) | Deep subsurface microbial communities from Kolumbo volcano to uncover new lineages of life (NeLLi) - 4SBTROV10_white metaG | ecosystem: Environmental > Aquatic > Marine > Volcanic ...
AGGTTCAAGTACATGGGATCTGAATAAACGCATCTGTAGCCTGTCTAGTAAAGGAATGGAAGGTCGAGGCTTATGAGACCGGAATCCCGCATGGTAACTTACTTCAGCAGGCTGAACAGTTACTAGCACGTTATATGGATCGAGCGAAATTTGAAGAGTTGGTCGGGGAGGCGGTAGCGGGCCTCCCCCAATTCTTTAAGGAGAGGCTGGAGAACGTGGCGATCATCGTCGAGAACTGGCCCGGGCCGGAGGTCCAAGGGCGGTTTCGCGGGCGGGTCCTCGGCCTCTACCACGGCATCCCACGGCCCCAGCGGACCGTCTGGGCCCAATATCCCTCGCCGGATATGATCTACATCTATCAGAAGAACATCGAGGCGATCTGTCGGACCGAGGAGGAGATCAAGGCTCAGGTCCGCGAGACAGTGATCCATGAGATCGGGCACTACTTCGGCTTGACCGACGAGGAGATGGAGCGCCTCCAGCGCGAGGGCTAAAGACCACAGTTGACAAGCGATAGGAAGGTCGTATTGTCTCAAGAAGTAGCTTTAGGAATGAATTAAAAGGATCCCTAGCTGCAACAGCCCGATCAGGAAGCCCAGCACCGCTCCGAACCAGGTGATCGCCTTGAGCTGGTCGCCGGTCACCCCCACGACCAACTGCTCCACCTCCTCAGTGGAGAACTCCTCAACCTTTCCCTTCACCAGGCCCCTGATATCGACCGCGGCGACGATCTGCGGCGTCTCCCGTTGCAGGATCCCTCTCAACCCCTCAGCGGCCGCCTGCTCGCCCTTGGCGACGACCTCCGCTGGGATGTAAGCGCCCAACTGCCCAATCGGCCGCTGGAGCAGCTCATCGAGTTTCTCCGAGAGGAAGCGGGAGAGCGCCTCTTGTGTTGGTCGAGAACGGAGGATTTTTAAGATCTGCTCGACGAGCCTATCGCTGAGCAAGGCCCCCTCAGCTAGGTTGGGGAGGAGTTCCCTCACCGAGCGCGCCTGAAGCCGCGCGATCCCCTCCTCCGCTGCCTGGAGGAGCCGCCCGCGGAGCTCGGCACTCCGCGCCAAGCCAACCGCAACTCCCGTCAGGCCCTCCTTCACCCGCTCGAGCGCCCCCTCATCGAGCCTGAACTCGGAGAGCCGCCGCTCGAGCAGCGAGTCGAGCGAGCCGGTGAGCGAACGGTAGATTCGCTGCCTGACATCAGGGCTTTTGACCAGCTCCGCCACCCGGGGGGCAAGCTCATCCACCCCCTGGTCGATCCGCAATTTTAGCTCTTCCGGTGAGATGACGAAGGTCTCGAACAGGCCGAGCTTCATCTGGTCCCAGAGGGAGTCCTCGCGGAACTGCTCACCGAGGAGCCGGTCCACCAGCTCGTAGAGGTGGATCTTGATCCGCTTTTGCACCCGCTCGTCCTCTAAGACAGCGATCAGCCGGTCGAGGATCCCCGGCAGAAATTCTTCCATTTTAGCGTAGGCCGCCTCGCGGAGCCGCTCGGGGATGTAACTTCCCAAGGGACGATCATCCCCGAGGAAGGCATCGATTCGCCCGTCGAGGAACTCCCTCACTCGCTGCCCGAACCGCTCATCCTCCGCCAACTGCGCGAAGAGCTCCCCGAGTCGGGCGGGCAGCCCGGCGAGCAGCTCATCCGGGAGAAGATCGCCGAGCGGCCGGGCGAGCGCCTCCTCCACCCTCCCACGGACCTGCTCTCGGAGCAACTCCTCCAATTCCTCACCTTGAAGGAGCCCGGAGAGCCAGCCCTCGATCCGCCCCTTGAGGCTACCGATAAAACCGGCCCACTCCTCCTGGAAGCGGCTGGGGATCAGCGAATTGACGCTGTTGAGTTCCCGAGAGAGCAGCTCCTGGGTATAGTTATGGACAACTTCATCGAGTTTAGCCTGGACCTCTGGATCGGCGAACCGCTGGGCGATTGCCTCCTCAGTGACGAGGTGCTCTCCCACGGCCAGGCCGATGCTCTCCGCCAGCTCGGCCCGCTTACGCGGGATCAGGCCCGGGGTGAAGGGGATCCTGATCCCGAAGAAGCGCTTCTCATGATGGGGCTTGAAGAGCATCCGGATCGCCACCCAGTTGGTGAAATAACCGATGAGGGCGCTCACCAGGGGGATCAGAGCCAGGATGTAGATGGACCTGCCTGCAAGCATACCGGCTCAGTTTAGCATCTGCAGGTGCCATCTGCAAAGGTCAGAGATTGCAGGGAATCTTTAGCTGAAGAATAACTGAGCCTTGAGGCTTAGCTTAAGGGATATCCACAATAACCCCGCCATACCTCTTGGCCAACCGCCCCATCTCCTGAAGCTCCACGCTGCCCTCGGGCTCAGGGATGATTAAGGGGACACCATCGCTCACCTGCAGGCAGCGCTCCAGGACCGCAGCTTTAGAGACCCGAAAGCCAAAGGGCTCATCGATTAAGATCTGGGTCTGGAGGAATGCCTTTTCAAATTGGTTCAGGACCTCTGCCTTTAACCCTCTCAAATCCAACAGGACCAGTGGAGCCTCTCTTCGGCTGGCCGCGCGCAGCTCGCTTATCCCCACTCCTCCTTCTACTACCAGCTCAGGAACCTCTGCCCAGCGCTCAAGGATCACCTCCAGGGGGACGGTCTTGGTCCGCGAGGAGAGCTGAGGAGTATAGCTCCAGCTACGTGCTTGTGGCTTGAATCCCTGCGAGACCTCCTTCAGTCTGCGGGTATAGCTCGGATCGCTGCCGCAGCAGGAGCCGATGATGTCAATGCCCAATTCGAGCATCTCGCGCATCGCTTGAGCGAACTCCACCGCGCCGATGCCATAGCTGGTCTGGCCATGCACCAGCCGCGGTTGGCCGGCGTTCGGTTCGATCAGTAACGGTAGATCGGTGCTCCTGCGATAGGCCTCCGCCACCTTGAGCAGTTCCCAGGGGCCGACGCTGCAATTGGCCCCGATCACGTCCACGCCCAAGTTCCCCAGGATGTTGGCTGCGGTCTTTGGCCCAATGCCATGGATCGTCCGCCCCTGAGTGGTGAAGGTCATCGAGGCGATCAAGGGAAGCTTTGTGCTATCCTTTACGGCAGCGATTGCGGCCTTGATCTCCCGCGGATGGTCCATCGTCTCGATGATGATCAGGTCTGCGCCGCCGCGCTCCAGCGCCCGAGCCTGCTCTACAAAAGCTTCCTCAGCCTCGGCGAAGGTAAGTGGCCCCAGCGGGGCCATCAGGGTGCCCGTTGGGCCAATGGAGCCAGCGATGTAAGCCTGGCCCTCCGTCGCCTCGTGCGCCAGCTCCACCGCCCGGATGTTGAGCTCCTCCACCAGATTTCCTAATCCGGCCTTGCTCAGCCGAAGCCGGTTGGCGGAGAAGGTATTGGTGGTAGCAAAGTCCGCTCCGGCCTCGAAATATCCGCGATGGACCTCCCGCACCAACTGGGGATGGGTGAGGTTGAGCTCCTCGCCGAAGTGGGCTCCCTTAAACTCAGGATAGCGTTGGAGCATAGTCCCGATCGCCCCATCGAAGATCGGGACCCGCTCCTCCTTCAGAAACCGCCTGTAGATATGGGAGAGATCGCCCACTTACTTACTCCCGCTTGGCCGGCCCCACCGGCAATACCGGCCGGCCCCAGGTCGCCTCGAGGACGATGGCCAGCGAGACATACCAGGCGGAGAAGGCGCAGAGGATCCCCTCCCAACCAGCGATCGTGTGCACTACCGGGACGAACTCGCCGATGGCCAAGAGGAAGAAGAGGATCGTCAGTGTGACGAAGACCGTCGCCACGCCCTTGGAGATCTTAAACGAGCCGAACATCATATAGCCAGTGAAGATCCCCCAGGCGATGAGGAAGACGGCCATCCCTCCTGGGGGAACGGCCTGGAAGATGCCCGCCTTCTCGAAGATGACCATCGTCGCCAGCCCCATCCAGAAGGCCCCGAAGGAGCTGAAGGCCGTCCCACCGAACGTGTCGCCTCTCCGAATCTCCCACATCCCGGCGCAGAATTGGGCCAGGCCGCCGTAGAAGAGGCCCATCGGCAGAACCATTCCCAGGCTCTCCGCGGGGATCAGCCCCGCATTGACGACGTTCAAGATGAAGGTGGTCAGGGCAAAGCCCCCCAGTCCCAGCGCTGCCGGGTTGGCTAACTCCTTATCCATTCACAGACCTCCTTGAATTGGCTATCAGCTTTTGGCTCTTGGCTTTTAGCTAAGAGCTATATGTTTACCGGACTAGGCCCCCATCTTCTGCTTGATCTCATCCACGATCGAGGGGTCCCTCAGGGTGGTCGTATCGCCGAGCTGGCGCCGCTCGGCCAGGTCCTTCAAGAGGCGGCGCATGATCTTCCCCGAGCGGGTCTTCGGCAGGTCTGGGGCGAAGATGATCTCGTCCGGCTTGGCGATCGGGCCGATCACCTCAGCCACTTTATCTCTTAATTCCTGGACCAGCTCGGGGCTCTCCTCGTAGCCCGGGGCGAGGATGACGAAGGCCGTCACCGCCTGGCCCTTCAGTTGGTGGGACTTTCCCACGGCGGCGGCCTCGACTACCGCCGGATGTTCCACTAATGCGCTCTCGATCTCTGCAGTCGAGAGGCGATGGCCGGAGACGTTGATCACGTCGTCGATCCGCCCGACGATCCAGAAGTAGCCGTCCTCATCCTTTTTGGCCCCATCGCCGGTGAAGTAGATATGCCCCGGCACCTGGTTCCAATACTCCTCATACCGCTGGGGATCGCCGTAGATCGTGCGCAGCATCGCCGGCCAGGGGTGGAGGATCACCAGATAACCTCCCCGCCCCGGCGGGACGAGCTTCCCATCCCTATTGACAATCTCGGCCTCGACGCCCGAGAAGGGCTTGGTCGCCGAGCCGGGCTTCATCTTGGTGATCCCCGGCAGCGGCGAGATGAGGATCATCCCCGTCTCCGTCTGCCACCAAGTATCGACGATCGGGCAGTGCTCCTGGCCAATCGTTCTGTAATACCACATCCAGGCCTCGGGGTTGATCGGCTCCCCGACCGTCCCCAGAAGCCTCAAGCTGGAGAGGTCATGCTTGTTGGGCCACTCATCGCCATTGCGCATGAAGGCGCGGATCGCCGTCGGCGCGGTGTAAAAAATATTCACATTATATTTCTCGACGATCTCCCAGAAGCGGTCCGGCTGGGGATAGTTGGGGACCGACTCATAGATTAGGGAGGTTGTCCCCACGGCGAGCGGTCCATAGACAATGTAGGAGTGGCCGGTGACCCAGCCGATGTCGGCGGTGCACCAGAAGGTATCCTCTTCTTTGACGTCAAAGATCCACTTCATTGTGGCGTAGATCCCGACAAGGTAGCCGCCGGTGGTGTGGACGGTGCCCTTCGGCTTGCCCGTGGTCCCGGAGGTATAGAGGATGTAGAGCATGTCCTCAGCGTCCATCGGCTCCGGAGGGCAGTAATTCGGGGCATCCTTCATCAGCTCGTCCCACCAGAGGTCGCGCCCCTCCGCCATCGGGACCTCGCGGCCGACCCGCCGGACGATGATGGCCTTCTCAATTGAGGGCGACTCCTTCAGCGCCTCATCGGCTCGCTCCTTGAGCCGCTCCACCCGCCCGCCGCGGTAGTAGCCGTCGGCCGTAATTAGTATTTTAGCCTTAGAATCATCGATCCGCTCCTGCAATGCCTTAGGACTGAAGGCGGAAAAGACGACATTATGTGGTGCTCCGATCCGGGCGCAGGCGAGCATCGCGATCGGCAGCTCGGGGATCATCGGCAGGTAGATCGAGACGCGGTCGCCCTTCTTCACTCCGAGGCTCTTTAAGACGTTGGCGAACTTGTTCACCTCGCGGTAGAGCTCGAAGTAGGTCAAGGTCTTGGTGTCCCCCGGCTCGCCCTCCCAGATGATCGCCGCCTTGTTCTTCCGCGCGGTCTTGATGTGGCGGTCGAGGCAGTTGTAGGAGACGTTGAGTTTTCCATTGACGAACCACTTGGCATAGGGCGGCTTCCATTCCAAAACTCTATCCCAGGGCTCGAACCAGTCAAGCTCCTGGGCGAACTTGGCCCAGAAGCCCTCCGGATCACGGTGGGCCTCCTCGTAGACCTCGGGGTCCCGCGCCGTCGCCTGGGAGACGAACCCCTCCGGCGGGTCGAAGACCCGCTCCTCCGTCAGTAAGGCCTCAATATCCTGTGCCTCTTCCATACGCTGATCTCCTTTCACTGATAGTTTCCTATAGAATAGACCATCAAAGTTGAGCAGAGCTCACCGGCCCCACTCCCTTCCTGCTGACCCTTTCCAAAGGCCAGCTTTGTATTATACCTATTTTGGCCACTGGAGTAAATGACCTCCATCATGGCCTGCTAGCCCTGATAGAATCGGTGTGCGGCCACCTCCACTGGGGAGAGCCTGCCTCGGCCACCCCTGGCGCAGCTTTGTCGCCTAGCGGGATCTCCGTTATATTTGTGCAACCGGGATCGGAGGAGGGATCTGTGAGACGAGTAGGGATCTTGGCGGTCGGCTCCTACTTACCTGAGCGTGCCATGACGGACCGCGACTGGGAGGAGTCCTTGCGTCAGCCGGGCCTGGCGGAGTGGCTCTCCTCACGCACGGGGATCGAGGAGCGGCGGATCGCGGCCACGGGGGAGACGACGGTCGATCTGGCGGCCCGGGCCGCCGAGGATGCCTTGATGAAAACGGGCCTCGATCGGAATGAGCTGACCGAGCTGATCTTGGCCACCGACACCCCCGAGGTCTTCGCCCCGGATACGGCAGCTTATGTCCAGCAGCGCCTCGGCCTGCGGGAGGTCCTGGCCTACGACCTGGCGGGAAGTGGCTGTGCCGGGTTCATCCAGGGGCTGGAGATCGCCCGCTCCAGGGTGCACGATGGGGACGGCAAGGTCCTGGTCATCGCGGTCGAGCTGATCAGCCGGGTAATGGACTGGGAAGATCGGCGAGTCGCACCGCTCTTCGGCGACGGGGCCGGGGCGGCGGTCGTCGGGGAGTCAGATAAGTTGGAGATCTTGGCCTGCTATAACGCCACTGATGGAAGCGGGGCCGACGCGCTGAGCCTCGCGGTCGGCGGGACGCGCTTCCCCCCGACCCTTGAGCGGGTCGCCCACGGGGAGCATAAGAATATCGTCCTTCAGGGGGAGCGGATCTTCCGTAACGCGATCAAGCGGATGGCTGAGGCGGGGGAGATCGTCCTGAACAAGGCCGGGCTGAAGCCGGATGACATCTCCCTGCTCATCCCCGGCCAGGCGAACATCCATATCATTGAAGCGGTGGCCGAGCGGTTGGGGGTCCCGACAGACAAGGTAGCGATCAACCTCGACCGCTACGGGGACACCGGCTCGGCGGCCTTCCCCATCGCCCTCGATGAGGCCCTTCAGTCCGGCCGGATCGGGCCGGGCGATCATGTATTGCTCGTTGCCTTCGGCGCGGGCTTCCACTGGGGCGGGGCGCTGCTCCGCTTCTAAGAGCTGATTATCACATGCCTTGAATAAGTCTTGCTGATCGTGCTAATGCTGGCACATAGCATCCCGATAACTTTGCCTTATCGATCTCATATGGATCTGCTACATCAGGCCTTAGCGATTTGGCAAAGCCAGTTGCTGTTAAGCCTCTTTGGAGAAGAGGCAGAAATTCCTGCTAGGAAAGTCATTCCATCGCAAGGATTACTGACCATCAATCCGATACTGCCTCCCCTTCCAACTGACTCCTCTCCCATGTAACCCATCCAGTGTGGACATTATCATGATCAACAGGTAAACCAAATTGCCTAAGGGATGAAGTAAAGCCCATCCAGCAGAGTCATCACACTTTTTATGAACTATAAACATCCAAGATAGCAAAAAAACATTCTGTATTACACCTTGGATGAATAAACCGGATATAGAGCCTCTACTTATCGTACAAATAATCCCGAAGAATAACAAAATAGGAGGAATGATGAAGATGAAAAATACCAGCAAAATTGCAATTAGAGCAGATCTCGCCTCTCTTCGAACACCTGTAAAGAAGTTCTTTCTCCATCCCGATACTATTTCGCTCAAGTTATGATACATTCGTACCTTCACTAGATGCCGGACGTCGGCCACGCGAAGCCGATATCTTTTCTTTTTGACTCCGTGGGCTACCGCTAGGTCCTCTGAAACCGCACCTTTGAATCTCTCATGTCCACCAACAGCGTCATACACCTCCCTTCTTATTAGCAAATATTGGCCATTAGCAATGGAATATTTAGATCGAGGATCGTTCACTTTCTCTATTCGATAAAGCAGGAAGTGAATGTTGAAGACACAAGGTTGAACGACCTTCTCCCAAAATCCGACATTGTTATGCCCAATGGTAGGAGCAAGCATATCCACTTCATTTTCGACCACATAAGTCATTATGGACTCTAGCGCTTCTCTTTCGTGATATGTATCAGCATCTGTGAAAAGTAGATATCCCCCCGCTGCACATGATTGTCCGATGTGACAAGCGTAATTCTTGCCGACCCAATCTGGTGGAAGAGTATCAATCTGTATCAAGTCAACATCGAATGATTTGACTATATCTACCGTGCTATCAGTTGAACCATCTTCCACCACGATTATCTCATAATTGGGATAGGTTTGGTTGGTCAATGATTGGAGAACTCTTGCAGCGTTACGTTCCTCATTGCGCATGGGAATAATGATCGATACCTTTGGAGCTGGATACTGAATGCGCGACCGAGTGACCTTCGGAGCACTCCGAAAGTGGCGAATACCATGAAGGCTGAGGAAAACAACAGAGGCAGTGAGCATCGCCAGAAGGATTGTTCCGATCATGCTTATCCTTTCCTATCCCCCTTCCACGATCTGAATATCTTTAAAGGCAACCTCAGAATAAACTGGACTTATCTGCTGCTCATACAAATCTGCGAAACGCCTTAGGTGGGATGATAATTCCTGTAAGGTTAACTTACAGTTCTCTTTATCTCCAATTAGTCTGAACCACTCCTGTGCCTCCTCATCAAGCTTGATACATCTGTGAATGTCTCCTTGCTCGCGAGGAACCCAAGCGCTATCCCGCTTGCTCACACCCAGATTTTCAATGTCGCCAATGTCCTTGAAAAGCTCAATGGATTTATCAAAATAGCCACTTGCCACCTGATAAGCTCTAGCGGCTTTATTAGCCTTTCCCTTGGCTATAGAATCTCGAGCCTTATCCATATAACCCCACGCTAAATCGCGATAGGACCAAGCGAGTTGGCGCTTGAGATCGAACCCATCTTGCTCATCCTCGCATTTCCCTATCAAATCCTCAAAATTCCTTACTGATTTTCTAAAAGCTTTGATAGCTTCCTTAACCTTCCCAAGATCTTTTATGGGCCAGCCCAAATCACGATAGGCCCAAGCGGTTTCGAATTCGTATTTGCTCTCTTTTAACAGATCAACAGCCTTCCTTAAATACTCCTCAGCCTTCTTTAAGTACAAATGATTGCTCCCTTCATAAATATACTTGTCTCTATATGAAAAGCCTAGCCCTCGAAGAGCTTGGGAAGCCAGCCTAACTCGCTGGTTCTTCTTGGCCCACCCTTTTACCTCTCCAAATACTTCGATTGCTTTGTCGCGTTGTCCATTGTTCTTATACGCCCGAGCTAAGCCGCATTTAAGTTCCATCGCCAACGGTGCCTCGCTTTGTATTTCAAGCAGCTTGCGGTAAAACTCGATTGCTTTATCATAGTGCCCTGTTCTAGCGATCAAACGGATTAAGATGAGATATTTCTTTTCAAGGCTGCTAATTCCGATGCCCGAGAGCTGCGAGCGCAGCATAACACTCACCTTGTCTACATTGTCCTGCTTTCCTTCAGTTTGGGCTCCCCGAGCAATCTCCAGACCATTATTGAGATTTTCCTCAGGAAGTTCCAGCTTTTCCCAAAGAGCTTCAATGAGTTTTGCTGCGTTGCAAAAAATCACTATTCCTTTATCACTTTTCCGATTCACGAGAATTGAGTAAATTTCGTGCGGAATTTCGTGGCGCTTGAGATTAGCAAAAGGGATTGCCCTTATCTCGTGCTCATCTGCTTCATGCTTTATCCAGAATATCTTTTTCTGACTAGGAATGCTCTTTAAAATAGGAAGAATATCAAAATCATCTCCTCCGCTGTATCCCAGGAAAAGAAGGTCATAACTCTTGAGACAATCTTGAAAGACCTCCTTTTTAGCTCCTGTGAAAGCCCGCTGATTGCCGACTTGACGTACACTGATCATTAGGCTCTGTTGGTCGTCAATGCTGCCATGTAACTTCAAGATTTGAGTTACTTTAGCGTCATGACTTTGAGTAACTTTTTTGAATTTCTGGAAATCGTCTTTGGTGACCCGCGTTTGGTAAGCAACTTTCTGTCGGCAAAGGGCATCTTCGACGAGCATGTCAAAGTTGGTTGTAATAATTGCCTTGAGGCCATGGGGTTGTTGTGCAAGCATTGCCAAAAACTTGTGGTATAGGTTGGGTTCGCTGTTCTCGTACACATCCAAAATCCGTAGCGCGCGAGGCCCCAGTTCTCGCTCTAGTTCTTCAACAAAGACTTCCAAGCGAAGTGAGCGAAACCAGTCTTCGCTGTCGTGCGAGAAAAGGATTCGGAACTGTTCTACAAGAAAAGAGCCTTCCAAACAAACCGCTTTCAGGAATCCCTCCTTAAGCTCCGAAGAGGTTGGCAAGCTCGAAGGAGAAAGACGTGAAGCTCCTGCTCCCAGAAAGGGAACAAGAGTTCCCTTCTCAATATAGCTTGCTATTTCCTTCACTACATCATTTTTATCACTTTGGTTGGACATTTCACGTTAACTCTCCTTGCTTTTGATCGCTTTCCAGATCTCTTCCTGCTTAGTTCGTATCAGATTCATCCGGCGAGAAAACCGGTAGAATCCTAAGATTACCATAAAAGTCAGCCCATAAACACCTGATCGACTGACAAAAGTCAGGGAGTGCGCCTTCCAAAGAGAGCGCTATGCGCTTATACTCCTCCTGAAATCAAACATTTAGGAGGTAGATATGGAAAGCACACTCCAA
>Ga0114934_10002842_pt1 | contig 10965 bp, 26 predicted proteins | sample 4SBtaG_2_FD_99695 | JGI IMG/M metagenome (GOLD analysis project Ga0114934, IMG submission 99695) | Deep subsurface microbial communities from Kolumbo volcano to uncover new lineages of life (NeLLi) - 4SBTROV10_white metaG | ecosystem: Environmental > Aquatic > Marine > Volcanic ...
AGATCAGGGTTCATATAAATATGCATTAACGTGCTAGCTTTATCACTATGGTCGTAACCATCAATACATTCTAAGTCGTGTATGAATTTTGACTCTAATAGTATCTTATTTTTAAGCTCTTGTGAGTCAACTATTATTTTAATCATCTTCGTTTTGGTTTAAGCTTTTAATTCAATCATTTCACATATCGTATCAAACTGTTCCATACTATTACATTTACCATTGTATTTAACTGAATGGTTTGGTCCATCTTGATTAAATCCTTTATCGGTTGTTGTTATGGTAATCTTACCATCTTTAATTCTAAGAAAAGCTCCTTGTCCATCGTCTTTCCATACATCACCCTTCTCGAATTTTTGTTCATTAAGTATATCGTATTGGAATACCCAACCACTTTCTTCTAATTCTTCTTTACTCATCATCTTTTGGTTTTAATATATCAATAACATCTTCTAACCAAACTGCTCCTGTTGCACCGTTTGGTAAAACTAATTGGTCTAAGTTATTTAGTTTTTCAATTATTTTTTTTAATTCATCTTTACTCATCTTTGTTTTGGTTTAATTCTTTTACAACTTTATTATATATCTCCTTATCTAATTCCATCTTTTGTTTGAACTCATCAAATGAATGTAAGTAAGTTCCTGGTGGTGTTGCTGGTAACCAATCGAATCCCCATTTCAATAATGACTGTTCGTATAGTTTTCTTAATTTATTCATCTTTATAATATCTTTTTACTTAGAACTAAAGGAGAACCATCTAGGTGTTTATATACTTTAAAACAAGTATCATATTCTTTAACTACTAAATTTTTTCCTTTGTAACCTTTGTAATTTTGGTATACATATTCTGTAACTTGTTTTGTTACTTGTGTGTCTAATTTTTCTTCTGCCATTTTTTATTTTTTTTAACTTGTTTAATTAATGCGTATAACTCTATATTAACATTATCCCAATATTTCATCCAATCTTCCATTTAATCTTTTAATGAAGGTTCTGTTCTTATTAAATTTGGGTAACCTTTAAATTCTATAGTATCTTCCATATACTCTCCACAACTACATAATGCTTCTACTACCCGGACAGAGCCATCAATTATTTTGATAGTTGTCTTGCTCAATTCTTTTTCAGCTTTACACTTTTTACACTTATATAATGCCACTCTATTTCTTTCTTTGTCTCCTAGATACAATATATGTTCCTATCCATATTACTGCTACTACGACTAATAATCTGATTATTTCTTCTGCCATAACTGTTCTATTACTATTTCTTCTTCACTTATTAATAATATTTTTTCTTCAGGAAAACACATTCCATTAGAATTATAATGAGGTATTGTTAATATGGTTGTATCATAATAAATGTAACTAAAATGAGGACATGATGTACACGGCTTAGATCTTTTACTTGTACTACAATTTGTAAATAATATAATTAATATCGTGTAAATTATACTTTTCATTTTACTAATGTCTTAACTTCATTGACTGTTTCTATCCAAACCTTTGCTCCACACGATAGTGGTTTATCTGGACTATAAACAACTCTTGCGGCTTCCTTTCCATCCTGGCCGTAAATAACAGCTTCATGTGCATAATCATTTGTCTTATATGTTTTACATGTTAAGACAGGTTCTAACTGATTATGCTTTTTATTGCTTTTTATCTTATGTTGATTAACATGAATTATTGTCTTCATTATTCTTTTGTTTATTAATTCTGTCTCTTAATTTAGCTGCATATTCATAGTTTTCATTCTTAAGTGCAATTTCTAATAAATCTTCTAAAGTTGCCATTGCACTTCTTCTAGGTGGTCCTTGAGTGCTAGTGCTGTGGAAATTTATATCCCAGTTCCTTGTGTTTATTGTAGTTTCCCATGATTCAGATTCATATGATTCACTAGTTCTTAATTTATCCTGCCAGTCTAAATTATCTGAATTATTCAAACCATAATCCTTGTCTCTTTTTCTTTTTCTGTTTCCCAAATTGATTCGTGGCCATGTACTAATTAAATACCCTACGATCATACCCATTAAAATTAATGATATTTCTAATATTACATCCATTTTATAATGTTCCAATTGGTGTATTATCTCTACTAGTAGCAATATCATCAACATCTGTAATTGTTACTACATCTCCGGAATTAATATAACTTCCTTTCGAAAGTTGTACTAACTCCATGGCTGTTAATATGACAACATCATTGTATTCTACTCTCCATTGTTTTCTTGTATCTTCAGCTTCTTGTTTGCTATATGTTGCTTTATATTTTAAAGAACCCGTTATTTGGTCTTTTGCGATAATGTAATATGCTTGTTTCATTTTCTTGTATTTGTTAATTCGTCATTTATCGATAAGATGCAATGTCCATATTCTATTACATCTAATATTATTCTCAAACCTTTTCCTATTATAGTTAATGTTCCATCTCTTTGGTTCTTTCCCATAACAGATGATATTGTCTCTTGTTTATTCCCAAACTTATAACCGCCCCTTTTAATTAATATATCATTAAATATCTCAGATGCATGTACATTTGCAAATACATCTAATGACATTGCTACCCGCTTAGACCATATCGTTAACATTCTTAAATTTCCTGTTATTACATATTTTAATAACATATATAAAAAAACAATTGGTAACAGCCAAAACAATAAAACTATTGCTGTTACTAATAACGATATCTCTTTCATTACTCTCCGTATAAATTAAATTTTTTAGGTTTTGGTTTTTCTAATTCTTTTTCTACTGTTCTAATAACATACAGTTTACTATCTAATGGAGCTAACCGAAATTCTTCCTTCTCACCGGTTCGACTGAACCAAGCTTCTAATGCATCAGTGATACTAGAATGTACTGTATCAGTTGTATCATCAACTAATATCCATTGATCTCCCGGCGGAACTCTTCTGGCTATCAATTCATTTCGTTCAACTATCTCCTTGCTCATCTGTAAAAATTTTTCTTACTTGTTTGATTCTTTGTAATCCATGTTTAAATTCTCCCTCGAATTGGTCTAACAATTCATCTGGATCATCCGAGCCGTAAGTTAAAATGTATTTTAATCCTGCTCCGATATCATCATAAACATCTTCTAGAACTATTAATATTTTATTAACTTCTTCATTATCTGTTTCTACTAACTGAATTTTCTTCTCTGCCATTTTATATAAATATTAAATTATTAATTTCTATTGGTATGATATTTGTATCATTTCATCGCCCATACGGTATCCTTTCTGCCACTTTGCAATTTTATATTTTGATCGCAATTCTGACAATTTATCGTTAATTTCTTGTTGTGATAAGTTTCTAAACGTGAATGTATTTTTTATACATTTTGTTTTCTTAGGTTTAAAAACATCTTTACCGTACTTATCTTTTCCAATAAGTTTTCTTTCCTTTTCTATGAAAGGCGCGTCTTCTATATGTACTGTTAATCTCATTTTTTTATTTTTATAATAATAAATTTTATACTAATTTCCAACCAAATTATCTATATAATGTTACAAATTCACCAAAGTGTTTTTCGAATACTTCTAGGAGGTGATCGTAATCATCTGACTTCATATCATTAATAATTGACGCTGAATCTAAACCTAATTGTTTAGCGAGTCTACTTGCATAGCCCATTAAGACAAATGCATTTCCATCTGGTCCGGTAAGGTCAATTTCTATACCTCTGTCCGGCATTTCGTTTTTTGATTTAATCATCTTTTTAATTATTTTTCTTTTATTTTTCTTTTATATAATTTTTCTTAATTCTTTTAATGTCTTTTGCCATTTTCGTTTCCCAAATTGTTTCATGCCCATAATATATAAAGAGTTTGATAACGGTATCTATTGCTCCTATACTTAATCCTAATTGGAAATCTCCGGTTAGGAACCATCCTATTGATATTGTTATTAATAGGCTTATTGCTCTGGCCGTAAATGCTCTTTTGATTCTAGTAATCATTAAGTATCTCTGTATGCGTTCTTTCCTACTCATCTTCGTTTTACTATCAAATATCCTCCTATAATCATACCAAATAATATCATTATAGGATTATTAATAATCAATATAAGTGAACCTAAACCTATTAGTGTTCCACCTAATATTACCTTTTCTAATCTCCAATCATTCCAATGTCTCATCTTCTTTTGGTTTAAATAAATAATTTTATTATATCAATTACTCCTACAATAAACCATATTATTGCTTGAACTATAAAACACCAAGCCCATACACCATGTAGCTTTACTGTGTTTCTACTTATATAAATTTCATGTTTCATCTTCTTTTTAAATTTAAGGATAAACTTCTACTATTTGTTCTGCCTCTCTATCTTCCAGGGAGGTATTTGTGATGTGGTATTTAATTGAATCCACTGCGCTTTGAATCTCCATTGATATTCTATGTGCATGACCTCTCATTATAATAGAATGCATATAAGAATTAGGCACATCAGGCTCAAATTCTGATTCAGTAAATGCATAAAATTTTAGCTGATCTTCATTTGTTAATTGATATTCATTATTAGCATCTAAATTGCATTGCTCTTTAAATTGCTCAAATAAATTTGATCGAGCAATTGTAGCCGAATTCATAAAATCTTCTGATAACTGATCGTATTTATAAAGCAATTCTTCTAATTCACTAACCGCTTTATTGCAAACGGCTTTATTAATTTCTTGTTTTTTCATATCACTTTTTTATTCGTTATTAATTCTATTTAAATTTCCACCATTTAGTAATGTTAATACTCCCCAAAATATCATTGAATGGGTATTTTCATCAAAATAATGATAGCAAAACAGTACTCCAGAAAATAAATACGCAACCACGCAAAGTATATGATATCCTATTTCTTTTTTATCTTTATTCATATCACTTCCATTTTTTGTACTACTTCTTCTAATTTTTTTCTGATGGCATCTGTAACCTCTCCGTATTCTGGAAATATATCGGTTATTCTTCTTTCTCCATCTGCTGGATTATGATTAATTTCTACATGAACTTCATACCAGCTTTCATTGGTGACTGCTACTTTGCCCCTACTATTGTAGTGGATATCGTCAAGTTCATCGAGCTGGATACTCCACACTTCAATTATTTTGTCTAAATCTCTACTTACTACTTTCATAACTTTTTATCTATTTTTAATTACACTATTAATATAAGAATATTATTTCACAATTCCAAATGAATTTCCTAAAAAGTTTGAATATAATGTAGAAAAGATAGCCATTACAGCTATCTCCTACTACTTAATTTTAAATATCAAGTTTTTTTATTATAATATTTTTTTAAAATATGCCGATGTATTGCCCCAATACCGAACAGTATAGCCACGATCGTAACGCCGGTGATACCTGATAATATTATAACTTCTATTAAAGACGGCATCACTTTTTATATTTCTGAATAAGCTCTTCTGCTTTTTCTAGAATGGGAGTGACCTTATCTTGTAATGTTTCTTTACCATCTTCTACTGTTTTGAAAAAATCATTTACAAGGTTCTTGCCTTCTTCATCTGCCCTTTTTCCTTTTGCCACCAAGGCATCAAAGGTTTCTTTAACTTGTGTTTCTGTTTGTTTTGCTAAACCTAGTCCAGCATACATTAAATCTTTTAATGCTTCCATTTTGTTTCCTTTTCTTTTATGTTACTCTATCTGAAATTTCTAAGAATTTCTTATTCATTGTATTTGATACTTTGGTCATATTACCTGTGTCAATAAATTCTGAATCCTGTCCGTACATTTTTCTAAACGTGTCAGCTCCTCCATCATTTGGGTTGCCATCGATAAAATATCCGATTACATTAATTCCAATTTCTCTCATCTTATTAACAACTTTTTTGGTAAATGTAACTCCATTATAATACCAATCAGTTCCACTTATATGACTAGGATATCCGTCTGAATAATTTATAAATATACACTCATCGCCTTTTGCATCTTTTTTAACGTCATCAAATATACTTTGAAATGCAATTCCTTCTGGTGTTACCCCAAAGCATTTTAAAAACTTAAAATATGTTTTGATTTTAATCATTTTATCATATGCACTATCATATGCATACAAGGTAACTGTTTTTTCTCGATTTCCTCCATTAAACATTGCTGTTCCTCTCAATGAGATTTGAACTCGTATCCCGGTTGTCATTGATGCCGCTTGGGCAATTGCTACTGCTGATTTAATAGCATCTTTTATTCTTCTTCCACCCATTGAACCTGATGCGTCAATTGATATATGTATAAAGAAATTCTTATACTTATCTGTTACGATCCGATGGAATACTGATGCATTGTTATATCCTAACTGGGAGATTAGTCTTCTATCTATTTTTCCTGCATTGAGCCTTGTAGACTTTAATGATCTTTCATCGTTTCTCAACTGCAATTTTTTTCCTAACTGTTTTCCTAAAACTATCCCAGCATCGACAGAATCTTGCATGTATCTAAATCGACTATATCTGTGTCCCCATTTTTCATTATATATATCATGGTTATTATTTAATAATTCTTGTGCACGATACGTATCAAAAAGGTCATCCATGGATGTTATAATTGCTGGGGTCATCTTTTTTATTACAATTGTGTCTACTGGACATGAAGTTGGTTGTCCTGGATTTGTTTCTACTTGTACTGATTCTGTACCTGATTCTTTTAATGTCTTGACTATCCTAGCATCCTTTTTACTCAGTCTTCCTACTTTCTTTTGTTTTCCTTTAACAAAATCATTTTGAGATTGTATTGCTTTTTCTAATCGTTTTAACTCTGCATTAGACAAATCTGACTTTACTTGAGTAGCTTCAACATCTTCTTTGGGTTGTTCATCTTCTTCGGTTTGATCATCTTTTCCGTCAAATCCTATACTTTGATCTCCCCCATTACATTGTTTCTTATTTTCATCATCTTCTTCCTTGCCTTCCTGGCCTTTACATTGTTTCTTCTTTTCCTCTTCCTCAGCTTTCTTAATATATTTAGTAATAACTTTATAAATATCACACGCTATTTTCAAAGACTCTTCTGTTGTTCGTAGTCGATTGATATTTTTTAAGTCTACTATGTCCCAAATTTCTTTCAGTCCTTTTAGAGCATCCAAATCACGATTCTTATTTGTTAAGTTAATGAGCCTGAATATATAAGATTCCATATCTTCATCTCGCTTAATATTGCTTTGTAATGCTTTTGTAACTATTTTGGAATTAAAATATTTATCATACATTGCTTCATAATACATTCTATATCCCGGAGCGGTTGTATATATATGATAATCAATTCTTCTATCTTCAACCCAATTTAATAAATCTTTAATTAAATATAATTCTGTAGATGTCATATTCAACTCCGGGTCACAACCTTGATATTGTACAAACTGATGAAATTCACTTCCTAGTCGATAAAAATTTTCAAGAATATTAAAATTGGTTAATAATATGTGTGAACCTTCGTGTAGTGCTAATCCAACTGCTGGGTCGAAATTATCATCTTCTAATTTTGTTCCGATAACAACTTGTTTTCCATCCGTGTAACTTTCATCTGTGGATTGAAATACTACTGGTATTTGTTTGCCTGTAACTATATTAACAAAATTTGCAATTGCTCTTTGTGTAGCGGCTAACTTCGTATGGTCTATTGATTTTTTGCCTCCTTTGTTGACCTTAAAATTGGTATCAAAACTAGTTGACCAAAAACTTGATGCATAACCTGAACTATATGTTTTTGTCATACTGGGCTTACTTATTCTAAATTTCTTTTTCATATATAAATATCTCTTTAATTATTATACTATTAAGATAAGGAAAATTTGGTACGAATCCAAATAAAAAGGTAGGAAAGTTTTAAAAAGGCGGATATTTGTCCAATGGTCAGCGAGTTGATCTACAATGCCCTCCGCCTAGGGAGTTTCAATATGTTTATATCTTATAAAAAAGGAGCCGATGCTTTCTGTATACAGATGTCCGACTCCTATTTCAGAGATATGAAAGTGCCACACTAATGCAGTGGCCTGCTAATTTCAAAACTACCTGTCCATTTCCAAGTGGTAGTAAATTGTGTTACGTATGAATTGTTCCTTGTTAATCATTCCCATCATACTAAGTGGACGAACTAACGTAGGCTTCACAATTTTACCTTCCAACAAACAACATCACCTGGAACGTGATTATGATAAAGTTTAAAGGACTTATCCAATTGATGCCTACCCTGTCTATTTACAATATTAATTGTCACCATATCAGGGCATGGTGTATCACTGTTTGTCTTCAGCAGGTAGCTATCTTAATTCTTTAAAAAACAAACACTAGTGCTTCTTATGGGCTTACCATCTCAATACCTCAGTGCCAATAAATAATTTCTTATCATACACCCCTAATGTTTGCTTAATATATAATTTATTCAGTTTCTGGAACTTCTCCGGTATTAAAAATATCTTCTTCTGCCGTTGCTAGGTGTTTCTGAATAACTTGTTTTACAAATGTTCTTTCAGAGTCTGCACCTCCACTTGGGTCAAAGAATGGTAGTATTGCTACTCCCGATGCTTCTTCCAAAGTAAATTCGTCTGCTAACAATTCACATACTCTAACAGTCATCCTGGTAGATATCATTGTGCTTAGTTTGCCTTCTTCTGATTTCCATTCTTTCCTAGTCACATCTGCAATATCTGCAACCGAATTAATTAATATCGAATCAACTTTTTCACCAAATCGTTTTGTTAATAATGTTTCCTCTCGTTCTTTTGATAAGATATCAACTTCAATAATTTCAAAACGATCCATTAATGCTCTATCTAATACTCTTGTAGATGTATACTCTGTACCAATATTGGCTGTTGCAATAAACGATACACCACTTGCTACTTTAATAGTAGGAGCATTAATATCTTCATCTACCCGTAAATATCTTTGTCCTTCATCTAACACGGTCATTAATATATTCCATGCTTCCGGATGTGCTCTAGAAAGCTCATCTAAAAGGATTACAGCGTTCTCTGTTTGAATAGCCTTGACAAAAGCGGAGTCGTCAAAAGTCGTCTCGTTGTTCTTAAAATGCGTATTACCAATAAGAGTCGCCCTGGGGTCTTGTGTAGCACCTAAATTAAAATAAAAGAATGGTCTATTAGTAGCCTCCGGCAATGCCTTTGCGGCTTCTGTTTTCCCACAACCTGCGGGTCCAACCATCATTATATTTTTTCCACGAACTGCCGACCTAACTAGATATTTCCATTTAATATCACTCATCTCTAATCGATCGGGTTTGATATTAGGAGCATTATTAATTAATGCCAACACCGGGTCACTTGACTTTTTCTTTTTTGGTGGTGGTGAATTAAACCCCTCAGGTAATTCGTCTAACGAAATTCTCTTACCTCTTCTGGTTTCTAGATCTAATTTTAATGCTTGATTATTGTTTGCGGCAATTTGGACCATATCTTCTCTGAAATGAGATGTGATGTCTTTGCCTTCAGCGCTGACTACTGCTATGTAATCTCCGTCGGTTTTAATAACTCCATATAAATATTTCTTCTTCATAACTCTAATAAATTTTTAATTACACTATAAATATAAGAAATAAATAAATACAATCCAAATCTTTTTGAAACTTTTTTTTATTTTATTATATATATTGTAAACATTTTGCCTGATATAATACCAAATGCTCCAAATACTACTAGTAGAATTAATCCGAGCCATGAACCTTTAGTAGCTCGTTTTGAATTCATAGCAAAAGCTAAATAGTATAATCCAGCAACGCCGAATAACGTTAAATTACTACCCCAATCATTTTTATCCGGAGATGTAAATATTACTATTATAGATGCTAGAAATGCTTGTAAGAATGGAAATAAACAAGCTAAAAATATTGTGTATGGCTGTTTCCATCGTATTTGTAACCAATTAGTAAATATTCTAGTTCGGGAAACTAATTTGCTATAAATGTTGTCCATAATATGTCCAAGTAAAGATGTTTCTATCAAATCCCACCCCGGATAAAGTATCAACTACTACATTAGTTCCCGCATCTGCTTCTATATCAAAATCTCCAAATAATGAAACATTTCCATTAGCTTGAGATCTAAAATGAACATATGAAGGCCATGGCCAAATTAATGTATTATCTAGTTCACAATTAGTTATAGTAAAAGATGGGTTAGTATTTCCTTCGCCACCATCTAATTCTAAAGAATGATCTGTTGATAACCCTGGTATAATAACAGAGTTATTTATTGTTCCACTATACCCCTGATCTAAATCTAAACAATCATCTCCAACAGCTAAAACTAATAAATTACTTACATTAGCAGTTCCTCCGAAACATTCTAATCCATCATCTGTATTAGCTACTATTTCAATGTTTTCGATTATAGTTTCTGAACCTACTCCACCGAGAGTTAATCCATTGATTTCATTGCCTGCGCCTATACTTGTTCCTCCATGTCTAATAGAAACATATCGTAATCTACCAGAATTGTCAGCAGGATCATTTCCTCCGTACAATCCATTTGGATCAGAAGCAGGAATACCTTCAATTTGAAACGGGGATGTAATAGCTGAAATAGGAGCATTTCCTAGAATCATTAACCCTCCCCAAAGTCCATTTACATTTATATCTAAATTAGTTCCAGAAAGTTCTCCCAATTGTATATTATCAGATTCGGCAGTAAATATAATAGGATTAGTAGCAGTGCCGTCTGCTATAATTTTAGCACCTTGAGCAATAATTAAAGACGATGCAGCGCCACCAGAGCCAGCTTCTGCTTTTATAATTGTTCCTGGCTCAATTGTTAAAGTAGCACCATTAGTTACTGCAACTCTACCGCTTAGCGTCCATATATGATCTGCAGTTAACGTTCTGTCTGATTCAATTAAACCAACTAGTGTATAATTGTCATTTTCATATTCACATAGACCATTGCTAACTTCTGCTTCTGGATTATAATTTAGTGCCGTCGGATCGGTACAACCTTTTTTC
>Ga0114934_10002843_pt1 | contig 10964 bp, 11 predicted proteins | sample 4SBtaG_2_FD_99695 | JGI IMG/M metagenome (GOLD analysis project Ga0114934, IMG submission 99695) | Deep subsurface microbial communities from Kolumbo volcano to uncover new lineages of life (NeLLi) - 4SBTROV10_white metaG | ecosystem: Environmental > Aquatic > Marine > Volcanic ...
AAAAGTTGAAAGTAATTGTCAAAATCGCGGGAACTCATCAAACCCATGGCGTGGAGATTAGGTGCGAAGATATACGCATCTTCGTAAATAGAGCGATCCTGAATAACCGTTTTTCCTGTTTTGCGAATATCTAAAATTTGTTTAAAGCGGCTATTCAGAAAATAAACTTGAAGATTAAATGACCATCGAGGCATGTCATTGTAAAAATCATTTAGATAAGGATTGTTTTCAACATCTTCATAGTGGGCACTCCATTTATAGTTTTTAGCTAATAGCTTGGTAAGGGTTGTTTTTCCCGCACCAATATTTCCTGCGATTACAATATGCATTATGAATAGTTTTTAGCAAAAATAAAAAAATATTTTTTCGCAAATAAAAAAGTTTGGAAATTATAAAAAAACAGTCAACCATATTCAGGCATTGTCAGACCGTCAAATATTAAATAATAAGTAACAAATTGCTTGATTAATAGTTAAAAAATCGAAAAGAAAGGCAAGATTAATTACTTTGTGTTATTTTCTATGTTTTGGTTGAACTTTCTTATGAGGCAAAGCTTTTGGCGCTTTCCAATAGCCGGGAACCCACTTGTGACCTTTAGGTGTATCTACCCAATGACCCGGTACCCATATAGCTCCCGGACGACTTGGTTTTACCCAGTGACCTTTTATCCATACATACCTGTTTTCTTTTTTACGCCATTGCCAATGTCCATCAATCCACACATGACCGGGATTGGCTTTTGCCGGGTGCGGAACAATTACTTTTGGTTTTGAGGGAATAACCTTGACGACGACTTGTGAGGTGGCAGAAAAATCTCCAAAAATCAAGAAGAATACGAATATTCCTAATGCCATAGTTGTTGTTTTCATGAGATAAATTTTAAAATTACAAATAAATTTTTTGCAATAATTATGCCGAAAAAATGAATATAAAATGGTTATATTTTTTGTTGATTTTGGAAATTTATTTTTTGAAATCAAACTCAATAAAAACTTCTATATACCTTTGTGAAAAATTTTACAACAGATGCAAAAAAAAATTGTAAAAGAGATATTGAAGGGATCCAAAGCCGATGAAAATTTATTAGTCGAAGGATGGGTACGCACCAAACGGGTGAGTAAAAATGTGGCATTTATTACTTTGAATGATGGCTCTACCATAAATAATCTGCAAATTGTAGTTGATAATGAGACAGATGCTTTTAATAAAATAGATAAAATTCATACGGGAACTGCTTTACGAGTTGCCGGCAAAACAGTAGAATCGTTAGGGGCAGGGCAACAACTTGAGTTGCAGGCGGCAGATATTACCGTTTTGGGTGATGCTAATCCGGAAGAATATCCGCTTCAACCTAAAAAGCATTCTATGGAATTCTTACGCGAAATAGCACATCTGCGATTTAGAACCAATACTTTTAATGCCGTTTTTCGTATCCGTCACGGTTTAACATTTGCCATTCATAAATATTTTAACGACAGGGGATTTTATAATATTCACACACCTATCATCACCGGTTCGGATGCAGAGGGTGCGGGGGCTATGTTTCGTGTTACCACATTGGACTTAAATGATTTACCAAAAACGGAAGATGGTCGTGTGGATGTGAAACAAGATTTTTTCGGAAAAGAAACAAATTTAACGGTTTCCGGACAATTAGAAGCCGAATTGGCAGCACTGGCATTGTCAAAGGTTTATACTTTTGGTCCTACATTCAGAGCTGAAAATTCTAATACTTCACGGCATTTAGCAGAATTCTGGATGATTGAGCCGGAGATTGCATTCTGCGACATCAATTGTAATATGGATATCGCTGAAGACATGTTGAAATATTTGGTTAAATATATCATTGATAATTTTTCCGATGAGTTGGAATTTTTGCGTAAACGCTTGCAAAATGAGGAGAAAAATAAAAAGCTAGATGAGCGTTCCATGGATTTAATGGATAAACTGAAATTTATTTTAGAAAATGATTTTGCCCGTATTACATATACAGAAGCTTTTGAAGTATTAAAAAATTCAAAACCGAATAAGAAAAAAAGATTTGAATTTCCGGTTGAGGAGTGGGGGATAGACTTCCAGTCGGAGCATGAACGCTATTTGGTGGAAAAACACTACAAAAAACCGGTTATTATTACAGACTATCCCAAAGATATTAAGGCATTTTATATGAAGCAAAATGATGACGGTAAAACCGTGCGGGGAATGGATGTCTTATTTCCGGGTATTGGAGAAATTATTGGCGGGTCACAACGAGAAGAAAACTACGATAAATTGATGAGCCGGATTAAAGAAATGGGGATTCCTGAAAAAGATGTATGGTGGTATTTGGAGACCCGTAAATTTGGTAGTGTCGTCCATAGCGGTTTTGGTCTTGGGTTTGAACGCCTGGTATTATTTGTAACCGGTATGAGCAATATCCGTGATGTAATTCCGTTTCCAAGAACACCTAAAAATGCAGAATTTTAAATAAAAAATACTATGGTTGAAGAAAATTCATCACAAGAAAAGAAGGAAGTTATTGTTGGCAAAATTGATGCCGATACGCCTAAAAAATCAAATGGAAAAACGCTCCTGTTGGTATTGGTTATATTACTTTTTATTGGTAACCTGGTTTTAGGCTGGCTCTATTATCAGGAAACGCAAAAATCGCATATGGTTGTTGTTAAACTAAAAGATACCAATGCTGAAAAAGAATATATTCAAAATCAATTAGATGATATGATGGAGGGGTATGATGCGCTAAAGATTGATAATGATACATTAAAGCAGAAAATAAATGCACAAAAGGATAAAATTCTACAGCTCAAAAATAAATTGGCTCACAACAAAAAAGTTTCATATTATCAAATCAAGCAGTATCAAAAAGAACTTGAAACATTGCGTAAAATAATGAAGAGTTATATTGTTCAAATAGATTCTTTAAATACGCTGAATCAAAATTTAATAGTAGAGAATAAACAGGTAAAGACTTATTATAAAGCCGAGAAAGATAAAAATCAGGAACTGACTCAACAAAATAATGATTTATCAGAGAAAGTTGATGTCGCAAAGGAGATTAGAGTATTTAATATGAATATTGTAGGACTAAATAAAAAGGGGAAACCAAATAAAAAAGCAAAGAAAATCAAGAAAATACAAGTTTGCTTTGTTTTGGGTGAAAATAAAGTGGTGACTCCGGGAACGAAAACTATTTATTTGAGAATTGCAAGACCTGACGGTTCTATTATTTCGTCATCTGAATATGATTTGTTTGATTTTGAGGGTAATAAGATTGTTTATACTGACAAACGCGATATAGAGTACAACAATAAAGATACCAATGTATGTGTCTATTGGGTAAACAATAGTGGAGAAGAACTAATTCCCGGCACCTATTATGCCGATATTTTTGAGGGTGGGAAAAATATTGCAACTAAAACTTTTACATTAAAATAATAATTGGTTGAGTATAAACTTTTCTATAGAACTGCCTTTGACAATATTGTTATGGTATAATTATTTAAACTTATATCGTTGATTTATTTGTTATTTCCATATTCTTTCTAAATTTGTGGCAAAAATATTGCTTATTATTATGTAACCTTTTTATATGAAATCGTTTTATATTTTTTTTATTTCTTTTTTATTTTTACTTTTTTCTGTTCAAATTTCTAAGGCACAAAATAATGTAAGAGTTTCTACAAAGAAAGTTTTGGTTGATGGTAAGCTTTATTATTTTCATAAAATAAAAAAAGGGCAAACACTTTATGCTATTGCCAAGGCTTACGATGTATCAATAAATGATATTGCGTTTGAAAATCCGGGTGTAATTGATGGTTTAAAAATAGGGCAAGAATTAAAAATTCCTATTAAAGAAATTGATGAAGGAAAATATATTAAACACTTGGTTGTTAAAGGGGAAACCATTTATTCTATTTGTAAGCAATATGGCGTAACACAAGCCAAATTGGAACAGTTAAATCCTGCTATACAAGATGGCTTGAAAGCTGATACTTATATTAAAATTCCAAAAAAAGAAACGACTTTACAATATCATCAACTTGATACAGGAGATAAAAATACAACAGAAGAAAATAAGGATACATCTCGCTTTGTGTTTCATGAAGTTAAAAATAAAGAAACACTGTATAGTATATCAAAACTGTATCATGTTCCCATTGATAGAATATTGGAAAATAATACTGCAGTGGCTCAAAACGGATTAAAAGCCGGGCAGGTTTTAAAAATCCCTAAGAAACAGAAATCGGTTGTGCAGGGAATTATTCATCCATCAGCTGATACGCTCCGTACAAAATATGATTCTATAGCGTCTATTTTAGATACGGTCTTTTCATCGTGCAACACAAATGGCTATACGCACCCGAATCTAAATGTGCTTTTAGTTTTACCTTTCAGTAAAAATAATTTTAAAGTGCCTGATAACTATGATTTTGATGATGTATCGAATTATCGGATATTTCCTTATGTTGAATTTTACGAAGGGGTATTATTAGCCGTTGATACGCTACGAAAGCGTGGAATGAATATTACTCTAAAAGTAGCAGACACTGACGATAGTTTAACAGTGAAAAATTATTTAGATAAAGGGTGGAAACCTGACCTGTTTATCGGTAATACGGATTCAAAGGTTTTTGATTTTGTGTATCGCTGGCGTAATGAAAACTTAAATTTTATTGATCCGTTTAAAACAAAACGGGAAATTAACTCCAATCGTTTTTTCAAGGTATTGCCTTCATTTAGTGTCCAAATGAATTTTTTGGAATCTTTTGTAGTGTCATTGGATTCAGTCAATTTAATAATCCCGCAAACGGAATTTGCTGCTGATAGAATTTTTGAAGATTCTATCTATAAGATGGTCTATAATGCCCCTGAGATAAAGAACAAAAGCTTTTTAGTTAAGACTGTAAACTACAAAAAATCAGGCATGAAAGAAATAGAAAATGCTCTTTCAGTAGGCCGGCGAAACTTTATTTTATTTTTATCCACAGACGAGCCGGAAGTAAATAAATTTCTCAGTAAATTACGCTTGTTAACTAAAGATTACGATATTTCAGTTATTGGTCATCCTATTTGGCGGAAATTCAAATTAGATTACAACCATCTTCATCGTTTACAGACTTATTTGGTGTCACCCAATTTTGTGGATTACGAAACGGATACCACGCGTCACTTTATGGCAGTATTTAAGAAATACTATAATAAAATACCTACTAAATTTGGTTTTTGGGGATATGATATTATGTACTATTTCTCTAATGCTATTGGGTATTTTGGAAATGATTTTTCAGCCTGTTTACCATCTTACAAGCCATTTCTTTTAGAGACTTCATTTCATTTTAAACAGACAGATAATGGAAATTTTGAGAATACCGGTCTTTTTATCATAAACTATACAAAAGATTTCAAACAAGTCCCGGTATATTAGTTATTATTATCCCTTTTTAACTCACCATTTTTTAAGGCTTTAAAAAATTTGGCCCATGCAATTGGATTAAGAATGCTAATGGGTTGTGATTGTCCTTTGTAATACATTTGGTCGTAAATACCTTGCATGTGACTATGGTAAGCTATGGAGGCACTGGGAGTAGCATCCGGGTCATCGTTAAGATAAGCAATCTGTTTGTCAATCATAGCTATATTGTGTTCGGCTCTATCCAAATCATTTTTAGGCGGATTTGTTGTCATAAATGCTTGTCTAAATTCCTTATAATTACGCCAAGGGAAAACAGTAGCTTCTTTTAAAAATATGGTATCTGTTTCTAATGCGATAACAAATTCTATCTCGGGATAATTAACTTGTGGTATCACAAAAGTTGTTGATTTATACCCCATACACGAAAACAACAACGTATCATTTTCATTTGCTAAAAAAGAAAAATTACCATTTTTATCTGAAATGGTGCCTTTGTGTTTTTTGTGTAAAATAATATTGGCAAAAGGGATAGGTTCATTATCTTGATTGACAATAGAACCTTTTACTTTAATAAGATCATTTTGCCCAATTGCAAAAATTGAAAAAAATATAAATAAGGTCAAAAGACCAAATTTCATGTGCTATATTTTATATGTTCAGAATCAATGCTGTCCTAAATAAAATTTAGGAGCTACAAATTTAAGGAATTTATTATGTTTTTAGTTTGTTTTTTGCGTTTTTCAAAAAAAGCCCCCCTGTGTTATATCTCAGGGTGGCTTTATCTACGCCATTTTCATATCCATTTTTGTAAATCAATCTTCACAAACAACCTCAAAAAGGCATTGCTCGAAAAGCATTGATGTTAAATGTATCCATTCGTCAAATCCCTTTTTCCTTTTTTGTGATTTTTAAAATGTTTAGGGCGCTATTGCTTTTGAATAATAACATTTATCTAAAAGATAATTCTATCAGTATTTTTCAAAATCCATCAACAGGTATTTTTAATTTAGAAAATGAAAATTTTAATGAAATTCAAGTGTTGGAAGGTAAACTTTTGAAAACATATGATGACTTTCAATATCAAGACAATATAGTTATAGATTTGAATAACCTCCCTAATGGACTTTACATCTTAAAATTTAAACAGGAAAACGGATTATTATAGAAAGATTGTTGTTGAATAAATTCATTCAATAAGATCAAAAGAAAGTGGTGTTCCCTTTTCAATATTAGCCTTTGCTTTTTTTCCTAAAATTTCAAAGTAATATTTTGGATGTAAACCAAAACCCGGGCGAATTGAACGGACATTTTCTTTAGTTATCAATTCTCCTTTTTTTATCTCTTTTACAACATATAAAGAACGTGAAAAATCTCGACTTTTCTTTGCTTTCTTAGATAAAGTATAATCTATCTTACCCAATGCTTTCTCAGTGTTTCTAACAGCATCAACCATTTGTTTAAATTCTTTTTCATCTAATGAAAAACTAGCATCTGGCCCGCCAATAGATTTATCTAAAACAAAATGTTTTTCAATAACTTTAGCTCCTAATGTTGTTGCAATAATTGGCACAAGTTCACCTGCCGTATGATCTGATAAACCTGCAATAACATTAAAACGTTGAGCCATATCTGGAATCATAGATAAATTCGCATCTTCAATTTTAGCGGGGTATTGAGAAGATGTTTTAAGTAGGATAATATCATTATTTCCAACAGCTCTGCAAGTATCTACAGCCAATTGAATGTCTTCTTCGTCGGCAATACCTGTAGATATGATCATGGGTTTGCCTTTACTTGCAGCATATTCTATTAAAGGGATATCTGTAATTTCGAAGGATGCAATTTTATAGGCAGGTACATTTAAATTTTCCAAAAAATCAACAGCCGTTTTATCAAAAGGTGATGAAAAATAAATTAAATTTTCTTGCTTTGCAGTTTTAAATAGTTCTGCATGCCACTCCCAAGGTGTGTAAGCTTGTTTATATAAATCGTAAAGTTTTTGACCTTCCCATATCGTACCCCTAATAATAAAGTCTGGTTTGTCACAATTTAATGTAATTGTATCAGCAGTATATGTTTGCAATTTTATTGCATCAGCTCCAGCTCGTTTTGCTGCGTATATTGTTTTTTTTGCTATTTCAATATCGTGTCCATGGTTTGCAGAAAGCTCAGCAATAATTAAGACTTTTCCTGTTCCTATTTTGAAATTATGTATTTTCATTTATTTATAGAATAAAATAAAAGATTATCTTTCTCATATTTAAATGTTAGTCCTGCAGACTCTGCAATAGCAATTGATGCTAAATTTTCTTTTTTAATTATTGCAGTTATTTTTCCTGAAAGATTTTTTACAAGCAATTTAACCATTTTTTTTCCATATCCTTTTTGTCTTTGTGATGGGGATACCGTCCATGAAATTATTGTTTCATTATCGTAATAGTCAGCTCGTACCGTGCCAATAGGAATATTTTTGTGAACTACAATGTAAAGCTTTCTTTTTTTATTATTAATAATTTCTCTAAGCCAATTTTTATGCTCTTTTTCACTAATATTTTTAGAAGTAATACTATATTTTCTTGTGAGATTATCATTTCTCCATTCTAATAGAATTTTCCAATCTTTTTCTTGTGCTTCAACTAATTTCATATGTTTTTAATAACTTTAATTAATCGTTCCTTTGCTTTCCCATCAAAAAGCTTTTGTTGATTTTCAATTTGTGAAGAGGTATTATTACTCAAAAGAGTAGTTTTAATTGCTTTAATGATATTTTCTATTGTGATATTTTTAAAATTATCAATACCAAAAATAGCATTTTTATGATAAAATGACTGATAAATGTGTTTTTGATTCTCTGCGGAAATTCCTGAAATAATAGGCATTTTGACACAAGCTAACTCAAACAATATGGTGCTTGCAGATGTAATTCCTATATTGCTTTCCAACATAATTTTTAATAAATCTTTTTCTGATAAATTTTTGTAGATATTTATTTTAATATTTCCTAACATGAAAATTTTTGTATGCTTGTAGGCATTTCCGATAACAACATTGATTTTATTAATTTGTTCTATTTCTAATAATGATTTAGATACGGTATAACTTAAATCATAAATATCAGAGCCTCCAAAACAAACAAATGCAGTATCAATTTTAGAAATTTTTCGAGCTTGTTTTGCTGCTTTTAAGAAAGCAGGCCTTAATAAGGCATAATCAGTGCCAAGAGCAAATTTAGTGTAAGGTTCAGCACTATAATCTTCTTCCTTTATTCCGGGTGAATGATTTATCACAACATCAGCATATTGATGGAAGCTTACCATATCATCAATATATACCAGTTTAAAATTATTCTCTTTTATTCTTTTTTGAAACTTATCATCAAATTGATATCCATCTAATATTAGAATTGTATTTTCTGATGAATAATTTTCTTTGAACCACAATGGTTCATTTGTTATTGATATATTAGCAGGGAGATTAGTATATTTGAAATTTATTTCCTTTAGCGGTAAAATATCTGAATCTGTCCGGATAATAAATTCAATGTCAAAGTCATTTTTCAGCATATGAGCTATTGCAATTCCTCTATAAATATGGCCTAAACCAATTTTGGAATTACCATCAACCCGTATAACAACTTTTTTATTTTTCATTGATAAGCTTATACTTCATTTCAGCTAATTTCCAATCGTCTAATGTGTCAATATCTTGCGCTGTTTGTTCATTAATTTCAAAAGCGGTTGTATTATTGGTCCACAATCTATTTTCTTTTAATATAACTTCTGATTTTATCCAGTAAAACAGTCCAGCATCATGAAAAGATGGTTCTAAATCTTGAGAACGTTTTTGTAAATTATCAGGCCAAATCATACTAATATTATTTCCATTAAATTGTAAGGCACGCTGAATAGGATAGCTGTATCTTACCACAGGAAATATGGAGTCAAAATTACTTTTTTCAAGTATTTCTAAAGATTCAATTAAAATATTCTTTGTGATAAACGGGGCTGTAGCCAATAAACAACACACATTATCAAATTTAATGTTTTGTTCTTTGTATTTATTAAGTACCTCTATAATAACAGACGATAATCCGGTATGGTCATTGGCTGTTTCTTTAGACCGCAAGAAGGGAACTTTTGCTCCGTATTTTAATGCGATTTCAGCAATCTCATTATCATCTGTAGAAACCATTATTTCATCAAATAATTTAGAATTGATAGCTGCTTCTATACTGTAGGCAATAATAGGTTTTCCTAAAAAAGTTTTTATGTTTTTTTGAGGAATCCTTTTACTCCCTCCACGTGCCGGAATTATTGCTATTGCACTCATAGACAATTATATTTTAAATCCACAATATTCTTCATCGAAACACTGGAAAATATTAGCTTTTTCTTTTAATAAAGCAATATGATTTTTATTGAAAACTTTTTTACCTCGTCCCGGGATCCCTTTATTAAAATTTATACCACCATTCTCATTTATGTTTTTTCTAAAAGAATTAAATCTTTCTTCATCAAAGTCTTCACCTAAATAATTTCCCACTTTCTTTACCATATCCATCTCATTCTCAATTAATTCATCATAGGTAATGAATAGAGGATCTAATATTTTATTAGTTTTAACGTCTTTCCATGAAGTGTAAAAGTTTAAGTAATCATCAGCATATAAGTGAATAATAGTTGTTAACTGAGATTCAAAATCTAACTTCTGAAAGTTTTTAATACCATTACTTGGTAAAAAATTCTGTGCCCAACCGTCTTTAATTAACATATCTAATCGGCTAACTAATGAATCAAGAAGATTTCTATATAATACAATTACTTTTAGGTCTAAGGTTTTAATTAATCCTATCACATCTGGTGTTGGTGCTGAATGAGAATGAGAAATAGAATTTGAATCAATATACTTCACTGCAAGCATTCTTGGATAATATATATCTCCGGACTTTTTTGCAAAACCTATTTGATGATTCGTATAATTAAAAGTTGATGAAATTAATTGGGTAATATAAAGACTGGCACTTTTAGGTTGAGCACAGAGTAAAACATTCGTATAGGATGATTTTTGGTTATATGATATCTTACCAAGGAGTATATTGTTGATAAATTTATCTTTTTGGTCATCATCGATATTTATTGAAATTCCCCATTGTCTTGTTTTATCAATTTCAACTTTAATTTCATCATTGCTTTTAAAGACAAACATATGTATGAGCCTTAGCTTTTCCCGAATTTTCTTAGGAAGTATTTTTTTTAGTATAGTCATTATATGTATTTAAGTATTTTATCAATAATATAATCTTGTTCTTTATCAGTTAGAGTAGGATACATAGGCAAACTTAAAGCATGTTCGTAATAATTTTCGGCAATCGGAAAATCACCTTTTTTCCAACCAATTTTTTTATAATAAGGTTGTAAGTGAACCGGAATGTAATGAACCTGTGTGTAAATATTGTTTTCTCTCAAATAATCATACAAGCCTTTACGGTTTTCTACTTGAATGATATAGAGATGATAAGCATGATAAACAGTGTCGGAAACATAGGGAGTCA
>Ga0114934_10002845_pt1 | contig 10953 bp, 8 predicted proteins | sample 4SBtaG_2_FD_99695 | JGI IMG/M metagenome (GOLD analysis project Ga0114934, IMG submission 99695) | Deep subsurface microbial communities from Kolumbo volcano to uncover new lineages of life (NeLLi) - 4SBTROV10_white metaG | ecosystem: Environmental > Aquatic > Marine > Volcanic ...
CATTGAGCAGCTACAGCCAATACGGACATCGAAACGGATGTTTTTTTCTTTAGCTTTGAGTTTGAAAATAGAAATAATATCGTCCCAAAACGGGGCGCACTTAACGCTTTTCAAATGGAGCTTGAGCTTGTTCGTTTCAATGCGAGAAATATCCAGCAGGTCATCGATCAAGGTCAATAGATGTTTGCTGCAATGTTCGATGATATTGATATGCTGCTTATTGTTCTCTGATAAATTATTTTGTCTTTGTAACAGCTGAGTAAAGCCGATAATGCCATTCAATGGTGTACGCAATTCATGACTGATATTGGAAATAAATCGGGATTTAGCCTGATTGCTGGCTTCGGCTTGATTCTTGGCCGCTTGTAACTGGGAGGTACGTTCTTTAACAATGGCTTCACTGGAAAAAAAACGACCGCTTAACAACAAAAGCCCTGTACCTAAAAAACTGACAAATAACAGGCCGATGACCAGTACAGACCACAGCATCCAATGCGTTGAACTATCAATATGCTCTGTAAAGGGGTAGGTCAGTGTCCAGTCCAAATTATAAATATGAATCGGGTATCTAAGTTTTTTGACATAAGCACTTTTTTGCTGCGCGGTAAAAAATGTTTTTCCTGTTGTGTTGTCCAGGATAGAAAACGCATGGAGGGTAAGCTGTGGCATCAGATTTAAACTGGCGTTGAACAACATGTTCGGGTCGATAATCAAGGTCACCCATTCGGTATTATCGCCTGTCTGATGTACGGGAACCCCAAATTGTAAAAACTGTTGAAAACCTATGGCCGGTGAGAATGTGGCGTATGATTGTGCTGACAAACCAGAAAGAGGCGCGTGAACAGGTAGGGCAAGTGTATTTAACGCATTGCCGGCCGAACAGAGTTTGATCGAAACGGCGTGATCGGTATGTCTAACCTGATACCAACAAATCTGTTTGATTTCCAGGAAGTCTTGCGGATAAATCGACGTAAATTGTTTGAATTGATTGTATCCAACTTTTTCTGAGTTCATAAAAAAAGCATGAATGGCGCGAAGATTGCTGACATGTTCGCGCAGGCGATCGTCAATCAGGTGGGTCGTGGATTGTGATTGCACGATAAAATGTTCATATTGCCGTTGATATTCCAGTTTTTGAATAAACAGGAAAAATGCAGTGACCAGAATGAAGGTCATCAGCATCGGCAGACCTAATAACATGCCTCGACGTTTCCAGACCTCGCTGTTGTGATGGAAAACCGTCAATAGTAACGGCGCAAAAATAATCACGCCAATACTGTCACCGATCCACCAGGTTAATTCGTTAGGCCAGATTTCAGACGGGCGCAGGATTCCTGCCCAGAACATGGTGGCAATACCGATACTGGCAGAAATGAGGCTGGCCAAAGGGCCACCGATCAATAGGAAATAGACGATTTCCTGGGTTGTTAGCAATTCATTGGGAAAGCCGATAGTGCGTTTTATCAGAGCGTTGCCGAACCAGGCATTTAAGGCCGCGCCGGTGCCAGTGGCCATATAAACTGGATATAAAGCGGTATCAAAACCGAATGCCCAGCCACTGGTGCAAAAATTACCGATAAATATAGCGGGCCAGATCTTAGGGCCATAAAACAGCATGCCAACCAGGCCGACACCGGCAGGCGGCCAGATTGCAGCGGCCTGGCTGGGTGGTACAGCCAGCTGGAGGCCAATTAAACCCAATACAAAATAGCTGGATGCAATGACTGCAAGGCGTAAAAGATAGTGGGTCACTGACGTTAACATTTTATAGGGGCACTGATTTCAGATTGTCGAGATGAATCAAATTGTAGAGATGCTTTCGGAATTGTCCAGCGTATATTCACAAGCGTACAACGATCTTGAACAATCTCTTGGACGTGAATATTCATAGCGCCCTCTTATTCTCCCCTGAGAGAAGGCCGGGATGAGGGTGTCAAATAGCAAGGGCTATGACTATTTACCTAAAGGTTGTGAACGGCTACTCCCAGACTGTCGAAAAAATGACAGTAGCGTTCTAGTCAATTGATTTTAAATATAAAAAAAATATGGTTCATTTTTTGCTAAGAAATTTGTAACACGGTGAAAAAATAAATGACCATGCAACAGACTACGACACATCACACGGATAAAACGCGTCAGTTAACCGATGCATTTAAATTGTTCAATCAATTATCAGAAGATCTGACACAGGCTTACCAGGGACTGGAAGCCAAGGTTAGCCGTTTGAATCAGGAGTTGACGGCGGCGCGTAGCGCCAGGTTGCAGACGCTGATGGAAAAAGAAAAACTGGCCACCCGCTTGCAACAGATTCTGGCCGCCTTACCGGCCGCTGTTGTGGTATTGGACAAGTCGCGCATGGTCATCGATTGCAACCATCTGGCGATTGATTATCTAGGCGAACCTTTGATTGGTTTGGCCTGGGATAACGTTTTGCAGCGGCGTTTGTTACCGGTTACTGATTGTCCTCAGGAGCGCAGTCTGGCCGATGGTCGTCGATTGAGCATTACCTGTAATTCATTAGGCGATGATGCCGAGCAGATTGTGTTGCTGTCTGATATCAGTGAATTTAGATCATTACAGGATTTACTGGCGCAGCAACAACAATTGTCGGCAATGGGTGAAATGGTAGCCCGTATGGCGCATCAAGTCCGGACACCGTTATCGACCGCAATTTTGTACGCCTCGCAACTTAAAAAAACACACCTGCCTGAACAACAACGACAACAATTTGCCGGCAAAATAATGGAGCGCTTGCTCTATCTGGAACGGCAAGTCAACGATATGTTGATTTTCGCCAGGCAAGGCAAAATGGCGATGGAAAATTTTTCAGTACACCATTTATTGGCTCAACTTCAAGACAGCAAAGCCGGAATGCGCTGTCAATTGATTATCGATGATCAAAGCGGACTTGAGACTATGCGCGGTAATGAAGATGCTTTGCTGGGGGCGTTGACCAACCTTGTCAACAATGCCGAAGAAGCCTGCGACACAGACGGTGTCATTAAAATCAGCCTTCAGTGTCCTGCCAGTGGTTGTTTACGTATTACGATTCAGGATGATGGGCCCGGTATTGATACGCTTGCGCAGCAACGTATTTTTGAACCGTTTTACACCACAAAAGCCAGTGGCACAGGCTTAGGGTTAGCGGTGGTGAACAGTGTTGTTAACGCCCATGACGGGCATTTGAGTTGTTATTCGGAGCCGGGAAAAGGGACGCAGTTTATTTTGGAATTACCTTGCGTTGAGTCGCGCACTGTATCCCTGTCCAGCTTGGAAAATAAGGAGGCTGAGCATGAAGCTGCATGATATTTTGATTGTCGAAGATGATAAAGTTCTGGCTGAAGCACTGGCGACCACGCTGGAACTGGAAGGTTACCAGGTTATAACAGCCGCGAATGGAACAGAGGCTTTGCTGCGTTTGAACAAGAATGTTGTTCGTTTAGTGGTCAGTGACGTACAGATGCCGGTGATGGATGGCTTTGAGCTGTTACACAATATTCAGCAAAAACATTCGCAGTTACCGGTATTGCTGATGACAGCCTATGGCACGATTCCAAAGGCGGTTTCGGCGATGCGCGCGGGGGCGGTGGATTATTTGATCAAGCCGTTTGCCGCCGATGTATTGGTCGAAAAAGTGCAAGGTTTGATCAGCGCCCGGCAAACGATAGGTCATAATGCCATCGTGGTCGCTGAAAACATGCAAAAGCTGTATGGCTTGTGCCGGAAAGTCGCCAAAACCGATGTCACTGTGTTGCTGGAAGGCGAGAGCGGTTGCGGTAAAGAAGTGCTGGCGCGCTATATTCATCAGCATTCAGGTTATCAGAAAGGGCCTTTTGTGGCGATAAACTGTGCGGCAATACCTGAGAACATGCTGGAAGCGATATTGTTTGGCTATGAAAAAGGGGCGTTTACCGGTGCGGTACAGGCGAGTGCCGGTAAATTCGAACAGGCACAAGGTGGAACACTGTTGCTTGATGAAATTTCAGAAATGGAATTGGCTTTGCAAGCGAAATTATTACGGGTATTGCAGGAAAAAGAAGTCGAGCGCCTAGGTAGCCAGAAGAAAATCAGTCTGAATATGCGGGTATTGGCGACCACCAACCGGAAATTGAAACATTATGTTGAAGAAGGCCGCTTTCGGGAAGATTTGTATTATCGTCTGAGTGTTTTTCCGTTGCGAATTCCACCGCTCAGAGAACGTAAACAGGATATTTTGCCACTGGCAGAAGGTTTTGTAGACAAGTATTTCGGTGGCGGCAATGGTTTACCGGTTTTTAGTGCGTCTGCACAAGAAAAAATGCTGGCCTACGCGTGGCCCGGTAATGTGCGTGAACTGGAAAATGTTGTGCAAAGAGCGCTGATTTTGCAAAGTGGCGGGCAAATCCACAGCCAGGATTTGATTTTTGAAGGCTTTGATGCACTGAATGATTTTGCAGAATCGGAACAGCCGGTTGTGACTCCGGTTGAGCATAGCCCAGAGAATGAAGCCAGTAAGTTGGGCGAAGAAGTCAAAACGGTTGAAGAAAAAATTATTTTAAAAACCTTGCAGGAGCTCAATGGCAGCCGCAAGCGTACGGCTGAGAAACTGGGTATCAGTCCACGCACCTTGCGTTATAAAATCGCCCGAATGAAAGAATCCGGTGTTGCTGTACCGTGTTAAACGGTTTAACAGGCATCAAATGTCATGTTTGGAATGAAAAATGCTTGTCATTTTAAAAAGTCTATCTGTCGTCAAAAAAATGGCAGATTAAACGGTTGAGAAAAAAGGTAATGTGATGAGCGAAATGAATGTCGATCAGGTTTTAGCGCAAATGCGGGCCATGTCGCTGGATGCTGGCAATAACAAGGTTAAGGAAAGTCAACGTAGTGGCGAATTTTCGGCTATGCTTAAACAATCTATTGATGCAGTTAATGATACCCAGAAGGCGGCCGGGCAATTATCCAAACAATTCGAGCTGGGCAATGAAGATGTCAGTCTGGCTGAAGTGATGATTGCTTCGCAAAAAGCCACTGTATCTTTTCAAGCGATGGTGCAGGTGCGGAACAAGCTGGTTGAAGCCTATAAAGATGTTATGAACATGCCAATGTAAGGCAATTCGCAATAAATAACATACCCATCCAGCTTGTCTTTTTGTCCGTCTTCTGCGTTGCACCAACACTTACATAGCTTGCTATGCGCCTGTTGGTGCGCCTTGAATACGAACAAAAATCCTGCGCAATATGAGCATTTTATTCACTGCGCATTACCTAATCAAAGTTTTAAAAAACAATGAGCGAGCAACAGGCAGCGACTACAATTAATTCTGATACCGGCACTCAGTTAACGACGACTGAAGAGGCTGAGGGTAAGGTAAACGGGCATCCAGCATTACAGGCTCTGTCTAAACTGAATATTAACCGTCAAATTGGTTTGATGTTGGGTTTAGCTTTGAGTGTCGCTATAGGCGTCGCTATAGTATTGTGGTCACAAACGCCGAGCTACGATTTACTCTATACCGGCATTGCCGAGCAAGATGCCTCTGAAATCATTGATACGCTGAATGAAATGGGTGTTGATTATCAGGTTGATACCAGCTCTGGCGCCATTATGGTGCCGGCGGGCAAGGTGCGGGAGTTAAAACTAAAACTGGCCGCTAAAGGCTTGCCGCGCAGCACTAACGACAGTTTAGGCTATGAGTTACTAGATAAGGAAACGGGATTTGGCACCAGTAAAAATATTGAACTGATGCGATTCCAGCGCGCATTGGAAGGCGAAATTGCCCGTACAATCATGACCATTCAATCCGTAAGATCTGCTCGGGTTTTACTGGCGATTCCAAAACAATCCGTGTTTGTTCGTAAACGAAAAAAACCCAGCGCATCGGTCGTCGTTTCATTGTATTCGGGGCGAAGTCTTGAAAAACAGCAGGTCGAAGCCATTGTTCATTTAGTGGCCTCCAGTGTACCGATGCTTGAGCCGGGCGAGGTGACCGTTGTCGATCAAAAAGGTCGTTTGCTCAATAGTAAAAATGCCGGTGACAACCTGTTTTTGACAACCAAGCAGTTTGAATACAAGCAGCAGGTCGAAGAGCATCTGATGGATCGGATTCAAAATATTTTGAATCCGATTGTCGGACGCGATGGCCTAAGAACCCAGGTATCAGCAGATGTGGATTTTTCCGTCACTGAAAAAACCCAGGAAATGTTCAATCCTGATTTGCCGGCGGTTCGCAGTGAGCAAACTCAGGAGGAGGAAAATACCCAGTCTGCGGTGCAAGGGGTGCCCGGTGCGCTGTCCAATCAGCCGCCACCGACAGGTGTGGCACCGGAAGTGGCAAGCGGTGCGGAGGCGCAAAACAGCAAGGTCACGCCGAAATCAATTCGCAAAAGCGCGACCCGCAATTATGAACTGGATAAAACGATTACTCATACGCGGTTATCGACAGGGGAGGTTAAAAAACTATCCATTGCCGTGGTGGTTGATAATAAAAAAGTGGCTTTGGGTGACGGTGAAATCAGCTCAAGGCCTTATTCGGCTGAAGATTTACGGCAACTGGAAAATCTGGTCAAACAAGCTGTGGGCTATGATGCCAGCCGGGGTGATAAGGTAACCGTGAGCAATGTTGCCTTCAATGCGTTAGATGATTTGGCACCGCTGCCTGAACTGCCGATTTGGGAGCAACCCTGGTTTGCCGATGCGCTGAAACAATTCGCGGCCGTTGCGGTCGTATTGTTCCTGATTTTAGGGGTGTTGCGCCCGGTGATGCGTGGATTGATTGCGCGGCATGAAGATGAGGCGCTGGCGGCGGAATTAGCGCGTGTACGTGAGGAAGCCGAAGCGATGGGCGGCGTGGTCAAATTCGATGAAGACGGTAAGCCGGTCGCGGTGCCTGTAGACGCGATTCAAGATGAACAGTTGGCCTTGGCGTCGGGTGCCGAAGACCTGTTACTGTTGGAAGCGCCACAGAGTTACGAAAAACGGTTGGAATATGTACAGAAGTTAATTGATGAAGATCCGCAATTGGTGGCGCAAGTCTTGAAAGGATGGGTGAAAGAAGATGGCTGAGGAGCAAAGCACCGAGCTGGAGTTGACCAGGCCTGAGCAGGCAGCGCTGTTGCTGTTGGCCGTAGGCCAGGATAGAGCGGCCAGTGTTTTGAAAAATATGGGGCCAAAGGAAGTTCAAAACATTGGCGCGACGATGGCGAGACTGGACGGGATTCGTCCGGAAATGGTCGATGCTGTGCTAGAGCGATTCATTACCGAAATCAAGGATGAAACCGGTTTAGGTCTGGATTCGGATGAATATATCCGCAATATGTTGACCAATGCCTTAGGTGCAGATAAGGCCGGCAGTATTATCGACCGCATTCTGTTGGGCGCGAACAGTAAAGGGATTGAGCAGCTTAAGTGGATGGACTCGCGTTCGATTGCCGACTTGATTCGCTTGGAACATCCGCAGATTATTGCCATTATATTGTCCTTGCTTGATGCCGACCAGGCGGCCGAAGTATTGGGCTTATTGCCGGAGAATATGCGCTCGGATATTTTAATGCGGGTTGCGACATTGGAAGGCGTGCAGCCGGCGGCCCTGAAAGAACTGGATGAAATGATGGAAAAACAATTGACCGGTAGTGACAGCGTCAAATCGTCTTCTGTGGGGGGTATTGATGCTGCGGCCGATATATTGAATTTTGTCGAAGGCTCTATCAGTGAGGAACTCATGGAGTCAATCAACGAAAGCGATCCGGAACTGGGGCAACAAATTCAGGATAAAATGTTTGTTTTTGAAGATTTGGCGGCCGTTGATGATCGCGGTATTCAAACCTTGTTGCGCGAGGTATCAACCGATCAGCTGTTGTTGGCATTACGTGGCGTCGATGATGCACTCAAAGAGAAAATATTTAACAATATGTCCAAGCGGGCGGCGGAAATGTTGCGCGATGATCTGGAGGCAGCGCCGCCAACCCGCTTGAGTGAAGTTGAGGCGGCGCAAAAAGATATTTTAGCGATCGCCAAAAAACTGGCTGATGCCGGGGAGATTACCCTAGGTGCTGGCGGAGGTGATGAGCTTGTCTAATCGGGTGCGTTTTGCTGACGATGAAATCAAGGATGTCGACACTTGGAGTGATTTGGAAAATTTTTCGGCAAAGACATCGGGCCAGGAAAAAGCGCCGGTATTGACGGTCGAAGAAATCGAAAACATGCAGCGGCAGGCCTACAAGGAAGCTTTTGAGCAAGGCCGGCAGGAAGGTTTCAAGCAAGGTCATGAACAAGGTTTCAAACAAGGGCGGGATGAGGGCTTCAAACAAGGCCTTGAAGAAGGCCAAAAACAAGCTTATGACGAAAAATCAAATGTGCTCAATCAACAAATAGCGGATTTTAATCGCTTGATGGAATCTTTGAATGAGCCTTTCAAACAGTTGGATGAACGGGTCGAGAAAGCCTTGCTTGACTTGGTGATTGGTATCGCAACGCAGTTGATTCGGCGGGAGATTAAAACCGATAGTGGCCAAATTGTGGCCGTTGTCAAAGAAGCCATATATGCCTTGCCGGTGGCAAACCAGAATTTGGTCTTGAAATTACATCCCGAGGATGCAGCGCTGGTTATTGAGGCACTGAAACTGGATACAGAATCGCCGCAATGGCGCATAGAAGAAGATCCGCTGTTGACACGCGGTGGCTGTATCGTGGAAAGCGGCGCTTCGCATATAGATGCCAGTGTTGAAAACAGGCTGGCGGCCATTGTGGCTAAAATGTTGGGTGGCCAGCGGCAGGATGATGAAGCGCCATGATTCCTGAAGTCGATCGTACCGAAGCCTGGCTGGCTCGACTTGCACCGTATGCAGAACGCTTGCAGGACGCACCGGAGCTGATTGTCGAAGGGCGGTTATGTCGTATGGTCGGCTTGACCCTGGAGGCCGAGGGCTGTCGTGCACCGATTGGATCATTGTGTCTGATTGAATCAAAAAACGGCAGTCGTATCGGTGCGGAAGTGGTGGGTTTTGCCGGCGAACGATTGTTTCTGATGCCAACAGGTTCTACGCATGGTTTGGAGCCGGGTTGCCGGGTGATCCCTCTTGGTACTAACAGTTTGGCGAGAGTGGGTTTTGGTCTGTTAGGTCGGGTATTGAACGGTGCAGGGCAGCCGCTTGATGCCAAGGGGCCTTTGTTAGTCGATGATCAAGTTCCGCTGGCGGGTAAACCGATCAATCCATTGACTCGAAAACCGATTCGAGAAATGCTCGATGTCGGCGTGCGCCCCATCAATGCTCTGTTCAGTGTCGGGCGTGGACAGAGAATGGGGTTGTTTGCCGGAACCGGGGTGGGTAAAAGTATTTTATTAGGCATGATGACGCGATTCACCTCGGCTGATGTGGTCGTGGTGGGGCTGGTGGGTGAACGGGGACGGGAAGTCAATGAATTTGTGCTTAAAATCCTCGGTGAAGAAGGTTTAAAGCGCGCCGTTGTGGTGGCGTCACCTGCCGATGATTCGCCCTTGATGCGGGTTCATGGGGCATTGCTGGCGACGAGTATTGCCGAATATTTTCGCGATCAGGGTAAGGACGTTTTATTGCTGATGGATTCATTGACCCGTTATGCGCAAGCCTATCGGGAAATTGCGTTGGCCATTGATGAGCCACCGGCGACAAAAGGCTACCCGCCGTCTGTCTTTGCCCGACTGCCACAATTGGTTGAGCGTGCCGGCAATGCGGACGAAGGCGGTGGTTCCATTACCGCCTTTTATACTGTTCTGGCGGAAGGCGATGACACCAACGATCCGATAGCCGATGCTGCGCGTGGTGTTCTGGATGGTCATATTGTTTTATCACGCGAATTGGCCGAATCAGGTCATTATCCGGCCATTGATATCGAGGCCTCAATCAGCCGGGTCATGGCCGATATCGTTGAGCCGGTACATCAGCAGAAAGCCCGGAGATTGAAGCAACTCTATTCTATTTACCAGCAAAATAAAGACTTGATCAGCGTAGGTGCCTATCAGCCGGGATCAGACCCCAGAATCGATTATGCGATTGCCAAAAACAATGAAATTCTGGCTTTTTTGCAGCAGGATATGAATGAAGCTGTGGACATCAGTCGAAGCCTGGCCGAGTTGAATCAGCTGATTGATGAGTAGGATTCAGGATAAGGAAAAATGAAAAAAACACAGCGACTCAGAGTGGTTATTGAGCTTTATCAACGCCAGGAAAAACAGGCTTTGGAACAGCTTGGCGTTTGTCAGCAACACTATAACAGTGCGCTGGCAAAACTGGAAAGTCTTGAGCAGTATCGGCGTGACTATGAACAGCGTGATTTATCACAAGGTGGGCAAAACTTTTCCAGCCAGCAATTTGCTGAATATCGTATTTTTTTGGATAAATTGGATCAAGCCATTAATGACCAGAAAAACATCATACAGCAACAAAAACAGGCGGTGATGCAGCAACAGCAGCAGTGGCAGCAGCAACACCAAAAAACCGAAAGCCTGAAAAAGCTGGATGAAAAAGCCTTGGCGGAGGCCTTAAGATGTGCTGAAAAAATTGAACAAAGTGAGCAGGATAATCGTTCTGCCCGCTGCGGCAATAAATCTGGCACAGGAACTGCTTGGTAAAAGGCTGGATGAGCTGGGCCTGAGACAGGCCATTGTGTTGGAGAAACGTTATGAACATAGAAGCCGCTGATATTCAATCCTTGTTTCCTGGTTTTGATAGCCTGGAAAAGCTGCAACAAACGCTGGCGACGGATGCCAGTTTGCCGTCGTCATTTACTGAAGCGTTGATGGTGCAGCTTCAACAATTACAGAATGTGGTTTCGGCAAATAAAGATATTGTGCCGGATTCGGGCACAACTGTGGCAACTGCGGCGGCTATTTCCGCGAGTACAGGCAAGCATTTGCCGTCTGACGGCAATATTGATCTTGAACAAACGCTGACAGCCTTGTCAGAGATTATGGGGCGACTGAATATCATTCAGCA
>Ga0114934_10002846_pt1 | contig 10952 bp, 11 predicted proteins | sample 4SBtaG_2_FD_99695 | JGI IMG/M metagenome (GOLD analysis project Ga0114934, IMG submission 99695) | Deep subsurface microbial communities from Kolumbo volcano to uncover new lineages of life (NeLLi) - 4SBTROV10_white metaG | ecosystem: Environmental > Aquatic > Marine > Volcanic ...
AAAAATACAGGCACCAACAAAAGAATAAAAAATAATAATAAAAAATAACAATAAGAATAAAAAAATAAGAATAAAAAAATAAGAATAAAAAAATAAGAATAAAAAAATAAGAATAAATTAAAGCAATTAATTAATAAAAAAAGTTTAATAATTCTCTTTAATTTTCTTCTTTTTTTAATTTCATTATTGCTTCAGCTAAATCGCCGTCTGCTTCTTCAAGTGCTTTTTTAGCTTCTTCTTCTGAAACACTTGCTTGCTCCATAATCATTTTAATATCTTCTTTATTATCCTCTTCATTTTCAATTTCCTCAATTTCACCCATTACTTGAAAAGTTTTTTGTCCTTGTGCTTCAATCATCATCACATTAGGGTTCTTAATTAAGTAATTTTTTTCTCCTTTAATTATAACTTCTGTTGCTGGCACTTGAGTTTGTTTTATTCCCATTTTTTTCATTATAGCATTCATTTGTTTTGGACTCATTCCTCCGAACATTTCATTTTTCCCTCCTTTAATCCTTTAATTTTATTAATATTGTTAATGTAATTAATTAACAATGAAATTTAAAATACCTTCACTTCCATTATCCAAAACACAAGCTGTTAAAATTTACTTAAAACATGGGGGTGTTTTGAAACAAGAGGGAGATAAGTTAATTTATCCAGATAAGTTAAAAATTAATCAGCAACTTGAATTAATTGATAAAAAAATAAATTACCTTAGTCCTCTTATTAAAGAACTTAAAGAAAAGCAAAGGGATTTGTCGTTGTTTAATGTTGTTAATTTTTTTAAAAGAACAAGGGATTCTTTATTTTGGAAGCATTATTTAAGAAAATTAATGGATGAAGATTATAGGCAAGCAAGCAAAGCAGTTTCTCCACCTATTAATCGTATTAATGAGGATAAGTATAGAAAAATTTTAGAGCAATTTATTGAAAATGAGGATTATAGAAAAAGCATGTATGAAGCTAAAACAAGCATAATAAATGAACAGACATTAAGTGAATCAATTGAAAAAAACATTAAGGAAAGCAAAAAACTTGTTAAATTAAGATTAAATAAATTAAAAAAAGAAAAAGAAATAGCAGTTGAAAAAAAGAAAGCACTTGAAACTTTTTTAAACTGGGTTGATTAAACTCTTTCTTTTTATTTTTAATTCAATCTATTTTTTTTTAAATCCCATACATGAAAGGTTTATGGGTAAAATAAAATGAAATTAATTCCATTAAAGTAGGTATTACAAAAAGAAGAAAAGCAGCAACACCTTGATTCTCCTCAATCTTTGTCTTAAGAACTTCATCAAAAATAGCAATAAGTAAAGCTATCCAAACCAAGTTCATAAGCCAACTTAATGCAAATTGAATTAAAATCATTTCAATTAATCCTCTTTTTTTATTATAACCCAAGTTGCATTATTAAACCTGTTAAACTCATAATAAATAAGTATAACAAGCCAATTGTTAATCCTTGAATCCAACCTATTTCATTTACTTTTACTTTTTCAACATCTGAAACAATTTCAAGTATCAAACCAGTAACTCTTCCAGAATAACCTGCTGTAAGAAGCAATCCTAAACCAAATAAGAAGTAACTAATTAAGGGGGTTGTTTTTAATAAAAGTGTGAATGAATAACCAATAAAGTAAGGAACCACTGTCAAAGCAAACATACCAACAAATAAACCAAACAACCCAACTATTTTTTCAAGTTTAGCTTTGCCCTTGTGTTTTTTTATTAATTTTTTAAAAATCCATGAAAAAACATAAAGCCCAATTACTCCAATTAAACTTAAGCCAACAAAACTAATAACACCAATTTTAATTACTTCAATCAGCGAAATTGAATTGCTTATTAAAAGAAGAAACAAGCTAATTAAAAAAGAAAGTATAAAACTTAAATAAATTAAAGATAAGAAACCATCTTTTACTTTTAATTTCTTTTTTGACAACTCTTTTACTGTCTTATTTGGTTTTGTTAAACCGTAATACCACATTTTTATTATTTCAACTGAATTCATTTTTTTAATTCTCCTCCTTTATTTTTCTTCAATTAAATTTAATCATTTACTCTTTAAAAATATTTTTTAATTTATTTTTTTCAATTAAATTTAATCTAATCATTTACTCTTTAAAATATTTCTCAATCGCATTTTTTATTTTATCAGGTGAAAAAGCAAGCCTTACAAGGGTAGTGTTGCCCCTTACTCCTTTACCAGATAAAGTAGTTGTAACAAGCCCAAGCATTTCAAGTTCATTAATGTACTCCTTGCCCCATCTTGCACTTCTTGGGTCTTTACCTAACTGGTTACATAATTCTTCATATTTTTCATAAATTTCACCAGTAAATAAAATCTTATCCTCATGAGTTCCATCAAGACGAGAATAATGTGCTTTTGACTTACTTAACAAAGCTATTGAGTAAAGCATTATTTTCTGATGCTCAGGAAGAGTATTAATCGCTTCCATAACAATTTCTTCCTCAACTCCCTTCCTTGCTTTTAAAACATCCTCATCTGTCACTTCTTTTTCTCCTTTTTCATCAGCTATTTCACCTGCTTTTAAAAGAAGTTTCAAAGCATACCTAGCATCACCTGATTCCTGAGCAGCTAAAGCAGAAGCATAACTAATTGCAGATTCTTTAACTGTTTTTTCCTTAAAACCCTTTTCTGCTCTTTGCTTTAAAATATCCTCTAACTGTTCTGCATTATAAGGCGCAAAAATCATTTCTTCCTCGCATAAAGTGGATTTTGAACGAGGGTCAAGTTTTTTTTTCATCATCACATTATTAGTTATTCCAATAATGCTTAATCTTCCATTTGGCAGTTCATCATTTGCCCTTGTTAAAGTATAAACCAAATCATCTAAACTTTTAATTTTATCAATTTCATCAAGAATCACTATCACATGCTCGTTTTTTTTACTTATTGTTTTAAGCATCTTGTCATATAAATGACTGAAAGGATAACCAATGTAACTTTCTTTCGGCTCCAAATGCTCAATTATTTTAAGCAAAACCTGGTACTTGGTGTTGATTACTCGTGCATTAATATAAATAATATCAACATTAACTTTGTATTTTTCTTTAACATTAACTAATTTTTCAACCACTAACTTTGTTGAAGCAGTCTTTCCTGTTCCGGTTTTTCCATAAATAAATAAATTATTTGTTCTCTTGCCACTTAGAAGAGGAGCTAAATTTTTCATTATTTTTTCAACTTCTTTTTCTCTATGAGGTAAAGTTTCAGGGATATAATGAGGACTTAGCACGTTTCTATCCTGAAAAATAGTTTCTTTTTTTATTTCTTTTTCAAAAATATCATCCATTCAAACACCTTAAGCAATACATTAAAATACTACTAACACCTAAATACTTTATAGGTTTTATGTTTTTATAAATTAAAAAACCAGGAGGTATTAAAAAATGGCTGGCATTTTGGAAAAAATAAGAGGAAGTAATTCATCAGTAGATATTGAGGAATATTTAAATACTTTAGGACTAGAACAAGATGATATGCTTGAAGAACACGCAGACATGTGGGTAAAACCATACTCATTAGAGGATGTTATTGATGTTGAAAAAATATCATCTGAACTAAGAAGAGGAAACGTGGTTATCTTAAATATTCAACCCTTATTTAAGAAAAATAGCATTAAGCTAAGACAAGCTGTTTCAGAAATAAAAGACACAGTAAGAGGAATTAACGGGGATATTGCAAGATTGACAGAAAGTAAATTGCTGTTAACTCCTTCAGGCGTCAAAATAGCAAAGCAATAAAAAACAAGTAATAGGATGAGGAATTAATGATTCTTGAAAACCCTGCTTTGACTCTTTCAATAGGGACAAAAGAAGTAACAGAAATAATTGAGGGAATTCTTAAACAGAAAAACTGGAATCATTTTGAACTTATTAACTTAAAACTTTCTTACATCCCTTTTTATTTATTTAATTATGACACTTTAATTGAACAAGAAGCCCAGGGGCAAACTTATTCTCAAGGATTTTCAGGTTTAATGGCAATGAACGCAATTGACGGAAAACTTGAACCTTTACTTACTCAAATTCTTGAATCACAACCAGTGGATTATGAAAGAGAAATTTCACATGGATTAAAATATGAAATTCAAAACCCAGCTATTCAAATGAATGAAGTTAAAACAGCAGCGAAAATAAAATTAGCTGCTAAGTTTAATGTCGGCAAGGATTCAATGTCAACAACTGGCTTTCGTCTTGTTTACTGGCCTGTTTGGATTGTATTTGTTACTCTTCCAAAAGAGGGTGTTCAAAAAATACAAATAGAAGCTGTTTCAGGATATCCAATGGGTGATATTGAAAAAGTACCTGAAAGAGAAAAAACATGGATTGAAGTAACAGAAGAAACATTTGATTCACTTAAAAAACCAGAAGGATGGATTAACTTAACTAAAAAAGCAGTCAAAGTAACAGCAAGTGGCTTAAAAGGAGGAAGCGAAAAAGCATCAGGAACATCAGGACTAAATGGTTTAACTCATTGGTTTATTAAAACCAAAAGCGGAAGATACACTTTATTATTAATAATAATACTAATTGCAATATTTCTAATGACAAAATAATAGGGGGATTCTTAACCATCTTACTATTTTTTTTACATAAATGAACTTAATGAGTATTGTTTGCTTTTTTCTGATTCAAATATTAATTCCAAATCATTTTCAATTAATTTAAGACGTTGTTCTAAGTAATCCCCTAAACCGTATTTTTTAGCCATTTGCTGAGATACTTTTAGGTATTTTTCAATACCTCCCCTATGAACTGTTAAAAGTAATTTACCACCGCATTTAGTACATTTTCCAGTTAAAGGAACCCTCCTATATTTTGCGTTACAGTCAACGCATCTGAAACTTTGCTGTCCAAAACTTCTTAAGTTACCATAAATGTCTCTTAAAAAATGAGAATTAATTATTTTTTTAGCCACGTCTTTTTCATCAACTGCCCTTATTTTTTCAGCTAACTCTAACTGCCTTTCAACTTTTTCACTCATAGCACCTAACTGAGTATAATTTGACTGATGAGGACCTTCATCAATTGAATAAGTATCAAACATAAAATTAATATTGTACATTTCATCTTCTTTGCCTAACTTATCTTTGATAGTTGGGATTTTAATATCATAAGCATTAACTACTTTTTCAGCTGCTTCATAAAATTCAAGAGGTAAGTGATTAATTGTTTCAACATCCCAAACCTGGTCATCAACCTCAGCAGGATTAATTTTAGTTGATAAAATCAAAGGGATATCCTCTGTTGCACCTGCTCTTGAAGGTAAGTATTTTTTTGAAAAATTAATCAAAGCATCCATTAACAAAGTTAAAGAATTTTCATCACCATCACAATCACGTCTAGTAGCACCATGAAAGTAAGGATGAGCATAAGTGCCACGTGCTTTAGTGAACCCAATTATTCTTCCAAGAGTTCCAGCTGAAATATGAGGAGCCATTCCAACAACAAGTTTTCCAATTAAATCCTCTTTTTGCTTTACATTATAATAAGCATCTAGTTTATAAAATTTAACAAGCTCATCATCAATAAAATTACAAACGCGGATGAAATAATCAGCAGCTGTTTCAGAAATCACTACATCCTGAGGCCATAATTCAACAATCTGCTCTTCATTAATTAAATCATTACCTAAATAATCTTTTTCATAACCAAGTGCCCTTGCTTCTTCAACAGTCAAATGAATCTCCCGTGGCTTAAAATGAGTTAAAGGTAAGTTAGTAGCATCAATACGTGCAGTGCCATCCTTAAAACACCATACATCATTTTTAGCACGTAATACAAGTTTTTCCAAAGGTTCAAAAAATTTACTATCACTAATTGTTCCAATAACCCCCTTCATTTTTTCAGGAGCTCTTTTTTCACCTAAATTCTTCAAAGTATTCTCAAGTAATTCACCTAAATCAACAACAGCCTTATGATAAGGAATAGTCTTCTCCCCACAAAATTTACAAGTTTCACCTTCATTTAATTTACCACAATTTATGCAAATTCTCTTAGCAACTGCTTTTCCCCCACATTCACATTTATAACTAAATAATTCCTTCCCACATTTGTCACAAACAAGATTAGGCAAATCCAAAGTAATCTTACCTTTTTCAGCTGCCTTTTCAACACTTCTCGTCTTCCCACCAAAATTACCAACTGGAAACAAACCATTAGGAGCAGGATTCATCTTTCTTTCTTTTGATTTTTCAGGACGCCCCATTCTAGCACCAATATAAACAGGCGCTTTATTATAAACAGGAAAACCAGCAAGAGCATTAACAACTTCTAAAGAATTTTCTTTTTCTTCAATTAATTTTATTAAATCAATTTCTTTATTCAAACCAAGAGTTTCTTCAATCACTTCACTATCTTCAATAATTACTCTTCCCTCCCTTACTTTATGAGGAAAGCAGATTAATTCCAAAACCCTTTTAGCTTCATCCATTTCTAAAATTAATCTTTTAATTTTGTTACCAAACAATCCTCCAATGACTTCTTTTTTACCTGTCTTAAGCCAATTAATTAACTTAACTAATTGCTCTTTTGAAATATCATTATAAAAATAAGTATATTTAGGATGAAGAGGAATTTGATGAAGCTTACTTAAACCAATAGCTTCTTCAGCACTTAAGTTATCAGGGACTTTTATACCTTTTTTTTCAACAATTAAATTCCACCATTCTTCAACAATACCAGAAGGAATCAAAGGATGATTAGCATTTAAAAAATCACCATAGGGCACAAGCATGTCACCTATGAATAAAATTTCTTTAACGTCTTTTTTAATTTTTTTAGCTTCTTCAAAATCCTTGACTTTAACAACATCTCCATTTTTCATTAAAACAACAGGAGGTTCAATATTATCACAAGGGGTTAAAGCGCATCCTTTTTTAGGGCGTTCAATTTTTAATTGAGTCCCAATTACAGGAAATTCATCTAAAATTTCCATTGAAGCTGGATGAATCGCCCTTGAATTAATGCCCGTATTTCTTGCCCTCCCATATCTTAACCTAAAACCACCTGGAGTTGAAGGATAAGCAAAAATAGGACGCCCTCCTACAACTTCTTTTAAGTATTTTGTAATGGGCTGTATTTCTATTTTGCCTGTTTTTTTAATAACCTTAACTAATGATTCCAACCAATTCCATCCTATCTCATACTTGTTTGAAAATTTAAGCAATTTAGGTGCTTTTTGTGCCAGCCCCTCTGCCACTACTAAACACATTCCTCCTCTAACACAATTAGTTTTAACTCTATCAAGATTTTTATAAACTGAAACCTCAGTTATTGAAGTTGGTTCTCCATCAACACAAACAGGACAGTTGCTGATTATCTTTTTTATTTCATCTTCACTTGGGTTGTATTGCAAACGGGAAATTGAGTTATTATACAAAGCAATTTCTTCAACATACCTAGCTACTTCTTCTTCTTTTGGTTTATACCTATCCAAGCCAATTAACTTACGCGCGTAATCAGCAACCATTACAGCTAAACCAGCTGCTGTTCCGCCTGCTGAACGAATAGGTGAAGCAAAATATAAGCTTAAATATTTGCTGTTATCTGGATTCTTGTTAATTTCTATTTTAGCAACTCCTTCTGTTCCAGCAACTAAAATGCCTTCTGTGAGCATTGTTATTGCTGTTCTTATTGCTTGTTCTACTCTTTTTTCTTCTGTTTCTCCACCAAATTTACCTTCAATTATTTCTTCAATCATTTTTAAAGAAGCTTTGTCTCTGCCATGTTCTTTAATTAATTCCCTTATCCTTTCAGCAGAATTAGGAGGGCCAACCAATCCTTCTGTTCTTGCAGCTAAATCAGAAGCTTGTTTAATTTCAATTTCTGTTTCAATATCAACACCTGTTGCTCTTGCTTTTTTAGCTATTCCATAACAATTTTTCATTTCCTCTTGAATTTTATCAAATGTTTTCATCTAATCACATCTGTTTATCAAAATGAATTGCTTTAATTCTCCCATACTTTGTTTCAATAATAGGAACTATTGCAGGCGTTGCTTTATGTCCTTGTTTTACTTGATAATCTGTTAATGCTTGCCATGTGCCTGCATTTATGTTAATTGTTCCCTTGTAAATTTTATAAGAATTATTATGGCTTTCACCGCATTGAAAAATATCAGGAACTTCTTCTATTACTAAATAATCTTCTTTTTCAGGCGTGATTGGCTTTCCCCCATAAATTGGGTGAAGATGCCTACGTTTAAGCATTTCAGTCATTATTTCAGAGCCTCTTTCAAAACTAGCTTTTGGCATTGCATTTACAAAATCAGCAAAGCAGGTGCCATGATAAATTAATTGTTTTAATCCATGAAGTTCAACCATTGTTGGACTTCCTATTAATGTAACATTTTTTGATTCATATAATCTTGGAATTAATTGTTTTGTTAATTGAGGTTGGGGGTCTGCAGTTTTCACTGCATCATGGTTTCCAGGTGCCAGTATAATTTGAATATAATCAGGTACTTCAAGTAAGTAATCTTCAAGCATTTCGTATTGTTTAAAAATGTCAGGTTCTTCTAATTCTTCTTCTTGCGTGGGATAAATTCCTATGCCATCAACATTGTCTCCTGATATTGTTAAGTATTTTACTTTTTCAGCTAATTTTTTTTGTTTTTCATTTCCTTTTTTTCCATGAAGCCATTCAATAAAATTTTCAAAATTTTTTTTCATAAATAATTTGCTTCCAATATGCATATCAGAAGTTAAGACAATTGCAATGTCATCTTGTGTTGTTTTTACTTGTTTTATAGGTATGTCTGGCTGGTATATTGCTTCTGCTATGAATAATTCTTTGCTTAATCTTCCTTCTACTGCTATTATTTCATCATTGATTAACTCTTCTGAAAATTTAATTAACTGCTGGTTGTTTTTAGGAAGCAAAACATTTAAAACTCCTGTGGGGTCACCTATATTCATTAGCACATGCCCGTTTTTTGTTGTTCTTTTTTCATTAAAAATCCCAATTACTTTTACTTTTTCATAACCACTTTTTAAATTTTCTATTTTTTTATAGGGGTATTGTCCTCTTTTTTGAAGCATTTTTGATATTTTTTCATACCTATTTTGGAAGTATTTTACAAAATCAGTTAGTTTTCCAGTTGAAGTTGATTGATTTGTTACGTTGTTTCCTATTATTTTTACTTCTGCATCTATTTCTTTTCCAATTGGTTTAAAATCAGTGAATTCAATTATTGCTTTTGGTTCTTTTTTTATTTCTTTTGTTTTTTCTTTTATTTTAAAATCTTTTTCATCAATAACTATTTTTTTACCAATATTCTCTAATGCTGTTTTTACAAGTTGCTCTTGGTTTGGTGATTTTTTTATTAACTCAAGTGCCTTTGGAGTAAGTAAGTATCCTTTTTTTTGAATTTCTTCAATTACGTTCATTTTAATTCAACTCTGCGGAGTGCTTAATACCTTTTTTTTAGGTTTGAATTTTAAGCATTTCCTATTCCAGTTTTATCTAGAATAAGTATTATTCTTTTTGGTTGTTCTAAAATAAATAATTATGTTTTATTTTTAGCATTAATCCTAATTTTTTTTTATTTTGTTTCCTTGAATATTTCAAGTAATTCAGGTTCTTTTTCAAAATATTCTCTTGTTGGTTTAAGTAATTTTGTTAATTGTTCAGCAACCATTTTTTTTAAGTCCATTGGGTGTAAGTTGCCTTGTTTATATATCTTTTCAAGTTCTGAGTAATTTTGGATTTCAAGGTTTCCTCCGTATTTTTCAGGGCGTTTTATTTCAATTGTTTTTTCTTCTCCTCTGAAAATTAAGTATTTTGAGTATTCCATTAAGGGATTTTTTTCAATTACTTTTTCAGGGCAGTATGCCTTGTTTATTTTTCTCATTATTTCTTCAGGTGAGTCATGAACTAGTATTGAAGAATCTGGTTTGCTTTTGCTCATTTTGTTATCCATCTCCATTCTCTGCGGGCCTTGTAATCCCATTATTAAATGATGTGATACTATTACTGGTTTTTTAAAACCAAGTTTTGGAGCTAATTCTCTTGCTAAAATGTTTGCTTTTCTTTGGTCCATTCCAAGTTGACAGATGTCAATTTTCATATGAAAGATATCAGCAATTTGCATTGCTGGGTATAAAACTTGCGAGGCGTCTGTTAATTCTCCTTCTTTTCTTCCCATTATTGTTGTTGCTCTCATCATTCTTTTCATTGTAGTATTTTTTGAAACTTCTATTACTTTTTTCCAGTACTCTGGATCATTTACTAATTCGCTTGCCCATCTTATTTTAATTTTAGAAGTATCAACACCCAATGTTTCCCATACTTTAACTAAATAATTACCAGCTGCTTGTATTGTTTCTAAATCTCCATTGAGTTTGTTGTTTATCATTGCATGCCAATCAGCAAGGTATAAAATAAAATCAATGCCTGCTTCTTGTAAATCTTTTATTTTCTGTGCCCTCATTAATCCTGTTCCAAGATGAGCCATTCCAGATGGTTCAAAACCATCATAGGCAAGAGGTTTATTTTTTGTCTCAAGCAATTGTTTAAGTTCCTTATCAGTAACTACTTCTTCTGTGGGTATTCTTGTAATTAATTCTATTCTTTTTTCTAAATCCATTTTTACTTATCCTTCTTTTATTTCTTCTTTGATTGCTTCTAATTCTGAAAGTATGCTCCATAATTCTGTTCGAACATGAAAAGGCATGTTTATGTCATTTGAAACTTCATCAATCATGTAAATAGCATTTGCTATATTAACTGCCCTTTCACCTTCTTCTGTTATTATCTTGTCTTTTGCTTTGTTTATTTTTTCTCTAATATTCCTTGGCACTGTTGTGTCTTCTATTATTGGTTCCATTAATTCAGCAACATCTTTTAATTTTTTAATTATTTTCTTCATTTGTTCTCACCTTTTTTCCATTTATTTTTTTATTTATTCTTTGATTAAAAAC
>Ga0114934_10002847_pt1 | contig 10951 bp, 11 predicted proteins | sample 4SBtaG_2_FD_99695 | JGI IMG/M metagenome (GOLD analysis project Ga0114934, IMG submission 99695) | Deep subsurface microbial communities from Kolumbo volcano to uncover new lineages of life (NeLLi) - 4SBTROV10_white metaG | ecosystem: Environmental > Aquatic > Marine > Volcanic ...
AAGAAAATAGCAAAATTTCCAGGGATCTGAGCAGTTTCAAACTTGTACTGAGTAAAATAAACTGCTTTTGGAATACTCACTCTGAACATTAACTTGCCCTTACCAGTCTTGTGAAACTGAAACAACAAGTCGTGCTTATCATCCTCCTTATTGAAGATCTTGTCAACCTTAGCACCTTCTAACTCCTTAAGCTCATCCATTAAGAAATACAAATCCAAAGCACTAATTTCTGTTTTCATACTCACTAATGAAAAAAGTTTAAGTTATAAAGCTTTAGTTAAAATAAAACTATGCTTATAAAACAGTTACGCTCTTAGCTAAGTTTCTTGGCTTGTCTATAGGTAATCCTCTAAGCTTTGCTATGTGATATGCTAATAATTGTCCTGCAGTAGCAGCTGCTATAACAAAACCACTCTCAGTTTTAGCTTCAACAAAAATATCAGAACCAATAGTATTACCAATAATAATAACATTAGCACCTCTAGCTTTGACTTCTTGCAAACTACCCCTCATCTTAGAATCATTGTTATAAACCAAACCAATAACAGGTGTATCTTCCTCTATGAGGGCAATAGTTCCGTGTTTAAGTTCACCAGCCATCATTCCTTCAGCATGAGTGTAGCTGACTTCTTTAATCTTAAGAGCAATCTCTCTAGCAAGAGGATAACCAAGACTTCTTCCTAGAACATACAAATCTTTTTTATCATAAATTTTTTTAGCAATATTTTTTATTTCCTCTTCTTTTTTCAAAACCTTACCAATTTTTTCAGGAATTTTTTCCAAACCATTTTCATAACCAAAAGCTTTAGCAATAGCAAGAATAGTTGTAGCTTGATTAGTGAAAGCTTTTGTGCTTGCAACAGCCACTTCTTGACCTGCGAGTATGTTTATTGAAACATCACTCATTCGTTCAATAGTAGAAAAAGGAACATTAACTATGCTCGCAATCCTAGCACCATTTTTTTTTGAGAATTTTAAAGCTTCAATAACATCCATGGTTTCTCCGCTTTGAGTAACAGCGATTACAAGAGTTTTCTCGTCTACGAAAACAAAGTTTTCAAACTCGCTAGCAATTATTGCTTGAGCCCTCACACCATGATCCCTAAGAAATTGTGTTCCCAACAAACTAGCAAAATAAGCAGTTCCTGCGGCAGTAAAAACTATTTGTTTAGCTTTTTTCATTTCATTTACTAACTCGTTAAAACAATCTTCTTGATCTAATTTTAATGATTCAACAAGCCTTCTTTGAACCTTAGGCTCCTCGTGAATCTCTTTTAACATGAAATGTTCATACTCTTCAATTGTTTCTTCTTCTTGAATCCAAGAGAACTTTTTAGGTTTCTTCTTTAATGAATTGCCTTTTTTATCAAAAAACTCTGCGCTTAAAAAACCATCACTACTTATTATAGCATACTCATTATTTTCAAAGAAAAAAGCTTCTTGAACCAAGTCTGAAAAAGCATAAATGTCACTAGCAATTATTATTTCGTTTTTAGTCAATCCAAGTGTTAATGGACTATCCCTTTTAAGAGCGTAAATCTTATTGTGCCCTTCAACATTTTTTATCATAGCCAAGATTGCAAAAGTCCCTTTTAATTCATTTAATAATTCCTTAATACTTTCTTCAATTTTTTTATTCTCCTCTTGTAATTTGAAATTAAGAAGAGCAGCAACAACTTCAGAATCAGTTTCACTAACAAAAACAACTCCTTTGGAAACTAATTCTTCTTTTAATTCCCTCCAATTATCAATTATTCCATTATGAACAATAGTTACGATTCCTTGTTGGTGAGGATGACTATTTTTTTCAGAAACTCCTCCATGGGTAGCCCATCGAGTATGACTAATAGCAGTTTTAACTTGTTGTTCATCATCAATCACCATTATTGAACCAACTTTTTTTACCAATTCATGATTATTAAAATAACCATAACTATCATAACCTCTATATTCGAGTTTTTTTAATCTTGAAAGAATTTCTTTGCTGGTGAAGTCTTTCAAACTAGCCATTCCAATTATTCCACACATCTCAATTCGCCTCTATTCGTCTCTATTTACCTCTATTCTCTTCTATTCTCCTCTAGTAATCGTTTTTTCTTTGCTTTCTAATTGACAAACTTCTAAATCTTTCTTTAATATTTCTCCAGGGTAAGTGCTAAGATTAGGATAAATTTTTCTACCCGGATAAATAAGAGTTCCTATGCCTGTGTTAGCATTATCCCCGATGAAAGAACCCAATTTTCTTCTATGAGTATCAATCTTTTTCCCTTTTATTAAAGTAATATGATTTTTTCCATCGTGCCTGTAATCAGCAGTGATTGTGCCTGCTCCTATGTTAACATCATCACCAATAACTGAGTGGCCAAGATAAGAATTATGTTTAGAAGTAACTCTATCTCCCAAAACTACATCTACCAATTCTGATTTTCCAATTCTACACCCATTACCTATAGAGGTGAAAGGTCTAAGATGAGCTTGAGGACCAATAACGCAATCATCACCAATTATTACAGGTCCTTCAATATAAGTTCCTGCTTTAACAATAGTGTTCTTTCCAATCATAACATTTCCTTCAATAACAACATTTTCTTCTATTAACGAGTTTTCTGCAATGATATTTTTGTTAATTTTTTCAAACATTAATTTCATCAAGTACTCATTAGCATTAAGTATGTGCCAGGGATAACCAATAGGCATCCAATGTTTAGAAGCGACTACTTCAATTTTTTTCTCTTCGTCGGCAAGCATCTTAATAACATCTGTTGCTTCATATTCTCCTCGAGGACTCTTAGTTATTTTTTCAAAGTAATTAATAGCATCTTTTTCTAACACCCAACAACCAGTATTTGCAAAGTTACTATTTGGATGTTCAGGTTTTTCAATAATATCTTTGATTTTTCCTTCTTTGTCCAATTCCATTATTCCAAATGCTTGAGGATTATCAACTTCTTTACAGAGAACAGCGTAATCGTGAATAACCATTTTTTTAAGATCTTCATTCATAAAAAAATCATCTCCTGGAAGAATGAAAAACTTATTTTTAACAAGAGATTTTGCTTGTAAAATGGCGTGTCCTGTTCCTAAGCGTTCTTTCTGCTCCACATACTTAATCTTTATTCCTAAAAATTCTTCTCCTAAGAATTTCATTACTTGTTCTTTCATGAAACCAACTATCATTATTACTTCATCAACTAAACCTTTTAATTGTTCGAGAGTGTGCTCGATTATAGTTTTGTTAGCTATTCTTAGTAATGGTTTTGGTTTAGTCAGTGTTAATGGATGTGTTCTTGTGCTTTCTCCTGCTGCTAATATTATTGCTTGCATTTTAATTCTCCTTATTTTTCATAACCTTATTTTTTAACCTTTATAACCTTGTTTTTTTATAAAAAACAATTGTGTTAGCGCCTAGAGCCAAAGTACGAGCTGTGTTTTAAGCGAGTACAGGTTGGCTCGCTCTAGCACAAATTTAATAACTATGTTAGAGCACGGCGACCATTACTAGAGCTTAAAAAAAAACAGCTCTAGTGTCGCCTCATTTGGCACTAACATAGTTATCAATTATTATACTTCTAATTCTCTTTTTAAAAGAGTCATTATTTCATTACTCACTTCTTCTAATAATTCTTTATTCTTGCACTCAGTCATAACTCTTAATTTTGATTCTGTCCCAGAGTATCGCAAGTAAATTCTTCCTTTACCATTAATCTTTTTCAAAAGATTCTCTCGTAATTCTTTTAAACCATTAATTTTTTTTAAAGGAATTTTTTCTTTAACCATTATTGCTTCTTGTTTTTGAGGCCAATCTTTCATCACTTCTGATAGTTGAGACATTTTCTTATTTTCTTTTTTCATAATCTCCAAAAGTTTTATGCCTACAAGCAAACCATCCCCTCCAGGAACATAATCTGATAATATTATGTGACCTGATTGTTCTCCTCCGAGGTTGTGATTATAAAAATCCATGTTTGTCCTCACTATTTGATCACCAATGCCTACTCTTTCAACTTTTATTCCTTGTTTATTCATTGCTTCATCAAATCCTAAGTTAGAGTAATGAGTAACTACTACTCCATTATTTTTTAGTTCATTTCTTTTATTCATGTGAGTGGCTATTATTGCTATTATTTTATCCCCATTAACTTCTGTTCCTTGTTCATCAACAACGATTATTCTGTCTGCATCACCATCTAATGCTATCCCTATGTCTGCTTTTTCTTCAACAACTTTTTCAGATAGTTTTTTCGGAAATAACGCTCCACATTCTTTGTTAATGTTGTTGCCATCAGGCGAATTGCCCATTATTATTACTTCTGCTCCTGAATCTCCTAATACTTTTGGTGCTAGCTCATATGCTGCGCCGTTAGCACAATCAAGAACTACTTTAAAATTGTTTAGTTCTGAAGAAGTAATTTTTGAAGCATAAGATTTTTTTAATTCTTTTTTTAATTCTTCTTCAGATAGGTTTAAGCCTTTTTTTTGGGTTTCTTCATCTTCTTTAAACAGTGGTTTTTCAAACATTAATTCTTCAATAGTTAGTTCTTCTTCATCACTTAGTTTTTTTCCTTCTGAGTCAAAGATTTTTATTCCATTGTACTCAGCAGGGTTGTGAGATGCAGTTATCATTATTCCTGCATTATAATCATTGTTTTTTGTTAATAATGCTAGTCCAGGTGTGCTTACGATTCCTAAGTTCGTTGTGTTAATTCCTCTTTTATTGAGTTCTTTCACAATTATTTCTTTTATTCTCTTACCAGACGCCCTAGTGTCTCTAGCTATTAACACACTTATGTTTTTGTTTTTTTCAGAGTATTTTTTGGAAAGAAAAATAGCTAGTGCTTTAGACACTTTTTTGATTATTTCTTCTGTTAAAGGTTCTTTAGTATAAATTCCTCGAATACCATCAGTTCCAAAATATTTTTTTGTTCTCTTTGTTCTCTTTGTTCTTTTTATTTCTTCTATTTCCTTTGTTTTGGAGTTTGTTTTCTTTATTTTTTCAGTAGTCATTTCATATCACTTTTTTGTTGCTGTTGACTTTTCATAATTGTTGAAGAGGAAAGCTTTTAAAAGGATTATTAAAAAAATTTTAATACCAATAAAAAGATTTTTATAGTGGTTGTTGTTTACATTATATTAAATATATTAATTAAATATATTGGTTTGCTAGAGCACGACAACCAGATTTTCGTTCCAAAACAAAGAACGAAAATGTTGTCTCAACAGGGTGCTAGCAAACCTAACTAAGGGAACACAATGGGAATTTATCTTGATAATATGAAAGGAACAAAAGGCCTTCGTTGTAAAAAATTAAATCTTGGAGATTTTAAAAAAACTAGTTCAAAATTATCTGAAAAAATCCTACAATTATTAATTGAAGAATCTGCTTATCCTAAAGAAATAGCAAAAAAATTAGGAGAAGAAGAACAAAAAATTTATTATCACATTCATAATCTAGAAAAAGCAGGATTTATCATAGAAGATAGACGAGAAGATGTTAGAGGAGCATCAGCAAAATTCTACAAAGTTTCAAGTCCGAGCTTCTCAGTGTTGTTAAAAGAACCAGAAACACTTGCTGGAAAAGCCTCTTCTAAAGAGAGAAAAGAATTCTTATCCCCTTTTATTGAAGACGGAGAATTAAATTCATTAGTCGTTGTAGGAAGTCCTGACCCTCACGGACCTGAAATGGCTAGATCAAGAGATGGTCATTACGCAGTTGATTTAGCACTTTTTTTAGGTAGTTTTTTATCTCAAGTTCCTGAATTAAAAACAAAACTAGATACTGAGTTCAAGAAAGATGATTGGAATAACAACTTGATATTAATAGGTGGACCTATTGTTAACAATTTATCTGCAAAGATTCACAATAAAAAAGAATTACCTATTTATTTTGAAACTTCTAAAATAGTTTGTTCAACCATTTCTAAGAAGTGTTACGAAGAAGGAAGAATAGGTATTATCGAGAAGATGGATAACCCTTTTTGTAAAGGTAAAAAAATATTGTTAATAGCAGGTAACTCTTACCGAGGAACAAGAGCTGCAGTGATTGCTTTAACTAAGAATTTTGATGAATTAATAAAAGGTAATAACTACAACAAGAAAAAACAAGCAAAGATAGTTGCAGGTAAAGATTTAGACGCTGATGGAATAGTTGATACTGCAGAGATATTGGAATAATTATTAAATAAAAAACCCCTGTAAGTGATGGGATGTCAAGTTAAATATTTTTTACGGCGATATTTTATTATAATCACAAGATGGTAATGAATATCATAAGCACAATGTGTGCTTTCTCAACCATTTAATAAGAAAGGAGAAAAAACTTAATAAAATACTGCGGATTAGACACAGAAGAAAAATATTATGAATATTACAAGAACTGAAAAATTAATTTAACTAATTATTCAATTAATTTAAAATTTCCTTCTTTCATTTCATAAATAAATCCTTGCATTTTTAAAGTTAATAATTGTTCTCTTTCTTCTTTTGAAAAATTTATGAGATTTATACAACCATCTTTATCTAATTGTTTTTTATCTCTTAATTTTCTTAAAATATTTAATTGATTTGTTGTTTCTCCTGTTAATTCAAAAAATAATATTTTATAAAAATAATCCATGTCTTTCTCTTTTAATGCTTGATAACTTTCAGGAAACTTATTTTTATCTAAATTATTAAAATCAATATGACTAAATGTTTCTGATTCATGATTAGTCTTAAAATTTAATAATTTACTCGGATTAAGATTTAATTCGTTTCTTAATTCATTAAAAATATATATTATTTGATATTTCTTTTTTTTCTTAGATAAAAGAATTAATTCTTCTTGAGATAAATTCTCAATATCTAAAAAATCATAAACATCCTCTAAAACATATTCTAAATTTTTTTGATGAAAATAATTATTTAATAGTTTAATCTCTTTTTCTTGAGTTGAATCAAGTAAGATTATCACTTCTTGACCTAGTAAATAAACAATATTATCTAATAATTCTTCATAATTAGGATACTTAATAAAAATCACTTTATCTTTTAAATCAGTTATTTTTAATTTAAATTCATTAATAGTTATTAAGACTGTTTGTTCATACTCATTAGTTCTTAGTTTATCAAATAAATAATCTCCAAAAAATCCCTTATCATTAACTATAAAATAACTTCTTTTCCAATTCATTTTTTACACTTCATTTCTAAACTATTTTGAAAATTGTTTTTCTTTCATTTTGATGCCTCGTTTGTTACAACATATTTTTCTGCTAAACCATGTTCTTTAATAAATGCAAAATTATAGTCAAATGAAACAAATATTCTTAATAATTGTTTTGTTTCATTAATAATTATTTGTTCATTCGTTGAAGGTAAATCATTGACATATAAATAATTGTTAGGGGGTAATTTATTAGTGAATATACTGGCGGTTGGTTTAATATCTTTGTAATATGTTTTATTCATAAATAATATTCCTTCTTCTAATCCATTTTTTTCAGAACGTTTCTTAAAAAAAACATTTAAAAAATCTTTTGAATTAATAGAAATAGTTTCAAAATTAAAATGTTTATCATTATGATGTGCAGGATGAACAAAATTCTTAAAAATATTATTATCAAATAAATTTGATGTTATTTCTACTATTAAAGAAAAATAGTTGTGTATTAGTTCTGTGGCTAAATAAGAATATTCTTTATTCATTAATTGATTATTAATGAACTGTCTTTTTATTTCAAAAACATATTTTTTAGGTGCGGGAGAGTGAGAAAGTAAAGAATTATCTATGTCTTCTTCAGAAAAATAATCTTTAACAAGAAGTTGATTTGTTGAAAAAATAACCTTTTCATAAAATTCTTGAATATTATAAACAATAGGTTCTTGAAGACCTAATTTATTTAATTCTTCATTAATTGCTTTTTTCCATTTTATTTTATCAAATTTCATATTTATTTACCTTTCTTCTTAAAATCTTTTTCAATTCAGGATCACCATAATTATAGATATCAGGAATCTCTAAACAAATAATTCTCTTCATCATATATTCTTTAGGAAATCTTGTTGCAATTTCTTTTCTTTGATTTTCTTCCATAGTAAATATTATATCCGCTTCAAGAATTTTATTTTTAGTTAATGAATTTTCTTCTGAGAATATTCCTGCAGAATTAGTATTGTGTTTTTTAGAGAATAAGTCCTGTGCAGTTTTGCTTCGATATTTCCCTTGATTACAAACAAATAATAATTTCATAATTTCTCCTTATTGTTTTTTTGAGCTCGAACACTAGTTAGTTAAAATTTTACCTCATTAAAAAAAATTCTTGAATCTCCAACAAACCATTTTATTTTTTTGATTGTCATACAAATATTAAAAATTATACTTTTATTTAAAGTTTTCTATTATTTTGTAGAAATGTTTAATTGTTGGTTAGTAATTATCTGTTTTGATGGAAAACTTTTTAAATAATGTTGAGTTAGGACTAGTTAGGACTAGTTAGGACTAATTAGTGGGGTAGATAATTTGAAAGTACTAATAGCAACATTATACAATCCAGATCCAGTATTATTAGCATGCACTAGACTAAGTCCTGACAGATTAATACTATTAATTGATAATGAACCTGATAAAAAACAAAAATCTTCTTTAGAATTAATTCAAAAATCATTAGGAAGAGTGCTAGATGTTAAGATTGTTAAATTACCGGTTTATGATATTGTAAAGATAGCTTCTGAAGTGGTTAAAATTATTGATATGCAACCAAAAGAAGATACTATATACCTAAACATTACTGCGGGCAGAAAAACACAAAGCATGGGAACTTTATTCGCAGCTTACGCTCGAGCAAATCTTGTTAAAAAGATAGCTTATAATCCAGAAGAAGACAAGACAACAGTAGTTTACTTACCAATAATGCATTTTAAACTGAATGAAAGTCAAAAAACAATCTTAGAAAGTCTTGACAAAAAAAAGATAGAAACAATAACAGAACTAGCAAAAGATGTTAACCTAAGCACAGCAATGGTTTACAGATCATTAGACGAACTAAAAAACAATGATTTCGTAGAAATAACTGATAAAGGATTCAAACTAACAGACGCAGGAAAAATAGCAAGGATGTAGACAAAATGTTTGAAATTAAATATACTTGGAAAAAAATAGATTATGAAAATTACAAAAAAAATCATGAATATCCTGCAATCTATAAATGGAAATTTAAAATATATTCTGAAGAGATTTATATAGGTGAGACAAAGAATTTAAGAAAAAGAATTTATCAATATAATTCTAAAGCGGATAAAACACAAACAACAAATAAAATTATTCAAGAAAAGAAAGCGAATGCAAAAAATGTTGAACTTTATGAATTAAATATTTCTTACTTAAAATTTTGTTCTGTTGAATTAATAAATCCACAAATAATTCAAACAAATATTTTAAAAGACGGATTTATCAGAAAATTTATTGAAAATTATTTTATTTTAAAATACAAATATATAGATAGAAAAAATGTAATAAATAAAGACGGAAGATCAAAAAATGCCAAATCACGACTAATCTTATAAATTAAATTTGATGAAACAATCAAAAAAAAACAAATTAGTTTCTAACTTTTTTAGTCCTTAACTTTTTCTATTCCTTTATTTATTGCAAGAGCAGCTGTCAATCCTATTAAAGCAGTGTATAATTGGAATAAACCCATTGTAGTTAAAAAAATGATAGGTATCAAGCTTGCTTTGTATAAAACGAGTGCTGATAAAAATAAGAAAGCAACTTTACTAACACTAGCAATTATTCCAGAATAAATACTGTTCACATTTTTCTCCATGTGTAAATATTTGAACAAATAAACTATTATTGAATTACCTAACCAAATAAAAGGCATCATTATAATTAAGAAAATCGTGTAAGGACCAAAAATTAAACCTTTGGTAAGAACAGCAATACTCGGTAATAAAATTACAGGTAAAGTTTCTCTAAACTTCATGTTAAAAGCAGCTAAAAATAAAGCAGCATTAACAACACTACCAACTAGTAATTGTGGATGTCCCATGAAAAAAGGGACTAAAAAAACTATTGCTGAGTAAGCAAAGAAATGCATGTAGTAAGTACTATTCTTGAAATTGAACTTTTGTTTGTTTAAGAATGAATTTTTGAACTCCATATTTGTTAAATTAATTTAGTAGTTTAAAAAAGTTTAGAATCTTCCAGAACTACCAAATCCGCCTTTTCCTCTAGCAGTTTCTGCTTCTTCTCCAAAATCCTGAACTTCCTCTATTGTTACTTTTGGAACAGGAAGAATCATTGCTTGACAAATTTTTTCTCCTTTAGAAATTTTAACTTTTTCTTTACCAAGATTAACCATTATTACACCGTATTCTCCTCTGTAATCTTCATCAATCAAACCAGCTAAGCAATGTAAGCCATGTTTAGCAGCTAATCCTGATTTATCCTTAAAAACAACGCAGTAACCTTTTGGAATAATGGTTGATATTCCTATTTTGAAAACGTATTTTTCATTTGGTTCTAAAGTTTTATCCTCACAACTATAAAGGTCAAAAGCAGCTGCGTGGTCATAAGCTTTAGTAGGAATAACTGCATCTTCTCTTAACTTTTTTATCTTGAATATTAATTCTTCACTCATTTTCTATTAAATTCCCCTCATCCTCAATTCTTTTTTTTCATTCTTTTCATTCCTTTTATTTTCTTTTTTTTCTTTTTTTATCATAAATTGTTGTTTTCATCTCGTAATAAAACAAAACAACTAATAATATTGTTATTCCAAAACTAATCAGACAATAAATGCAATAAGCCTTTATTACGAAAGCTTCGATTAAAGTTAAGTATACTCCGAATAAAACTCCGAAGATTAACAATCCTAATAAGGAAAAATCATAAGTTTTTAAAGAAACAAATCTAGTTATTAATTTTTTAAGATAAATTCTTTTAAACAATCCTATGATGACGAATAAGTAA
>Ga0114934_10002850_pt1 | contig 10948 bp, 7 predicted proteins | sample 4SBtaG_2_FD_99695 | JGI IMG/M metagenome (GOLD analysis project Ga0114934, IMG submission 99695) | Deep subsurface microbial communities from Kolumbo volcano to uncover new lineages of life (NeLLi) - 4SBTROV10_white metaG | ecosystem: Environmental > Aquatic > Marine > Volcanic ...
ATAATTAACCATTAACAATTAACCATTGATAATTAACACCATTCGGTATAATATTTATTACTTTTGTTTCTTAAATATTACGAATTTACTACCGGAAAATATGACTAAACAACGCTATTTTATGACTTTATCGTATAATGGGAAACGGTATCACGGGTGGCAAATTCAAAAAAATGCGATGACTGTTCAGCAAATATTAAACGAAAAATTGACTTTAAAATTTCGTGAAACGATTGAGGTAACAGGTGCAGGAAGAACAGATACCGGTGTGCACGCACATTTTTTTGTAGCACATTTTGATGCCTTGAATCCTCATTTGGATGATAGCTATTTGATAGAGCCTTTAAATCAATTTTTACCAAATGATATTGTTGTACATCAAATAGTGAAAGTTAAACCGGAAGCTAATACGCGGTTCGATGCCCAATGGCGAACCTACCGTTATTATTTAACTAATAAAAGAACGCCTTTTTTTAATGATTTTCAGCTTTTTGTGCAGCAATTTCCTGATGTTACCAAGATGAATGAAGCGGCCGGAAAATTGTTGACGGTTAGTGATTTTACTGCTTTTGCTAAGTTACATTCCAATAATAAAACGAATATCTGTAAACTGACAGAAGCTCGGTGGGTATCTATGTCTAATGGCCTGTATTTTACGATTACAGCCGATCGGTTTCTACGCAATATGGTTCGTGCAATTGTTGGCGCATTGATGGATGTAGGATATGGAAAAATGTCTGTGAACGAATTTTTAGATGCTGTAATTAATCGTGACCGCCATCTTGCTTCGTTAACAGCCCCTGCGCAAGGTCTTTTTTTGTATGATATTGGCTACCCTGATGAAATATTTCAGAATGGTGAAGATACTTTTGTGAAACCAAAAAAACTATTTGAATGAAACCGTTAGCAGAAAGGATGCGTCCGCAAACACTAACTCAATTTGTGGGACAGGAACATCTTACGGGACCAAATGCTCCGATTCAACTTGCCATAGAAAGGAATGTAGTGCCATCAATGATTTTTTGGGGACCTCCCGGCAGTGGAAAAACAACCTTGGCAAAAATCATTGCTAAAGAAACCGACAGGGAGTTTTTTCAGCTAAATGCAGTAGATTCCGGTGTAAAGCAAATAAGAGAAATTGTAACACGAATAGAAAAAGGCGGTTCATTACTCCGGACCCATACCCCTATTTTATTTATTGATGAGATTCATCGTTTTAGTAAATCACAGCAAGATGCCTTGTTGAATATTGTAGAAAACGGAACGGTTACCCTTATTTCAGCGACTACGGAAAATCCATCGTTTGAGGTCATTAATCCTTTACAGTCGCGTTGTCAAGTCTATGTGCTGAATGAATTAACACCGGTTGATTTGGAAAATATTTTGTCATTTGCCATACAAAATGATGAAGTATTGAAGCAATATCGTTTCGATATAAAAGAGCGGGAAGCATTATTTCATTTTTCCGGTGGTGATGCGCGTAAGTTACTTAATATTATTGAGATGTTAGTTTCTTTTGCTGAAGACAAAACTATTGAGGTTACCAACGAAAAGGTGGAAAAAACGATTCAGCGGAAATCGTATGCCTATGATAAAAAAGGTGAAAATCATTACGATATTATTTCGGCATTTATTAAATCTATTCGTGGTAGTGACCCCGATGCAGCGGTCTATTGGTTGGCACGCATGTTAGAGGGTGGGGAAGAAGTTACTTTTATTGCCCGTCGTCTGATAATTCTGGCTGCAGAAGATATTGGCATGGCAAATCCCAATGCACTATTGTTGGCTAATGCTTGTTTTCAGTCGGTTAATGTGGTAGGTATGCCCGAAGCGCGTATTATCTTGTCCGAAACTGTCATTTATCTATCGACTTCGCCAAAAAGCAATTCATCGTATATGGCCATAAAGCAAGCGGAAAAAACAGTAAAGGAAACCAGTGATTTGCCGGTACCGCTACATTTAAGGAATGCACCCACAAAGATGATGAAAAATATGGATTATGGTAAAGGGTATAAATATGCACATGACTATGAACATAATTTTGTAAAACAACAGTACTTGCCGGATGAAATTTCAGAATATCAATTTTATATCCCTGCTAATAATTCAAAGGAACGGGATGTGAAGAAACGAATGGATTTTTTGCGACAGCATTCAAAAGAGTAATAAATTCTAAGTAATCCCAAATTGCTATTAAGTTGCGTAACCCCCATTCATAAAAATTTTTATAATTTCCATGAATAATTCAGGTTAAGGATAAAATCTATAAAAATGAGCGTCATTGCGAGGCAGAATGCCGAAGCAATCTCTTTAAAATTAGCAGATTGCTACACTCGTTCCTCGTTCGCAATGACGGGATTTTGTTTACATAATGCCTTTTTTCATCATGACAAACGAGGATAAGTTTTGTAGGTTTTGAGATAATCAGCAGACTCTAAGAGGAAATGGATTATAATGAAAATTTTGTTTCGTATTAATAGCAAAATAATCAGATGTTATGAAAATTTAGTTATTGAAGTTAAAGAAAGTCATTGGTCGTTAACTGTTTGTCAACGATTTTTATGGATAATTTGGGTTAATTTTCAGTTAGAAAATCCATAATGCCAATGAGAAAATAACAAATCCAACAACCATAAGCAGAAAAGTATAAGGGAAAATTTGTTTAGCTTTTAGACCTGTGATGCCTAAGAGCGGCAGTGCCCAAAAAGGCTGCATCATATTGGTTAATTGATCACCATAGGCAAGTGCCATTACGGCTTTAGGAATAGAGGTATGAAGTTGTTGTGCTGCTTCTACGATGATAGGTCCTTGTACTGCCCATTGTCCGCCACCACTTGGGACAAAGAAATTAACGATACCTGCAATCAAAAAGGTAAAATAACTAAAACTATCGGTTGTAGAGATTGAAACAAAAGCATTTGTCATTGATTCTAAAAGTCCGGAATATTTCATAATCCCCATAATCCCTGCATAAATTGGAAATTGGATTAAGATACCTGATGCCCCTTTTATGGCAGTATTTATTGAGGTAAGAAAACTGTGAATATTTTTGTGTAATAATAGGCCGGTTGCCAATAAAAATAAATTGATAAAATTAAGGTTAATGCCGGTTTTGGTGTTCCCGAAGAAAAATGAATAAATTAAGCCGGCAAATAAAAATAAGGCAAACAGCAGAGAAAACAACCGGGAGAAATCCATTTTTTCCATGCCAACAGGATGTTGTGTGGTTGTTTCAGATGGGGATTCCAAGAAAATAGAGTTTGTCGGTGAAAATTTAAGTTTTCCAATAAGGTAAAAGAAAACAGGAATTAAAATTAATATTGTAATGGTAACAGTGATGTTCATTGTAGAAAATAATGTTTGTCCAATATCAATGATGCCAATTTTGTCGGCAAGAAAATGTTTAGGTTCGGCAATCTTTAAGGGAGCAGAGCCTGATAGTCCGCCATGCCAAACCATTAATCCGGAATAACCGGCAGCAGCAATAAGTGGATAATTTAAATGTTTTCCGTTTTTTTGAAAGCTTTCGGCAACCTTACGAGCAAAAATAGCTCCGAAAATTAGTCCCAGTCCCCAATTTAAAAATGCAAGTGCTATTGTGAAAAAACTAACAAAAAGTGCTGCTGAGGCATTGGTTCTTATTTGATGCGTAAGTAGTTTGATGAGATGTTTTACAGGTGGCGTTAATGCCAAAACATGACCAAGAATAAGGATGAGCATCATTTGCATGGCAAAAGTGAGTAAATCCCAAATACCTTGTGTGAAGAAGGCTGCGGGTAATAGTAGTCTTTTCACAATGGGAATTGATGCCGGAAGAAAAAATAATGATAAAAATGCAGTAAATAGTGCTAGTAAAATAGCAAGACTGAAAGGCGATGGTAAAACTTTTTCTAATAGCAGAGCTAATTTTTCAAGAAATCGTTTCATTAAAAGTTCCCTTAATTTGCCATCTCAGATAAAAATTTAATGCGAACTAATCGAATTTCTTCTTCGGTATAAATGTCTCCAAATTCCTCAAAAGCTTCCTCTAAAGTATCAGTTTCAGCTTCACGGAAATAATCATAAATTTCTTCTACTTTATCAGTTTCCATGTTGCTATTTATGTAATAGTCAATATCTAATTTAGTACCTGAATAAATGATTGATTCTAATTCGTCCAATAGTTCTAAAAAGTCAAAGTCTTTTGTGCTTGCAATTTCTTCTAAAGGAATCTTTCGGTCAATGGCTTTGATAATAAATACTTTAACACCCGATTTATTGACAGCGGATTTGACGACAATGTCTTGTGGCCTTTCAATTTCGTTTTCTTCGACATATTTTTTTATAAGTTCTATAAATTTTTCGCCATACTTCATGGCTTTTCCTTGTCCTACACCGGAAATCTGCTGTAATTCTTCATTAGTAATAGGATAATGAATTGCCATTTCTTCTAACGAAATATCTTGGAAAATAACGAATGGCGGGAGATTAAGTTTCTTAGCAGTTTCTTTTCTTAAATCTTTCAGCATATTAAACAAGACTGTATCAACAGCACCGGAACCACTATGCATGATAATATCATTTTCCTCATATTCTTCGTAGTTATGAAACTCGTATAGTTTAATAGAATAAGGATTTTTCAGAAAATCATGTCCTTCTTTGGTTAGTTTAACGGTCCCATAATTTATAATGTCTTTTTCGAGTAAATGATTGATGAGTCCTTGTCTAATAATATCATTCCAAAATTTAGAGTCATGATCATCACCTGCTCCAAAGATATCTAATTGATTATGTTTATATTGCTTTATAAGTGTGCTCATTTCTCCTGCCAGCACTTTGGCGATATGTTCACTTTTAAATTTTTCTTTTACTTCAAGCGTTGCTTTCAGTGCTAGAATTAGAAATTCTTTACCTTCAAATTGTTTTTTAGGATGGAGGCAGTTATCACAATTTTCACAATTTTCTTTGTCATATTCTTCACCAAAATAATGAAGTAATTGTTTACGCCGGCAAACAGCTGATTCAGCATAGGCAATTGTTTCAGATATTAATTGATTGCCAATTTCTTGTTCCGAAACGGGTTTACCTTGCAGAAATTTCTTTAATTTCAGGATGTCCTCGTATTTATAATAAGCAATACATAAACCTTCACCTCCGTCTCTTCCGGCACGACCTGTTTCTTGATAATAGCCTTCCAAACTTTTTGGCATATCATAATGTACTACAAAACGAACATCCGGCTTGTCGATACCCATACCAAAGGCAATGGTTGCAACAATTACATCAACATCTTCCAAGAGAAACATATCTTGATTACGCGATCTGGTATATGAATCCATTCCGGCGTGATAAGGTACGGCTTTAATACCGTTTACCTGAAGTTTTTCAGCTAAATCTTCAACTTTCTTACGGCTAATACAATAGATAATGCCTGATTTTCCCGAGTTCTGTTTGATGAAATGAATAAGATTTTTTTCAGGATTAATTTTAGGGCGAACCTCATAGTAAAGGTTAGGACGGTTAAATGAAGATTTAAACACTTTGGCATCTGAAATGTCAAGATTTTTTAAAATATCATGTTGTACTTTTGGTGTGGCAGTAGCAGTAAGGGCAATAATTGGTTTTCTACCAATACGGTTTACTACAGGACGAATATTTCTATATTCAGGGCGAAAATCATGTCCCCATTCAGAAATACAATGTGCTTCGTCAATTGCAAAGAAAGAAATATTTATATTTTTAAAAAATTCAATGTTTTCTTCTTTTGTGAGTGATTCAGGTGCAACATAAAGCATTTTTGTTTTCCCGTCCTGGATATCTGATTTAACTTGATTTATTTGTGCTTTGTTTAGAGAAGAATTAATAAAATGGGCAATACCTTCTTCCATACTAAAACCACGCATGGCATCGACCTGATTTTTCATAAGGGCAATCAGTGGTGATATGATAAGGGCTGTTCCCTCTTTCATGATAGCAGGTAACTGATAACATAACGATTTCCCACCACCTGTTGGCATCAAAACAAAAATATCTTTGCCATCTAAAAGGTCACGGATAATATGCTCTTGATTGTCCTTAAATTGATCAAAGCCAAAATGCTTTTTAAGATGCTTAAATAATGGATCATTTTTTTTATTCATTTTTCGATAATATACTTTCTCAGAAAAAGAATTATTTTTGTATTAAAATTACTACCTTTTTAAAAAGGGAAAACAAAATTACTAGTTTTTTTTAAAACAAATAAAAAAAGTGAAAATAATTGAAACAGGAAAAAAGATAATTCGATTTGAAGCTGAAACAATTGCTAACTTGGAACAATTTATTGATGATAATTTTGAATTGGTGGTAAAAAAAATATTATCATTAAAGGGGAGGGTTATTATTACCGGCATTGGGAAAAGTGCCAATATTGCGAAAAAAATTGTGGCTACGCTCAATTCTACCGGCACCCCATCCGTATTTATGCATGCGGGCGAAGCTATTCATGGTGATTTGGGTATTGTTCAAAATGGGGATTTGGTAATCTGTATCTCAAAAAGTGGCAATACACCGGAAATTATTTCGTTAGTCCCTATTATTAAAGATATGGGAAATTTTTTAGTCGGCATGGTTGGTGATAAAAATTCTTTTTTGGCAAAAAACGCAGATACCATTTTATTGACAACGGTTGATAAAGAAGCGTGTCCTAATAATTTAGCACCAACATCAAGTACAACAGCACAGTTGGTTATGGGAGATGCTCTGGCTTCATGCTTGATTGAATTAAGAGGATTTACCGAAGATGATTTTGCACGTTTTCATCCGGGAGGGAGTTTGGGTAAAAAGTTATATTATAAGGTGGAAACATTAATGAATATTAAACCGCCATTCGTAAAAGAGAATACCTCTATAAAAGATACCCTGATTGAAATATCTTCAAAGCGAATGGGTGCTACAGCCGTATTGAATGATGCTGAAAAAGTTGTTGGTATTATTACCGATGGTGATATTCGTCGTATGATTGAACGATATGAAAATTTTCTTGATTTGAAAGCAAAAGATATTATGTCGAAAGCACCTAAAACAATAGACAAGAATTTGTTGGCTTCGGGCGCTTTAAAAATTATGGAGGAAAATTCGATCACACAATTAATCGTAATAGATAATGGCAAGTATGTAGGTATGATTCATTTACATGATATTTTAAAAGAGGGGATTTCCTAAAATCATCCTTTATAAAAATGATTTGAAATAAAATTTTATGAAGTTAAAAGCAAGACAGTTAGTTAAAAAATATAAAAAAAGAGTGGTTGTAAACCATGTGGATCTTGAAGTAAATCAAGGTGAGATTGTTGGTTTGCTAGGACCTAATGGAGCCGGAAAAACGACGACCTTTTACATGATTGTAGGATTTGTAAAAGCCAATGAAGGGGAGATTTACTTGGATGATTTGAATATTACTTCCGAGCCTATGTATAAAAGAGCACAACGGGGAATTGGTTATTTGCCGCAAGAAGCATCGGTATTTAGAAAATTGACGGTGGAAGATAATATTAGTGCTGTCTTAGAAATGACTAAATTTCCAAAAGCACGGCAAAAAGAGATTTTGGAACAATTGATGGAAGAATTCGGCCTAAACCGGATTAGAAAAAGTAAAGGGTTTCAGCTTTCCGGTGGTGAGCGGCGACGGACAGAAATTGCACGGGCTTTGGCTACCGATCCTAAATTTATTTTGCTCGATGAACCTTTTGCTGGGATTGATCCTATTGCTGTGGAAGATATTCAAAATATTGTGTCGCGATTGAAAGAAAGGAATATTGGCATTCTTATTACGGATCATAATGTGCACGAAACTCTGTCAATAACAAATAGAGCCTATTTGTTGTATGAGGGTAATATTTTAAAATCAGGGACTGCCAAAGAATTATCTGAAGATGAAGAAGTGAGACAAAAATATTTAGGTAAAAATTTCGAACTTCGATAAATGAAAAAAGTGGATAAGATACATTATTTTTTTCGTTTTTCCTTCATCGTAATTTTCCTGTTATTAAGCCAGTTAGCTTTTTCTCAAAAAACTAAGATTTATGGTGTTGTAACAGATGCCAAAACAGGAGAACCTATTCCTTTTGCCAATCTTGTTTTGAAAGGAACGCACGAGGGAACTATTACCAATAGTGTTGGTAAATACTCCATAGAGACTAATGTGTCGTCAGATTCCTTACAGTGTATGTTTATTGGCTATATTACACAAACAAAAAAAATATACTTGCACAAATACCAAACTGTTAATTTTCAGCTGCAACCTGAGGTAATTACGCTTAATTCAGTAACCATAAAGACTAAGAAGCGGGGTAAAAATTTTGCGGATACGCTGCTTGCTAAAGTTAGAAAACATCGAAAAGAAAATGATATTAACTATTTATCTGCTTATCAATATGAAACATATAATAAGATTGAGTTTGATATTAATAATATTACAGAGGAATTTAAGCAAAAAAAAATTTTTAAGAAATTCAAATTTATTTGGGATTATGTAGATACTTCAGCTGTTAATGGAACACCTTATTTGCCATTTTTGTTAATAGAATCCGTGTCTGATTATTACTATCGCAAAAATCCGAAAAAGGAATTAGAAATAGTGAAAGCTTCCAAGGTGTCAGGTGTTTCCAATGAGAGCATCAACCAGTTTTTAGGAAATATGTATGTTAAAGTTAATGTATGGGATAATTATATAGATTTGTTCGGAAAAGGCTTTATCAGTCCCATTGCAGGTATCGGTAAATTATATTATAAATACTATTTGTTAGACAGTACTAAAACGGGAAATAGAACAATGTATCATATTGGATTCCGGCCTGTTCTAAAACAAGACTTCGTGTTTAACGGTGATTTTTGGGTTGATGGTAGTTCATTAGGTATTACAAAATTAGCTTTTTCAATAGCTCCACATGTTAATTTGAACTTTATCAACAATTTAAAAATATATCAGACTTTTTCATCAGTAGGTGGCAAAATAAATATGCTGGAAAAAGAAAAATTGGTGGTGGACTTTAATTTATTTGAAAACCCGAAACAATCGATGGGGTTTTTCGGTAAGAAAACAACAATTTATTCAAAGCGTATCGTTAATCAACCAAAACCTGATGCGTTTTATAATACGCCAAATAATATCATTGTGAACGATGAAGCATCGGAAAAATCAAACCAATATTGGGATACGATACGACCTGAAGAACTTGATACTAATGAGAAACAAATTTATCAAATGGTAGATTCCATTAAATCAATGCCTATTTTTCATACTTATTACGATATTATTAATACGGCGCTTACAGGTCATTATGTATGGGGAAATGTGGAGTTGGGACCTTACTATAAAACTATCAGTAATAATACAACAGAGGGATGGCGTTTTCGTTTGGGTGGCCGTACCAGCAATCAATTTAGTACAAAATTTATGACGAGTGGTTATGTGGCCTACGGGGTTAAAGATCAGAGATTTAAGGGGTGGTTGGATTTGTTGTATCTGTTTGATAATAATCCGAGACGCGGCTTTGAGGTTTCAGTGAAACATGATTTGGAACAGCTTGGTCAAAGCCGGAACGCATTGACTGAAGATAATATTTTATCCACACTCCTGCGACGAATTCCTAATGATAAGTTGTCAATGGTTGACGAAATGAAAGCTACTTACGAACATGAATGGTTTAATGGGCTATCAAATAGTATTACTTTAAATCATCGAAATACCTTTTCGGCTATCGGCCCCAATTTTGTTTATTTTGATGGTGATGCCGATATTGTAAAGCCGAGTATTATGACTACAGACATTACTTTGAAAACCCGTTTTGCATATCATGAGAAATTTGTTATGGGCAAATTTGAACGCGTGAGTCTCGGTACCAACTATCCGGTTTTTGAAGTTTATATGACTATGGGAATAAAAGATTTTTGGCAAAGTGATTTTTCATACAAAAAACTGGAATTATCCGTAAAACATTTTATTAATTTATATCCTTTTGGCTATTCAAAATACATGATTGTGGCCGGGAAGATTTGGGATCCCTTACCGTATCCTTTGTTGAAATTGCATGAGGGCAATGAGACTTATTTATTAGATAATATGTCGTTTAATTTAATGAATTATTATGAATTCGTTAGCGACCAATATGTTAGTTTATATTACAGTCATTTCTTTGATGGTTTTTTCTTAAATAAAATTCCTGTTTTTAAAAAATTAAAATGGCGTACAGTGACTTGGACAAAAGGAGTAATCGGCTCATTGTCAAAAGAGAACAGGGCGATTATGTCATATCCTTCTACACTTTATTCTTTTAATGACCCAAACAGAACAGCTATTATGAAACCATATTGGGAAGCCGGCATTGGAGTTGAGAATATCTTTAAATTTATCAGAGTAGATGGTGTGTGGCGATTGACTTATCTTGATCATCCGAACATTTCTAAATTTGGTATTCGCGTGAATCTGACACTTAAATTTTAGTCATTTTTATGGCTTTGGTAATTAGTGTTTTATGTTCCATTCAATCATGATTCGCACAATGTTAGTAGCGTGTGTATTGATGGCTTTAAGGAGACCTAAAACTTCCAAATGTATCTCGCTGCTGGCAATAGATTCTTGTTTGTGTTCTTTGAGTCGTTCGTAGTGATGTTTTTCCAGTTCATAAGCAAGTTCACGGTATTTTTTAAATTTTTCTTTTATCGCTTGAGCTCGTTCCAAACTAAATTCGTTAAAAACTTCAAGTGCCCGGCTGATTTGTTTTTCTGTTTTTAAGTGATATAACACCAATTCTTTTTTTCCTTCTTCAGTAAATTCAATGTTGTTATTAACCCATTGTTTTGCTTTTTCGTATAGGTTTAGCGAAATAATATCACCGATTTGCTCCAATTCTTTAATGGTAAAAAGCATCTGAAAAACTTCGTTTAGCCTGTCTTCCGACAAATCCTTTTGACTGATTTTTATTAAGTA
>Ga0114934_10002851_pt1 | contig 10948 bp, 20 predicted proteins | sample 4SBtaG_2_FD_99695 | JGI IMG/M metagenome (GOLD analysis project Ga0114934, IMG submission 99695) | Deep subsurface microbial communities from Kolumbo volcano to uncover new lineages of life (NeLLi) - 4SBTROV10_white metaG | ecosystem: Environmental > Aquatic > Marine > Volcanic ...
ACTTGTTCTAGACTATCTGCATAGACATACACATAAATATTACTCTTCTCAGTTTCCCATTCCTCAGTTTCCCATTCTACATAATATCTCATTACTTCATCTCCTCCCATTCTGCTACTTATCCTCCTCCACACTAGTAGTAATCTCCATGCGGAATGTATTAGCTAGTGCATCAAGTGCATCAGCACACGCTAAATATAGCTCCTCACTCTCAAAAGTAGCCCACTTCTCTCTATGGATACTAGAGGTAGCATATACAACTACTACTTCATTCTCATCATTCCTAACTTTAGCATCGTAAATTGTCATTACTGTTTCTCCTCTATGTTAATAATTACCTTGCCGTTATTGGCTGTTCCTACATACACAAAAGGAACAGCTAACAACATTAGAATATTTAAACCGATAAGCAACCAGAATATATCTCGCTTCATTGTATTTTACCTACAAAAGACTTATGTATTTTTTCTATTTTTTCATAGGTTTGATTTACTTCACCAAACATACTGTCGGGTATGTCGCTACACAGTACTATTTTATCAAGTAATAAATTAAAATCTTTTAGTATATCCTCTAAGATATCTGCTCTACGTTCAGCTAGTTCTGCTGTTTCTATTACACTCATGGTCTAATGCTCCTTATAAATAATATGGTTAATAGATGTATCCCAACAGTCTCTACAGTCCATACAAGCGTTGTCTTGACTAGGTGCTGGACAGTTGTATTCATCAGTAGTGCTTACTGAACTACTGTGTATAAAATCGTGTCTAGTAAAAGGTTTATGATCATTCTTGTATACATTAGATACACGAATAATTAAATTGTCGGGTTTTTTTATTCTATCTCTAACAAATACACGATTTATAATCTTACGTTCTTGAGTAGGTAGCCAAAATGATACCCATCTGCACTCATTAGCTATCCAGATAATATCTAACAACATCTGTTCGTCTACTATATCACCACTATCGAACCATCTGAAGTAAGGTATATCTGTCTTATGTGTGTAGTGTTCTATTAAACGTACCATTGCGTGTTTCCAGACTGGTCGTTTATATACACCAACTAAACGCTTAGTCTGTCCAACGTGAACATCTGGATAAGTATAGTTACCACGTTCATACGCATAACAATTATAACAAGTAGTTCTTTTATTCTTAGATAACCAACTACCTACACGACAGCCGTAGTATGGTGGTATAGGCCAGTTATATTTACGGCATACTTCAGGTACAAACTTAGCTTTATTAGCTGGTAAACCATAAGAAAAACAAGACATTTTCGTTGTTTTACCTATAGAACCAGCTATGTCGTGTGCTTCTTTAAGCGTTCTAATATACATGATTTATCTCTCCTTCTATACTGGGAGCAGGTTATTACACCTACTCCCATATAGCTACTTACTGATTAAACAAATGCACAAAGTATCATTCCAAGTGCAATTACACCAAACCAAAACATCATAGGACTCATTAGGCAAGTACTCTATGTTGTCTATTGAGTGGTAAATCTTTACTCTTTTCAACTAGTAAATCAAAACCACCAGCTATTTTGTTGCCCTTACTGTCAGTACGGGCTAACCATTTAGCTACTTGAGCCTGTCGATTGTAGATAGTAGCACTCTCATGGTCATTTTTGGTACTACGAGTACTAAACCTACCATCTACATGAGAAGCATAGTTAGTCAGAGTAGATACAACAGCCCAAATGTTGTTACCTCTGACGCTAATTTCCTCTAAGTGCTGTTGTTCAAGACGTTCTAACTGTCTATCAGATACTCTTAAACGCTCAAAGAACTCCCTTACATAAGGAATTGTAGTATTTAGTTGAGCATATTCTTGTAGCTGGTTTACCGCATACTCTGACTGCTCTATACCAGTAGTAACTTTATTAATAAAATTACCTAGATCAAATCTACTAGTACGCTTTGCATCATGTGTTGCAAAGTTACCTAAGATCATACCATTCATACAGAACATATCTATATTTCCATAATAAACCACTAGTTTACTACTTCCATCAAAGCAATTTCTGCCTATAATCCTAAAGATTATCTCAGATTTATGACCAGATGTAGTAGTGATTTCATGTTTAAGATTAGGAAACATATACTCCCTAGCAACTACTGAGCCAGCATACGCAACATGATCTCTAATGCGTAAAGCACCTAATGTCTCAGCATTAAAGTAATCATATAACTGTGCCTCAATAGGACTAAAGAAATCTTCATTCTGTACCAATGTATAACCATTAGTCTGGAATGTACCACCGAGAAACGTCTTAGTATCCTTACGAAAAGTACCTACTAAGGTGTCAGCAGAGTAGTAGTTAGATTGATTATAAGTTTCATAATCATCTGGACTTTCGCCTTTACCATATAGAGGTAAAGTCTGAACATCAAAAAAGATGTCATCATTTTTAGGAAAGTATGTCTCAATAGGCTGTTTAGTTGTAGTAACAATAGGTTGGTCTAGCATGATATATTTCTCCTTCAATATTGCTAGTTTCTGTTATCTAGGTAATCATTTAAACCATTTAAGTAATCGTTTATATCACCTAGTTCTAAATCGCTGATGCTGTATACACCAGCTACTCCGCATATCTCAGTCACGATATTATGCGGTATTTGGTCGTAAGTGGTAAACGCCCAACGATGTCTGTTGGACGCTACCATCATCTTACGATATGAGTGATTAGATGGTATAACCATAGTTATACATCAATCGTTGTAGAGATATCTGCATTAGCTAGTATCTCTCTAACTTGATCTTCTACTTCATCTCGCATAGCAGATAGAGCATCATCCACAATACTGGTAGTATCGATATCTGGCTCATACTGATTAAAGTGATACTCTATCTCCTTAGAGACTATATCCTCTACAACATTAGCTATCTTATCTTCAACGATAGCTTTGATAAACGTAGACACCTCTACATTTGATTCCAAAGTAGACTTAACTACCTCTTCCACAGCTTTGTAGAGAGTATCTTTAGGATCTATATGGTTTTCTTCTGTAGTCATAACTAGTAACTCCTTCTATAAGTGGTTAATTAACAATTTCAACTGTCCTCAAAATACACCAATTCCCTGATCAATCAAGAAAAAGTTTGGTTTTTTGTCGCTTTTTTCGTTTTTGTGACATTTTTGCCACACCTTATTGATATAGTTATATAAATAATTGTTCTCGGTCTATCCTCTATATGGATACTACAGGATTTATGGCGGTAAACCGTTAGAAATGTTGTTGGGTACTACCGTATTTTCTTAAAACAGAATTTTACATAACTGCCCACAGTAGATAACTAGCTAATCAGTAGCCGTGTTACCAATTAGACACATACAGCTATATGTCGGTAGCCAATTAGCTACATATGTTGCATATATATCACTGTCAAGCACTATATTTTAGGGGAACAAAAGGGGAACAAATAGGGAACAAATGGTATACACAACCGTGTCGGCATCAGACACAGTTTAAAAACTAAAAATAAGAAATAAGTAGACAAAACCCCAGAAACTGGTACTATTTCCTTATGACTGAAACTAAACAAGACATCGTTCTCGATGAATGGCAAGAGGTAATGGCGACTGCGTTACCAACGGCCACACAAAAGGCTCTTACAGACTGGGAAGAAAACTACAACCTAGTAGTAGGGGCCATCGAAGAGGCAGTAAACTCCAAACTGCCAACGGGTTTTAAAGCCGTAGTATCTGTAAAGAGAAAATGGGGTAAAATCCAAATCTCTTTTAAAGTAGTCCGGCAAACTCAAAGCCAGTCTTCGAATGCAAAACCATTGCCAACCCAAAAGCTTCGGGTACTTGGCGAATAATTTAGGGAACGGGCCACGCCTAATAAGCGTGGTCCACACCTAAGAACAAAAGGAGAACACCCATACTCGGCGTGTCGGCAATAGACATTTCCTAAAATAGAAAAAACAGAAAAAAGTAGACAAAACCCTAGAAAACTGTACACTTTAGGTATGACTAATGAAAAACAAGATATCGTCTTAGACGAGTGGAACGAGGTAGTGGCGACTGCGCTACCGAAGTCCGAACAAGATGCATTGAAACAATATGTAGATGCTCAGAACCACGTTAAGGGAATGATAAAAGCCCATATTGATAAGCTTTTACCCAATGGATTTGAAGCAATTGTTTCAGTGAAATTTAGGTGGGGGAACGTCCAAGTCTCTTGGTGTGCAAAAAGAAAGAAAGAGACTTCTGGTTCAAAAGGCCAGCCACTTCCAACTCAAAAGCTTAGAGTTCTAGGCGAGTAGTTTTAGTCAGGGGATTGGGGAGCCTAATAAGCTCCCCTTTTCTTGAGAGAAAAAGAGAACAAAAGGAGAACACCTGTGCCAGCGTGTCGGCAATAGAGAACACCTAAAATAGAAAAAGAACAAAAAAGTAGACAAAACCGCAGAAAACTGTAGGATTTACCTAACATTTTCTTTTAACAAAACAAACGGAGAGTTAAACAATGAATATTTTTAAAGAGTCGTTAGGCCCAGATTGTTGTGAGCTTTGCCAAGATCTTCTTGGAATACATACAGATATAGAAGGTGAGGATTTTTGGGTAGAAGCTAGAGCGGACGATGGCATAGATCTTAAACTTACCGGCGGTATTTATAGAGTGTGTCAAGATTGTTTCGTTGATCCAGCTTTAAAATTTAATCCTGTTGAGTAGCCTTAACCTCCAAACTTGGGCCAGTCTTCGGACTGGTCCTTTTTTTTCCCTGCACCTGCCTACTGCCAACTTACAGTTTACACCTGCCCACCGTCAGCTTACAGTTTACACTTGCCCACTGTAAGCTTACAGTTTACAAAGAGAACAAAAGGAGAACACCTGCACTCAGCGTGTCGGCCAAAGAAAAAAACTAAACACAAGAAAGAAAAAAGAAGTAGACAAAAGAAAGAAAAAGGGTACACTAACTACATCATTAACAAAACAAATGGAGAGTTAAATGAAGTATGTAAACAAGACCGACCAACGTACTTACTGGGATAAAACCCGGGAAGAGTTGAGAGAGACTAAGGCGAAAGGCATTATCTTTTTAGTACTTTTTATTAGTGCAGTAGCTTTATGGTACGGAGGGTAATAACATGACTGAATTACTTATTACCTTATTTGTTTGGATGTGCTACTCGATGGGACTTATATTAGGTGGCTACTGGATTGGTGTTAAGAAAGCCGATAGAGAGATAGAGTTAACTGCCACTGAATGTTACTCCCGTGGATACAATCACGGAGAGAGAGACAAACAAGCTTCTCTCAAAACGTCATGGGATAAAACAGTATAGTTTCTTAACCTCCCTACTTACCTCCCTGCTTTAATTAGTGGGGAGGTTTTTTTTTGAAAAGAAAAGGTACATATTATTTATTCTGGGAAAACGGAAGGGAGGGAGGGGGGGAGGAAAAAAGTACCCCCGCGTTTTTAATAGAAATATGCAATAGCCGGAAATTTAGCAAAAATTAGAATTTTACATATAGAGATGTGGTTTACGAAATAAATTGTTTATATCAGTTTCTATCATCTCTTTTATTAAAGTTTTAAAAGTGTAAGACCTTTCCCACCCTAATTTTTTTTCTGCTTTAGATGGATCACCTAACAAGAGATCAACTTCGGCAGGGCGGTAAAAGTCTGGGTTTACTTTGATAACCAAGTCTCCCTTACCGTTATAACCTTTTTCATTCTTACCTTTCCCATCCCAAGTTATTGTGTCCCCTAAATGATCAAAACAAACTTCTACCATTTCTCGAATAGAGTGAGTCTCGCCTGTAGCCAGTATATAATCATCAGCTTCCTTCTGTTGCAGCATTAACCACATACCTCGTACATAATCGGCTGCGTGTCCCCAGTCTCGTTTCGCATCGAGATTACCAAGCTCTAACGGTTCCTTTCTGTCCATAGAGTACATCTCAGCTAAACCTTTAGTTACCTTACGAGTAACAAAGTTTTCTCCTCGTAACGGAGACTCATGGTTAAAAAGAATACCGTTGCAGCCAAAGAACGGATAAGACTCACGATAATTCTTAACAGCCCAGTATCCGTAGAGTTTAGCTACTCCATATGGACTACGTGGATAAAATGGTGTTTCTTCTGTTTGTGGTGTTTCTCTTACTTTTCCAAATAACTCACTGGTACTGGCTTGATAAAACTTACAGTCCCACATATTTAAAGATTTAATGCAATCAAGAATACGAATAACACCTAATGCATTAACATTCCCTGTATTAATAGGAATATCAAACGAAATATGAACGTCAGACTGTGCTCCCAGATTATAGATCTCATCTGGTTTTACATCCTGTATAGCCTGTAATATACTGCTACCATCTGTTAGATCACCATAAATAGGAACAAAGTTCTTATGATCTATAAAATGGGAGATGTTTTGTTTGTTTGGTGTACTGCTTCGTCTGACAATACCATGAACCTTATAACCCTTATTTAACAGAAACTCAGAAAGATAAGATCCATCCTGTCCTGTAGTCCCTGTTAAAAGTGCTGTCTTTGTCATAATAAAGTTATAAAAAATAAAATAAAAAAAGTCAATACATAAATACACTTGACAAAGAAATAAAAATTATATTATAATAATATCCTCTCTCCTTTGTTTACAGGGGCAACATATTGTTATTCTTATGTTGCTCCTGTTTTTTTTCGGCTAGGCTGATACAGGGGGTTGTCAAACCTGTAACTAATTGATACAATCTGTACCAAGAGAGAGAAAGACATTTATTATTCTTTTTATTTTAGTTAAATTAGAAACTACCTGATACAGATAGATACTTGTATTCTATCTATTACCCATCTCCTTCTATGGGACTCATAAGAAAAATTAATGTCAGATCCAAAACCCCACATTATTTATGGAAAGTTGACTTATGAAGAGTTATGTGATCTTATTCGTGTAACTTCAGAGGGTCGTGCTAAAAACTCTGCTGGTTACGATTTAATTGAAATGAGAAGAGAATTAAAACGTAGAAGAGATGGTACGGTTGCACGAAAGAAGGGAAAAGACTATAATGAGAATGAAATGTTAGAACGTGCAGTAAAAGGTGAAAACTTCAAACCGGGTAACTTTATCGCTGGTATGTCCCCCAAACAAGAAAAATTTTGCATGGAGTATATCGCTACGGGTGATAGCCTTACAGCGTATAAAGCAGCAGGTTATGCAGAAGGTAAGAACCATGCAGACACTCGAAGACGGGCTTCGACTTTGCTCAAGAATGAAAAGATACAGCAGCGTATAGACGACTTGCGTGAAGTTGCGTTAGATCGCATGGCATGGAATGCAGATCAGGTTCTAAATAGACTGGACGAAGTTTACAAACACGCCTTATCTAATGGAGACTATACGAATGCCAACCGATCTGTAGAAAGTGTAGCCAAACATCTCGGTATGTTTGTAGATCGGTCAGAGCAAAAAATTAAAATGGGGACAATAGGCGACAGCACAAACAGTGATGAAGTTAAAAAAGATATAGAAAAGCTGGCTGAAATAGCTGGATTTCAGGTTATAGAAGGTGGTGGTAAGAAGTGAACAGTGAAGACTTTAAAGAATTTATAGATACGAGTGAAGATATCTCTACTGGAATAAAAGGAAAGAGGTTGTCGTTTGTAGGCTCTATACCTTATAATGAACTAAACTATTCTCCCGGTTCAGCAGGGTATCATCAGGCTATGGACAGGGTAGAGTTTATGATTGAAAACTGGCATAGTTTTGTCTGTTCCCATCCTGTATTCAGAAACCCGGATTCGGAAATGGACACTGTGAGAAAAAACTTGGTTAATGCAGCACACACGCTGTTTGAAGTTTATAATGAATTAGGAAGTGTCCAGCTTAAAAAAGATTTTAACTTGGCAACGGATTCTTCTAACAAAGCAGGAGTACATTAACATGAAGCAGACAACAGACTCAAAATATCTTGATCAGTATGTAGGTCGTCCAACTGGACAGGGCTACGGTCAAGCACGGAAAGGCCCAAATGTTATTGGTCCTGAAACTAACGTGGTTGTAAATGAAAAGTATTCGCAACCTAAACCATTTAAAGTCGAAAAAGGAGGCTAACGAAAATGGCTGGCATGAAATATGGTATGAACCGGGACGCTCTGTCTCCAGCAGAAATGGCACGTTCAGGCACAATGAGCGAGGCTAAACGCCAACAAATGATGAACATGGGTACGATGCCCGGTGGTACTTTAGTAGATGGGTACGACTATGGCGGTGCAGTTAAAATGAAGCATGGGGATGCTGTCAAGAAAAAGAAAAATACTAGGCGCATGAATAGGCTGGAAGAGCTTGGTCGTGTAGATGCTGAAACAGGCAAGACAAAAAAAGGCAAAAGTAATTTAGTGGCTGAGAAGAAAAGAATTATAAAGGAACTTAGCTAATGCCTAAAGTTGGAAATAAGCATTTTGCTTATACTGATCTTGGAGAGCAGCAAGCAAAGAACTTGAGTAAACAAACAGGCCAGCCTATCGAAAGATACAGAAAAGCTGGTGCTGTAACAGATACGACTAAGAGTGGTTGTACTGTGATAAGTGGGTATGAAATAGAGGAATCATAGTATGGGTTCTACTATGCTGCCCAGTACTCTTGGTCAACAAGGCACTCCTAATATGTTGGGAATGAATCCTAATCTATATAGTCATTATATGGAATTTCAGCAGAATAATAGGATGAATGACGCAACAAATCAGCTTCCTGAAGAATTAACGGGTGCAGCGCAGAACACAGCACAACAGCCTAATGTTGCATTTGCAAATAGCAACATAGCCGGAATGAACCCACCGCAGCCTTTTAATACGCCCGGTCAACCACAGCCTTATACCAATACTCCTCAACCCACTGGACTTGCTTCATTACCGGGTTTAGGGCAGTTTGGTAAAGGTATAGTGTAAAACATGGATTAATAATGTGGCTTCTTCAGCGACCTCACAAGAGTTAGCATTACGTGAACGCCTGTTTGAAAATGTAATAGCTGCTTCTGAGCACGATTTCCTTACATTTGTACGAATGATGGCCCCTCTGTTGATAGCAGATTTTAAGATGGGTCGTCATATAGAACTAATATGTTCTAAATTACAACAAATAGAAGACGGAACTTGTAAAAGACTTATGGTGTTTCTGCCACCACGTTCCAGTAAGTCTGTTATATGTTCTAAGTTATTTCCTGCGTGGTATATGGGACGACACCCTGCCCACGAAATCCTGAGTGTTTCTCACAGCGATCAGTTATCTTCCGACTTTGGTAGGGCTGTCCGTGATCTAGTGGGAAATGAAATGTTTCAAACAATATTTCCTGATGTAAAGCTGAGAAGCGATGTACGTTCTGCTGGTAAATGGCAGACCAATAAAAATGGTGTATATGTCGCTGCTGGTGTCAAGACACAGATTGCAGGTCGTGGAGCACACGTAGCAATCCTTGACGATGTGATGTCAGAAGAAGATGCTTTTAGTGAAGCAGGTAGACGTTACATAAAGGAATGGTTTCCAGCAGGTTTACGTACTCGTTTAATGCCGTCAGGATCTATCGTGATAATTAATACACGTTATCACGAAGATGATATATGTGGGTGGTTATTAGATGCACAAGATAATAATGACGAAGCTGAACAAATTTTACACCCGTGGGAAGTTATTAAGATCCCGGCTTGGCTTGACGATGAGGCTGCTAGATTACTTAATCTTCCTGTTGGTTCTAGTTACTTTCCTGAATGGAAGCCTGACAATATACTACGTATTGACGAGTTAGAGATAAAAAGACATAACGGTTCTAAGTACTGGCAGTCTCTTTATATGCAAGATCCTACTCCAGACGAAGGTGGAATTATAAAGAAAGGCTGGTTTAAACAATGGGAGTACAGTGACCCTCCTGACTGCGAGTTTATTATTCAAACAATGGATACTGCTTTTTCTGCAAAGACAACCGCAGATTACTCTGTTATGCAGACTTGGGGAATATTTGAAAAATATGAGGTTGACAGTGCAGGGGTAGAAAGACTAGTATCTCATCTTATATTATTAGGAAACATAAGGGGAAGATTTGAATATCCTGATTTACGTGCCAAAGCGCAAGAAGAGTATGAAAAACATCAGCCAGATGCTATTATGATAGAAAAGAAAGCATCGGGACAATCCTTACTTCAGGATCTTCGTAGAGCAGGTTTACCTGTTTTGGAGTTTACTCCTGATCGTGATAAAGTTAGTAGAGCTACAGCAGCAACTCCGTTCTTTGAATCTGGACGTATTTGGATTCCTGAACATAAGAGTTGGGCTATGGATTTAATTGATGAGGCTGTTACATTTCCGCATGGAAGGTATGATGACCAAGTGGACGCAATGGTAATGGCTGTATTATATATGAGGGATTCTTGGTATGTGTCTCATCAAGACGATCCAGAATATGAAGAAGATGAATCGGTCTATAAACCGCCACGTAAAGGTTATTGGAATTTTTCTAATGAGTCGTCTTATGCTTGATTTAAGTAAAACGGAATTAGAGTATATTGATAAGGTAAATGCGTTAACAAAAGAACGAGATGAAGAACGACAGCGTAGAGATGAAATTTTACGTGACCTTGTCTCTATACAAAAAAAATTAAAGGACATATGTAATGGCGGTTGAACGTAATCTATTATCAGGAATCCCAATGGGAAATGCTATTCCATCTGAAGAAGCGATGGAAGTTGAAATAGATATTGAAGAACCCGGTATGGAAGAGATTATGATGGGAGAGCAAGTAGAGATGCTTGCACCTGAAGACCATTACGCTAACCTTGCAGAACTCTTAGATGAAGACACTCTCAAAGAACTGGGAGAAGAAGTAGTAGAGTCCTACAGTGCAGATAAAGAATCAAGAGAAGAATGGGAGTCTACTTTTGAAAGAGGGTTTGACCTGCTTGGGTTAAAGCTACAAGAAACAACAGAACCGTTTGA
>Ga0114934_10002853_pt1 | contig 10946 bp, 11 predicted proteins | sample 4SBtaG_2_FD_99695 | JGI IMG/M metagenome (GOLD analysis project Ga0114934, IMG submission 99695) | Deep subsurface microbial communities from Kolumbo volcano to uncover new lineages of life (NeLLi) - 4SBTROV10_white metaG | ecosystem: Environmental > Aquatic > Marine > Volcanic ...
AAAAAGTTTTAACAATGGATAAACTCCCAATCCATAAGACCAAAATGTAGCATAATCATGAAAATGAATCACATCATATTTTAAAATATTTTTTATATTTATTATCATGTATTTTAACATATTTAATCTTCTTAGCACTTTATTGGCACTTTTATTAAGTCTTATGATCTCAATATTACCATCTTTTTCATAATCATCATAACTATTTTCAAACTTTTGCACAAGTATAGTTATCTCATGTCCATCTTTTAGCATCTCTTTACACAAACTATCAAGATGTTTTTCCACGCCACCAATATGTGGTAGATAATTTGGGGCTATAAACAATATTTTCATGATTTATCCAAACTTTCTATAGGATTAAAATCATTATCAAAACAACTAAAATCTGTCCCTAAAGTATGTGACAAGATCTCTTTCTTTACTTCTTTGTGATGTTTGAAAACTGTAAGCCATGACGATATAAAACCACTTGGGCTTCTTCCTATTTGTCGAGTCATCTCTGCACCATTACTTAAAGTAAAATCTTTTACGCTATCTTCTGCTTTATCCCACTCTATAAGTCTAGCTACATATCTATCATCTTTTCTATTAGTTGAGTCTTTTTCTCTATTTATATCTACTAAGTCTAGTGTAGCTTGAGCTAGTAAATTTTCAGACTCACTTAAATCTTCATTTACGAATACTTTTGTTTTTGTATATCGATATGCATATGCATATGCAGTATTATGTGTATCTGGAAATATATAACCATCTCTATTCTCATTATTATCTGATTTTATTCTATTACATACTTTACATGCTACCAATAAATTGTCCCAATCATTTATTAAAGTCTCATTTTTACTGTTTGGCGATATATGTTCTATGTCCATACCATTTGATATATTCATCTCACAATAAGAACAATAGCTACCCAAAGTATCTCTTAAATCATCTTTAGCCTCACTATATTTAGCATAAGTATTAAGTGTAGTCCCTTTATCAATCGGTCGCATTTTCTACCACCAATCTTTTCTTCTTAAAAATGCCACATAAGCCATATTGTCTTCAAATGGCTCTATAAGTTCATCTAGCTCTTCTTTTATCTTATGAAGTTCTGTTTCTTTAATATCATTTTGTTTTAATAACTCTAATTTTTCAAGATACTCATCTGCTACTTCAAGTATCTGTATTTTTCTTTTACTTATTTGAGGTAGATCAATTTTTTGTATATCTTCACTTATATCTTCTATACTCAAAAGTGAACTATCTACATATAAATTATTTACATCTTCACTAAGTCTAATGATACTGTTCTTTTTCATAGACTGTATCACAAATGGTGAGTGAGTAGTAGCTATAAATTGAACTAATGGAAATAGTTCTGTTAAGATATTGACAATACTTCTTTGCCATTTTGGATGTAGGTGCAAGTCTATTTCATCTATAAGTATTACACCAGAAGTTTCTTTTGTGACCTCTACTCCTAGATGTGGATTTAGTATAGCCATACGATATGCTATATCTGATACTATACCTATGATATCTCTATATCCAGCACTAAGATTTGATACCCTTTCTCTGTTGTCACTATCCAAAAACTTTATCTCTAAATCTGATTCACGATATATAAACAGTTCTATTTTTCTACTAGTTAACATCTCTAGCATTTTTATCACTGTATTTCTTACAGCTTCTAGTATTGGTATCTCTTTTCTTAAATTAAAAGCATTTCTCTCTTGCTTTTCAAACCAAACTATAAAATTTCTATAGTTTGACTTGGCATTTAGACAATCCTTGTAGCCATCATATCTTGTGAGCTTTTCCATTTTTGAGCTTCGTTTATACTCTTGCTCCCATAGTCTTCCTGTACCATGATAAGATAAAATAGGCAGTTTCATATCTTCACTATCTTCTAGCTCTGTGATAAGCGAAAATAGCCCTTGATTTTCACTTTTTAGTACAGATGTCATAGTTGTTTTATTTGCATTGTTTCTTTTTCTATTTATATTTACATTTTCTTCATTTATGCTAAAAATTCCATTTGCTAAAATAGGTGTTTGGTACTGTATATATACATTTTCTTCTTTATCGATGATATTTATTTTTATATCTGATTTTAGTATAGAGTGTCTCTCTACTGACGATATGTTTTTAAACTTTTGTAAAAATCCCCCAAGAACAGTAGCCATAGCATCAAGTAATGTTGTTTTTCCAGCTCCATTTTCACCTATAATCAATGTAAATTGACTTGGTAATTCTAATAATAACTCATCATATTTTTTATAATTTTTTATATAAATATTATTTAATTTGAAATTATTTATTTGCATGGAAGTCCTTGATTAATATCAATAATTCTTTTTTAATTCAAAATACATTATCTCATCTGTTTTATATATAGCTTTTATAAAACCACTACTAACTTTATTTGTACTACTACTCCAAGCATGATATACTTTTGGATCACCTAAGTGCCATAACTTATACCCTGCTAATCTTATTTTATCAGATATATATTCCTCTGTATAGTATAATTTTAGCGCTTCATTGAAAGCACCAACCTTTTTAAACAACTCAGTATTTACCATCATAAAAGCATCACAAATTACTTCAACTTCTCTATCGCTTTTTCTATCCCAATCTGGCATAGCGTAAGTTTCATATTCATTTTTATAAAATAATTTTCGATGTAATATCTTTTTTCTTCCACCTCGAATACTACATCTTAATTTTGTAAGTTCCATAGTAGATGTTTTTGTTACTTCTCTACTTTGCTCATCAATTATACACCCTTCAACAGCACCTACATCATCATTTGATTCTAAAAAATCAAACATCATCTTCACTGAATTATCTACCAAATAAGCATCCGAATTTAATATAAGAGCATATTTACCTTTAGCTTTAAATATGGCATCATTAAATCCACCTGTAAAAAATCTATTAATAGGATTTTCAATTAAGACTATACGTTCTCCAAACTCTTTTTTAAAAATCTCACCACTTCCATCACTCGAACCATTTTCTATAACTATTACTTCAAAATCTACATCTTTTGTGCATTCAAATACACTTTTTATACATTTTGTTGTTAAATCTACTGTATTATAGTTTACTATGCATACTGAAACATCCATTTATTTAATACCCCCTACTTTTACTTTAAAAACAAACTGATACCCTATCAAGTTTCTAAATTTTTTACAATACCACTTATAAAAACTGCTATCTAATAATCCTAATATTTTAAATATATTTGTCACATGAAGCACTCTAATCTTTGGTATAAGAAATAGTGGCGATATATCACTTACATTATATCCCTCATCAACTATCTCATATCCTGTATTTACCAAATCTTGTTCAAATCCATTTATACTAAAAAATCTTAGATGAGTATTGTCAAAAAGCCCATACTCTTCATACTTCCATATACCTTTTAAAAGCTTAATTCTACTACTCCAATGTGCTACATTTACAGTTGATATGATAAGTGCACCATCATCTGCAAGCCAATCTTTCAGTTTATCTAAGACACTATTTGGATATGCAATATGCTCTATCACTTGCGACATAAATATCACATCAAATTTTTGATTTTCTTCTACAAATATATCTAGTTTATTTTGTAAAGAAACATCGTCTATACCACCACTTAAAACTACATCTGCTTTCTGTTTTGCTACTTCTGCTTGAGCCTCGTTATACTCCACACCATATACAAAACAGTTTTTTTCTTTTTTAAGATATTCACTCATAAAACCAGTTGCACAACCTATTTCTAATACTTTTGAATTATCAGGTATCATTTTTATTTGTATTTTATCTATGTTATTATCATCTAATAATTCAGGATTAAAATTGTTGTTGTCGTATTTAATCATTTAGTATTTCCTCAAAAAAATTATTTGCTTTTATAAAAAAAGATTTATCATAAAAATTATCAATATTTTTTTGATAATATTCAATATTTGTTATAACCTCATATATTGCTGGCAAAAGGCTCTCATCATCATTTTTACAAAAAAAATTAGTGTCTTTTATAATATCATTTGCTTTAGCACCTGTGGTTGTTAAAAATAGTGTCTTACAAAAAAAACAATCCGCTAAAATATTTGGAAGTCCTTCATTTCTAGTAGGAAGTACAACCAATGAAGCTTTTAAAATCTCTTTATAATAATCTTCTCCGCTTTTTTCACTTTCAAAAAAAATTTTTTTATCTAAAACTTTTGAAGTTTCAACTTTCTTTATCAGTTTTTTATAGTATTCTTTTTCTAGTATTTTCCCAACAATTTTTAATTTATAGTCTTTATCTATTTTATTTTGGATTAATAAACTTTCAAATATATCAATAAGTCTATCTAGCCCTTTCGCATAGTTTATTCTTCCTATATAAAGAATTGTTTTCTCTTTTTTTATATCATATAATAATTTTTCAATCATCTCTAAATTCTTTTGAGGTAACCCTAGACTGTATTGATAAGTTTTATTACTTTTGTAAAACTCTAATAATGATTTATTTTCTACGATTATTTTATATGACAGTAGAACTATAAGTTTCTTTCTGATGAATTGTCTTAACCCTCGAAAAGTATATGCTTTATTATTTGCAACTTCATGACTATCTGTTTTTATAATAGTTTTAATACCACATATTCTTAAAAACAAAAGTAAAAATACAAACCACCTATATGATGGATAAAGCCACACAAACTTATACTGTTTTCTATTATTAAATAAATATCTATAAAGCTCTAATGATTCAAAATTAGAACTATTAATCTTCAATAAGCTAAAATTTTCTTTAGTTACATTTTCATGAATAGCAGATGAAAGTGTTAAAAAATCAACTTTATATCCATTTGATATAGCACTATCTATAAAATATCCAATATTCTTATTTAAATAGTTTTTATAAAATTCGTAGTGAAGTATTAGAACTTTATTTTTCAATTACTAAACCTTAAAGACTAAAATTGTATTTTTCCAATGTTCATAAACATCTAAATTATTAATGCTTTTATTAAATTCAATTGACATACTTTCTTGATAGTCAAATCCAAATCGCTTCATTTTTTCAATCACATATTTCTTTTCTCTTGGATTAAAATGCTCTTGTTTATCTGTACCTTTATATGGACACCATTCATTTGACCAAGACATAATAAGAAACTTACCTACTAACATTTTTACATTATTAATCATTATATCTTCATGCTCTGGCTTTAAGTGTTCAGCTACTTCTGTAAAATTAACCACTTCATACTTTCTTTTAATATTACTATAAAAATACTCAGTCCAATCTTCTCTTAAATCAAGTTGATGCACTCTTGACTTAATTGTTTCTGGCATATGATTAAAAGCAGCATCAGCACCTTCAATTCCATTTGTATCTATACCTTTTGAAAGTAAAAAATCTGCTACAAAACCATTTGCACAGCCTATATCCATATAATCTACTGGTTTAAATAATTCTAATACAACATTTCCATACCTATCGTATACATTATGATCTCTATTACAATATTGTTCGTCATTATAAACATTTGGATCAAATTCATTTTCTTTTTCAATCGATGAAGTTGTTTTTTCTTTTACTATTCTTTTTATTTTTCCTATCATACTTTTTCCCTTTGTATTAATTTTAATCCTTGCATTATTACAATAAATGCAATTATACTATTAACTATAATTGTAGTAATTACAGCACCAATATTTCCATAAGTATTTATAAAATATATATTTAATATAAAATTTAATATTGCACCAAATATCATTACATATAAATATATAGATTGTTGATTTCCAATAATAAGTAACCTATAATAAAGTGCAAAAATAGAAGTAAAAAACAATGAAATAATAGTCCAACTAAATATATATCCTGAATGTCCGTACTGATTACCAAATATAAATCCAAATATATATTCACCTAAATTAATAGATAGTAGAAATATGACTCCATATACAATTATAAGTGCTATACTAACTTGTGTTAACCTTTTTTTAAGTAACTCTTTGGAAGTTTGATACATTTTTATCATCTTAGGATAAAATACTATGATAAATTGTACCCATAATATTTCAAGTACTTGATCCGCCATACTAAAACCCAGATTATATTCAGCAGCAGATTCAAGCCCTACCATTTTCTCTATCATAATAGTATCAATTCTATAATAAAGTAGATAAAAAAAACTACCTGCAAAAAGTGGAAAAGCATCTTTTAAAAGCTCTTTTATCTTTACCCATTCTACTTTTTGAAAGGTATATATCACTTTAAAATTTATACCTACAAACTTATAATATAGATAACTACTGCTAAGAGCAGTTAAAAAGAGTGCTACAAAAAGTGATTCTACAGTTTGAAAAGTATATACAAGTATAGATTGTAATACAAAATTTATCACTGATACATATATCATAATCTTTGAATATATTCCAAACTGTTCAAATGACTCCATCAAAACTTTTGGCAGAGTAGAGATAGCTCCTATTATCATATTTATTACTATAATACTCATGATTATAGTATACTCAAAATATCCCAAAAGATATGAAGTAACTATAAATAGCAATGTACTGATTCCAAGTGTAATAATCTTAGTATTTACATATATATAATAGTGTTCTTTATACTTATCTTTCTCTTTTACTATATTTCTTTGAGTGATACCATGAGTTGAAAAATCAGCCATCATAGCAAAATACGAACTAAGAGAAGTCAAAACAGCTATAAGACCAAAATCTTCTTTTGTTAGAAGTCTTATGATGATTATCTTTAAAGCAAAACCAATTATTACTGTTATAATCTTTGTAGATGTAGTTTTACCTACATCTTTAACAAACTTTGATTTGCTTAGTTGTTTTGCTTTTGTTATCAATGTATTACTTTACTATCTCTGTTAATTTTTCAGATATAAACTTCACATCTTCTATAGTCATCTCAAGATGAAGCGGTAAGCTTAATATTCTATTTGAATAGTACTGTACATTTTTAAGTAGTTTACCTTTGTATGGTTCATACTCCATATTATCTCTATAATGTACACCCGGAAAAATACCATTTTGTGTAAGATATTCTATCACCTCTTCTCTATTTTCAACAAGTACTTGAAATACATGTCTTGAAGTACCATCATTATGCTTAATATATTCTATCTTTCCATCTAGATTTTTTATATATTCGCTTGCTAATTCTCTTCGATAAGTATTATCATCATCAAGATATTTTAGCCCCACTAGTCCAAGTGATGCCATGATAGAGTTACCATGATATTTATAGCCTACTTCAGCTACATTATAATCCCATTTATAAGAACCTTGATTTGACCTTTGAAATGTGTCTTTATTTATCCCTAGCCAACTTAATTGTCTCGCTTTTTTATCTAAGTTTTCATCGTTAAAACATATCATACCACCATCTGCTGTAGGTAGATTTTTAACTGCTTGAAATGAAAAGACTGTAACATCCACATCAAAACCAACATGACGACCATCTATTTTACTACCAGCCATATGTGCAGCATCTAATATGATTTTCAAATTATTATCTTTAGCTATTTGTATAACTTCTAATAGGTTCGCACTATTACCACCAAGCCCTACAAACATAATCGCTTTTGTTTTATTTGTGATTTTACTTTTTACTTCTTGTGGATTTAAACATAAGGACTCATCTATATCAGCAAACACAGGAGTAAGATTCTCATACTTAATGGCATGGTTTGTAGATACAAAAGTAAAAGATGTAGATATGATTTCATCTCCATCATTCCAATTGTACTCATCTTTTAAAAGCTTTACAGCCATATGAAGTCCAGAGGTTGCACTATTTATAAAGTGAGCATTTGGAAGATTTGTATATTCTTTCCATTTATCTTCAAACTCAACAGTTTTAAACCCCATACCAGTCCAACCTATATCAAGGCACTCTTTCATCTCTTTTAAACACCCATCCACTCTATAGTGTGGTTTTAATACTTGTATTTTTTTCATATTATTTATTTTCCTTTTTATATTTTTCTATATAAAAATTTATAGTTTTGATTATCCCTGATTCAAAGTTTTCTTCTGCTTTCCAGCCTAGCTCATTTTCTATTTTAGTAGCATCAATTGCATATCGTCTATCATGACCTGCTCTATCTTCTACATAAGTTATTAACTCTTTATATGAAGCTAAACTTACTGCTGAGTTCTGATAACTCATAGGTTTAATATCATCTAATATTTCACATATTTTATTTACTATGTAGTTGTTGTCTCTTTCATTTCTTCCTCCAATATTATATGTTTTACCATTTTTACCTTTATGATAAACCAAATCAATACCTTTACAATGATCAAGTACATATAACCAATCTCTAATATTTTTACCATCACCATATATTGGAATTGACTCACAATTTAAAGCTTTTCTTATGATAGTTGGTATTAGTTTCTCATCGTGTTGTTTTGGTCCGTAGTTGTTTGAACAGTTCGTGATAACACAGTTTAGTCCAAAAGTTTCTACATAGGATCTTATGATCATATCTGATGATGCTTTAGATGCACTATACGGAGAATTTGGAGCATAAGGTGTAGTTTCTGTAAAAAGATCAGCTGGGTCATCTGTAAGAGTTCCATATACTTCATCTGTAGATATATGATGAAAACGACAATCTTGATAATCTTTTTTATAAATAAATGGTTTTCCCATCCAGTATTTTTTAGCTACATCTACAAGTGTATATGTACCATTTACATTTGTTTCTATAAATACTCCTGGATTTTTAATACTATTATCTACATGTGATTCTGCTGCAAAGTGTACTACACCTCTTATATCGTATTCATTAAATATAAACTCTACAAGTTCACGATTACAAATATCCCCTTTGATAAATTTATATCTAGGATTTTGTTCACACTCTTTTAAGTTTTCTAAATCACCCGCATATGTAAGTAGGTCTAGATTTACAATATTGTACTCTTGATACTTTTCTAAAAAGTACGGTACGAAGTTAGAACCTATGAATCCTGCACAGCCTGTCACTAATATATTATTCATAGTAATTAACTCCGTGTTCAAATAAATCTTGAATATCTTTTAATAGTGGTTGCTTAGTGTCTTTTTCTGATAATTTTAATTCATGAAGATTTAATATCCAATCAATATTTAGATCTTTATCATCAAAAGCTATACCCCTATCACACTCTGGACTATAATAATTATCAACCTTGTATGCAAATATCGTATCATCTTCAAGTACTATAAAACCATGAGCAAAACCTCTAGGAACTAATAGTTGTTTTTTGTTTTCAGCACTTAGTTCAACTGCAACATGCTTACCAAATGTCGGTGAATCTTTTCTTATATCAACAGCTACATCTAATACTTTACCTTGTATAACTCTTACAAGTTTAGTTTGAGCAAATGGTGGTAATTGATAATGTAACCCTCTTAAAACACCTTTACTAGATTTACTTTCATTATCCTGACAAAAATCTATCCTGTATCCCAAAAACTTTTCTAGTTTATCCTGCCTAAATGTTTCTACAAAATATCCTCTATCATCTCCATGTATCATAGGATCACAAATAACTACATCTGCAATATTAGTTCGTGTATATCTCATTAAAATTTTCTTCCCTTTTCTGCTCTATTAATAAGATATTGACCATATTGATTTTTTTTCAATGGTTCTGCTAAATTTAGAAGATCTTCTTTTGAAATGTAACCCATTTCATAAGCTATCTCTTCAAGACAAGCGATTTTTAATCCTTGTCTCTTTTCAATAACTTCTATAAAATTACTAGCTTCAAGAAGTGATTCGTGAGTGCCAGTATCAAGCCAAGCAAATCCTCTTCCAAATAATTCTACATTTAACTTATCTTTTTTCAAATATTCATCCATCACAGATGTTATTTCAAGTTCTCCTCTATCTGATGGTTTAACATTTTTAGCTATTTGCACAACTTCATTTGTAAAAAAATACAATCCCACTAACGCATAATCACTTTTTGGATTAGTAGGTTTTTCTTCTATACTTAATACATTTTTATTTTTATCAAATTCAACTACACCATATCTTTGTGGATCTTGAACTTGATATCCAAATACTACGGACTTTTTAGTATTTTCTACAGTTTCAACACTTTGTGTAAGTAGTTTAGAAAATCCTTGCCCATAAAATATATTATCTCCAAGTATCAAACATACATCATCATTGCCAATAAAATCCTCTCCAATAATAAAGGCTTGAGCAAGACCATCAGGTGAAGGCTGAATCTCATATAACAAATTTATACCTAAATTACTTCCATCCCCTAAAAGCTCTTCGAATCTTGGTAAATCGTATGAGGTGGATATAATAAGTATATCCTTTATACCTGCTAACATTAATACAGAAAGTGGATAATAAATCATAGGTTTATCATATATTGGCACTAATTGCTTACTAATTCCTCTTGTAATTGGATAAAGCCTAGTTCCACTTCCACCAGCTAATATTATACCTTTCATATTATTTTCCTCCTATATAAATTACATTTTATTTTAGATAATATCATATTAAATACTCTGGATAAAACTCTTCAACAACATATTCTAATGGCATATGTTGAATTACTTGAGTTGATTTATCATATGATACTATTGCACATATCGAATCTTGAGATTTTATCTCCTCTACTACTTTTTGAGAGGGGTGAGAGTATCTAAAGCCTGTTGATATCACCGATATGCTACCACTCCAAGATAAATCTGTATGATAATTTTTGTAAGAACCATGATGAGGAATCTGTACAGTAGATATATCTTGCCAGTAATCTTTTAGAAAATACTTCAGCTTAGCCATAGGCTTATCATCTTTTAGTTCTGAGTCTCCCAGATACAAACAACCTGTCTTATTAGTAGTTATTGTTTCATTATTTACAAAAGTTATATTTTGTAGTTTTAAATCTATATCTTTTTCTAATCC
>Ga0114934_10002854_pt1 | contig 10944 bp, 10 predicted proteins | sample 4SBtaG_2_FD_99695 | JGI IMG/M metagenome (GOLD analysis project Ga0114934, IMG submission 99695) | Deep subsurface microbial communities from Kolumbo volcano to uncover new lineages of life (NeLLi) - 4SBTROV10_white metaG | ecosystem: Environmental > Aquatic > Marine > Volcanic ...
ATTTATATCATCAATACTCTGAGGTCTTTTTGAAATTAAATTTAAAATTTCATCTTTGCTAAAACTGTTTTTTTTACCCTTATAATCTTTTCTATATGCTACACTTACACATAAAGATTTTATAATAGATCTACTTATTTATATTCTTATTCTATAGTAAATTTACGACCTTCTTATCCTATACCTCTTTATTAAAAAATCAATATAAAGTAATAATATAAAAAGAAAAATTACCCTCCTGCAATTTCAGGAAAGAAGGCTAGTACATCGCCCTCTTGTAATATATATTCATCCTTTTCATGCTTAGAATTGACCATCAAAATACCTAAAGGGAACTCATGCTCATTAATTCCCAATTCATCTATAATGTCTTGTGCAGTAGTACCACTAGCATAGACTCTTTTTTCAACTTTGAATCTATTTTCTCTATATTCAGCAAAAAGTTGGATAGTGATAGTTATGCTTTTATCCATCAAAAATTCCAAAACTCATCTATCTCTTTGCCTGTAAAATCCCATGCCGTGTTATGAGGAGGTAGAGGCTCATATCGCATAAATTCAGGGAGTCTATCGTCTGCATTTGTAAGACCAGCTTTTAAATTGAAGGCTTTCTCAGTTTTCAATATAGTTTTACCTAAATTTTTCCAACCATCAACCGTCAATTTTGAGTCAAATCTTGCGTTAATCATATCTACCATTGCTAATAAACACTTTGGTCCATCAAGCATAGGTCGAGCTATAAAGTTACACATACCAAGACTATCTACCATAGCAGTTTGCACTTGCATTCTGCGTGATAAATCAATTTGATTTTCTTTTTTCAAAGGATCGACACGATTATCAGCTTGTGAGAGATTAACAGGGACCGTAAATCCAGCTGTATGATCAGAACCCATAGGAGTTGTAGCATATGTAATACCTATGCCTTTTATCGCTCTTGGATCATATGCTGGCATACTTTGATTCTTTACCACAGCAACCCTCGTTAAACCATATAGCTTTCCTAAGTTTCCAGCACCACTACCTATAATTCTTCCTAGTGGAGTCCCTTTAGCCAATTCATTTTCTATAATATCATAAGCTTTTTCACCATCACCATACTCAATAAGTCCAGCTTCTACAGCTACACCTAAAGTTGCTCCTGTTTCAATGGAGTCTAATCCTAAATCATCCATGAGTGCATCTATCTTAGCAATTTGATCTAAATCTTTAATGCCTAAATGTGCACCAAAAGCCCAAATAGTTTCATATTCAAAACCTGATGTTAAATAATTTCCATCTTTATCATTATAGACTTGTGAGCATTGCATAATACAACCTTGAAGACAACCATGTGCAGTTTTTCCATCTCTTTGTTTGATATTTTCTGCTAGTGTTTCTCCACAAATAAATTCTGCATTTTCAGTATTACCATTTGTAAAGTTTCTACTTGGTAATGCACCTGCACCATTTATTACATTCACCAATGCTGCTGTTCCAAATGCGGCTAAACCTTTGCTTGTGGTATGATTATTTTTTAGTGTTTGCGTAAATCGTTTACTTGCATCTTTAAATTTTTCAGGATTTGATACTGTAACTTCTTTATATTTCTCAGCATCAACAGTAATACATTTGATTTTTTTAGAACCCATAACGGCACCAAGTCCACCACGTCCAAAACTTCTTAATTTCTCTTGCGTATCTTTAACGGAGATATTTGATGTCACCATTTTCATCTCACCAGGTCGACCAATACTCATAACAGCAACTTTTTTATCGTACTTCTCAAGCATAGAGTCCAATACAAAATAGTTATCTTTTCCCACAAGCTCAGGTACTTCTATAAAATCAACATTGTCTTTTGTTACATGTAGATGATAAAACTTTGTATCATCTTTTGGAATTCCCTCAACAATAAGAGCTTTTACACCAAGCTTTGATAAAATACCTGCTAGTGTACCACCAACATTAGACTCCTTGATACCCCCTGTAAGAGGACTTTTTGCACCTAAAGAGTTTCTTCCGCTGTTGACAGCAGTAGTTCCAGAGAGTAATCCTGGAGCAAAAACAAGTTTATTATTCGGTCCAAGTGGGTGGCATTCAGGATCTACTTCATTCGCAACTATATTAGAGGTTAGACCTCTGCCTCCTAAAGCTTTCCATTCTTCTGGAACATTTTCGATTTTGAAACTAAGTTTATTCATATCAATACGATATATTTTATCAGACATTTCATCTCCCTAGATTTGAGTGTTTTATTAGAAAGAATAGATAATTTTAACATCTAAACTATTATCCTCTTTTATATTATTTTAATCATTTAATATATGATTCTATCATACAAGCGGTTCTACCATCGCCTACATTATTGCGCTCTCGTAATTGATTTGCCAAAGATAGTCTTTTTCTCTCTGAAAAATTCTGACCAACTTTCATCTTCATACTTATAGTTGTAGGGGTAAGTATGTATACACCTAGCTTTTCAAGCATCTTTGCGTACATATGGTTTCCTGATTGTACTTCATCATATCCTCCTTCACTTTGCAGTTTTTGCATCATGGCTTCAAGTATCTTTGCTTTTTTATCAACATCCTTGACAATTGCAACATTTCCATAGAGGTGTATCGAAGCAAAAAACTGTGTTGCAGGACAAGCAAGGCTGGTATCACTAAAATAGGATGGGATTATGGAGTAGGGTTTGACTACTAAAAACGAGGCATGTGGATTTGCCTTTATTGCCTCCACTTTTCGTCCTTCCTGAGCCCCATGAAAGCATATTTTATCTTCAAAAAAGACAAAATTGACAGCGACCCCATAAGGTTCACCCTCTGATATGAGCGAGAGAGTTCCATGCTCACATTCGCTCAAAACAGCCTTTATTTTATCCATATTGGTTTCATTAAATTCTTCTCGTCTCATCTTATGCACTTTTTATATTCCTAAGAAAGCTTTTTTGACTGATGGATCGTTTAATAAATCTTGTGCATTGCCGCTATTAACAACATATCCTTGCTCTAAAACATAGGCTCGGTTGCTTATGTTTAGAGAAGCATGTATGTTTTGTTCTACCAATACTACTGTGATACCGCTATCTCCTATTTCTTTTATAGCACTCATCATATCTTTGACAATTATGGGCGCTAATCCTAGGGATGGTTCATCAAACATCAATACATTTGGCTTGGCCATCAAACCTCTTCCTACGGCTACTATTTGTCTTTCTCCCCCTGAGAGCGTTCCTGCCTTTTGTTTTCTTCTCTCTTTTAGTTTTGGAAATAATTCAAAAATCGTTTCCATTGTTTTAAATCTTTCGTCATAAGCTCTTGAATTATATGAGCCCATTTCAAGATTTTCTTCTATACTCATAAAAGGGAACAATCTTCTGCCTTCAGGAACATGAATAATACCTTTTTCTACTATTTTTTCGGGTGAAAGGTTATCGATTGACTCATCATTAAATGTTATACTTCCTTCCGTAGGATGAAGTAGTCCAGAAATTGTTTTAAGAGTTGTTGATTTTCCAGCACCATTTGCTCCTATAATACTTACAATTTCACCTTTTTCAATATGCAGACTTACATCAAATAGAACTTGAATTTCCCCATATGCTACATTTAAATTGTCAATTTTCAGGAATGTCATATTCGTCTCCTAAATATGCTCTAATTACATTTTTATCTTTTGTTACTTCTTGTGGCGTACCACAAGCTATTTCTTTTCCAAAATTCATACAATATACCCTATTGGAAATAGACATAATAACTTGCATTATATGTTCTATAATCACTATTGTTATACCTTCTTTGTTAATTTTTTTAATCAGCTCCAACATATCTTTAATTTCATTTGGTCTTAATCCCGCCATCACTTCATCTAACATTAACAAGGAAGGTTTAGTTGCAAGTGCACGCGCTAATTCTAATTTTTTTCGTTCAGGTAAAGTTAGATCTTTTGCCAACGCCTCCATTTTGTTTGACAGATTTAAAAATTTTATAATCTCTTTCGCCTCTTCAATGGCTTCTGCTTTTTGATTTGTTCTTAAAAAAGCACCTACTGTTACATTATAAAGAACACTTTTAGTAGCAAAAGGTCTTACTATTTGAAATGTTCTTGCTAAGCCTAATTCAGCTATTTCATAAGGCTTAAGACCAGTTATATCTTTATTGTTAAATATTACTTTACCAGAAGTAGCTTTTAAATTACCGGATATACAATTAAAAAGCGTTGTCTTGCCTGCACCATTTGCACCGATTATTCCAACAATCTCTCCTTTATTGACTTCAAAATCAATATTATTTACAGCAACAAGTCCACCGAATTTTTTTGTTAACTTTTCTGTTTTTAAGATAGACACCTAACCCCCCTATATTTTTTTACTTATTCGTCTCATTAACTTTTTAGACAGTTTTAAAACGATTTCTTGAATACCTCTTGGTTGGTATATCATGACAAGCACAAGAACCAAACCTAATATAAAAAGATGTGCTCCTGGTAATGCACTACCTATATAAGTTCTTGTAAACTCTTCTAATGGTTTTAAAAATAGTGCACCCACAATTGGTCCTAAAATACTACTTCTTCCCCCTATGATAGCAATAAATGCTATTTCAAAGGAGAAATTTATATTATCTACTGAATTTGGAGATATATAAAAAATCCATTGAGCATAGAATGTTCCGGCTAACGCTGTAAAAAATGCGCTTAACGCCATAGCTATGAGTTTGTATTTAGCAACATTTACGCCTAGAGATTCTGCAGCCTCTGTATCTTCCCCACCGGCTATGAGGTAATATCCCATTTTTGACTTCATTAAAAATACGGTAATTAATACAAGAATAATTACCATTATTAATATAATATAATAGTATGGAACTTTGCTAACCCATTGAAAATTAGCCAATGAATTGCCTAAATAACTAATCAATAAACCTCTTGAGCCTCCAACATTTATCGGTCCTATAGTGTTGATGTTTTCAATTAGAACTTTAATACCAATAGCAAACGCCATTGTTGCCAATGCAAAGTATGATCCTTTTAATCTGAATGTAGGTAGACCTAAAATTATGCCGATAACTGCTGATAATATACCTCCTGCAAGCATACCTATCCAAGGGCTTATGTGATATTGCATAAATAATATGGTCGATACATAAGCACCTATCGCTACAAATACTCCATGGCCAAATGGTAAAACTCCAGCAAAACCTCCTACAAGATTCCACGCCGTACCCAGATACATATAAAATAGCACGACTATAAAAATTTGCATATAACTTTGATTTTTAATAAAAGTAGGTATTAAAAACAGTGCTATAATTGAGAATATAAGCAAAGCTACTTTTATTTGCTTTTCAGAAAGACCCATACGTATTCTCCTTGTATAATAATTTTTATGAGTAAGACTTCATTAAAAAAAATATTACTCCTCTATGGTTTGAAGTTGATACTCCAACCACTCATAATAGTAATTTGATAAAGCTATTGCCTGCTAAATAGGCTAAATTGATAACTAATCCCACTATTTTATTGTAAAAAAGTGTTTAAAAAATCAATGTTGTCCTTTTACACCAAATAATCCCTCAGGTCTAACAAACAGTACAATTAAGAACATAACATAGATAATTTCTGTTGTCCAGCCATATGACACAAATTGGGATCCTACAGATTCTATTAAACCGATAATCAGACCACCAACTAAAGCACCTGGTATGCTTCCCAAACCTCCTAGAATAACTATTACAAAGTCCAATATGTTCAAATGTGCCCCTGCATTTGGGTAAACATAATAAAATGGCAACAAAACAGTACCAGAAATTCCACATATTGCTGCACCTATACCAAATGCCACATTAAATATTTTATATTGGTTGATACCCATTAAACTAGCAGCTTCTCTGTCTTGAGATGTTGCCCTTATAGCTTTTCCAATTTTAGAATATTTCAGAAACCAAAATAGAGCTCCTGAAACAATAATAGATATAAAAAAGCCTATTATTTTAGACAAAGGGGCATAAAGTCCAAAAAATGATATGGCATGTGAAAAATTTGGCACACTAATTGTGCGATATTCAGCTCCAAAAAGCATCAAAGCTAGGTTATCAATCATGTACCAAATTCCTGCCGTAATTATCATGGCACTCATCGGCTCTCTTGTGTCTTTTTCAGATTTAAAAGCAGGATTGATAAAAAATTTTTCAATATAATAGCCCGTATAATATGTAAAAGGGACAACAAAAATTAATGACAAATACGGATTTGCTCCTGTGAGTTCAACAAACCAATATGTTGCAAACAATCCGAGCATTAACTGAGCTCCTTGGGCAAAATTAATAATCCTCAAAATACCATATATTAGTGTTAGTCCTATGGCAGTTAACCCATATATACTGCCCATTAATATACCATTAAGAATAGCGGTTCCCATATATTTCTCCTTTAGATAAAAAAAAGGGGGTATTTCCCCCTATAACTTTAATAATGATTTGGTTGTGGAAAAACTATTTTGTATCCTGCTCTTGTATCTTGTTCAGGATAAACTGTAACTCTTTCGTATTTATTCCCTACTTTTCTGATCTGCACCATTATCAAGCCTGCATTAACATTTTGACCTGTTTTATCAAATTTAACACTTGGATAAGCCATGACACTGAAAGGACCACCTTTAAATTCGGTATTTAGCATCGCATGTCTAAATTTATCAGGATCTGTTGAACATGTATTTTGTAGAGTTGTAAGTATTGTATGCATACCGATGTAGGCATCCATTGATTCTCCATTGATATCAGCTCCAAAACGCTTCTTGTAACTTTTGTTTAGTTCTTTTAAGCCAGGTCTGTTCATATCCGTTGACCATTCTGACACATCAAACAAATATCGTGCACTATCACCAGTATTTTTTATAAACGCTGGATCTGCTTGTCCCCCACCACTTGAGATAAGAGCTAGAGGGTGCACATCATAGCTTGCCATAGTATTTTGTAATAAGATAGCATCTGCTGCATCTGAAACCAGCAATACTATCTGAGGCTTGGTACTCTTCATTTTTAACACAACAGGGGTTAAATCCGTTGCTGATTCCCCATATGATTGATTAAGAACAACTTTATATCCGTGTTTTTTTGCCAGTTTTACCCATGCATCATCAAAACTTTTTCCAAAATCATTGTTCACATATACAAAACCTAAAGTTTTAATCTTTGCGCTTGATTTGTGTGCCAAATAATCTACAAATTTAAATTGATCTTTTGTCCACCAAGAATCTTTTGCTGCTACTCTAAAAGTGTATTTAAATCCTCTTTCTGTAATTCTATCCATAACAGATACAGGCACAACAAATGGTATTTTATTCATTTCTGCAATTTGTGTGGCTGGATATGTAACACCTGAATTCCAAGCACCAGTTATCAAATCAACATGATCTTGACTTATTAATTGTTGAACGTCTGTTACACCAACGGTTGGATCACTTCTCGTATCTAAATAGATCATTTTTATTTTTGATCCATTTAAGGCTCCATCGCATTTAATTCCACCAGCTGCATTGAACTTGTCGATTATGAGTTCTCTCATCTGTTTTCCTTGAATTCCTACTGATGCAGAAGATCCGGAAAGAGGTAAAATATTACCTATCACAACATCTTTACTTGCTGCCTGAGCAGAAGTGCTAAATGCAACAAGTGCAAGAATTGCAGAAAAGGCCATCGCCAAACGTGTTTTGTTTCCCATTAAATATTTTCTATGCATGTAAAACTCCTAAAAATTTTTTGCTTTATTAATCAAAATTTTATCAACAAAGATTATTACTTGTTGATTTTATACCGCGTTAACATTTTCTATCCATACAAACCTCCTGAAAATTTTAATTATCTACTAAACTTTTAAATAAATCACTAAACTTGTCTAGGCCTTCATTGGCCAGTGTATCACTGATTGTTAAAGCCGGTAAAAATCTAATAACATTACTATTAAAGCCACAAGAGAGTAGTATTAATCCATATTTCGATGCATTTGCAATAATATTTTTCGTTAACGCTGCATTTGGTTTTTCAGAATCACCCTCACACATAAGTTCAATTGCAATCATCGCGCCTTTATTCCTCACATCGCTAATTATATCGGGAAATTGTGACTGTAATTTGGTTAATCTAGTATTAAATAAATTCCCGATCTCATTCGAACGCTTAATCAAGCCTTCTTCTTCAATAATATCTAAAACAGCTAAAGCAGCTGCACAAGCTACTGGCGAACCGCCATAAGTTCCACCAAGTCCACCAGGTCCAGGAGCATCCATAATCTCTTTTTTGCCAACAACTGCCGAAAGTGGATAGCCGCCTGCGATACCTTTTGCAATCGTCATGAGATCTGGCTCTATATCAGTATATTCCATACAAAACATTTTTCCTGTTCTAGCAAATCCTGTTTGTATCTCATCTACTATAAACACTATATTGTGTTCATCACAAATTTTTCGCAATTCCTTCAAGAGCGATATAGGAGCAGCATAAAATCCACCTTCTCCTTGAACCGGTTCAATGATAATTGCAGCAACATCATTAGGTGAAATATCAAATTTGAAAAGATTGTGTATTGCTTTTATCGAATCTTCAACGGACGCTCCATATGCAATAGTTGGAAAAGGCACATGGTAAATTTCACCAGAAAATGGTCCAAAAGTATTTTTATAAGGAGACATTTTTCCAGTAAGACCCATTGTCATATTGGTTCGACCGTGAAAAGCCCCATTAAAAGCTATGACTCCGCGTTTTTTAGTATAAGCTCTTGCAATTTTGATACTGTTTTCTACTGCTTCTGCACCTGAATTTACAAAGATAGCTTTTTTTTCACTCTTACCAGGAGCAAGCTTTGTTAATTTCTCAGCAAGTTCAACCGCTATTTCATAAGGGTTGACCATTAAACATGTATGGCTGAATTTCTCTACTTGTGCTTTCACCGCTTCAACGATTCTAGGGTGAGAGTGTCCAGTACTGCACACAGCAATACCTGCGCCAAAGTCTATGTATCTATTGTCTTCAACATCCCACAATTCGGCATTTTTTGCATGCTTAACATATATAGGATACATATTTCCTTGACCCCTTGCAAAGACTTTTGCTTTGCGTTTCTGTAAGTCATTGTTATTCATTTTCTGTCCTTATATGGTTTCTTTAATTTATGCTAAGATCTTAAGTATTAGTATTCTAGCACTTAAAAAAAATCTATTCTTTACAATGTTTGATTAAATAGTATACAATTCTTGGCTTTTTTTAAGTCAGAAATTGTGTATACTCAAAGAGTGGCTTAGATAGATGGAATTAAAAAAATTAAAATTTTCTTGACTTTTGGGATGAATAATTGTAACATTGCTTAGTAGCAAGAGGGAAAGGTAAAAATAGGGGAAAAATGAATCTAACTATACATATTGCTTCGTTCTTCAAATAAGGTTATTGGTACAATATGAGTATGTATAAGATAAATACCAACTTGAAACACAGTAAAATTGCAAATGATTTAATGAGTTATATCTATGATAACATCGAATTTAATATCAATATCAATCAATTAGCTAATAAATATAGGATTAATAAATTCCATCTTTGTAAAATATTTAAAAAACAAATGGGAACAGCAATTTATGAAACAATAAAGTCCGTACGACTGCAAAAAGCTGCAAATATGTTGATTACCAATAAAAACTCAACTATTACTCAAATATCAAATATGTGTGGATATAGTGCTCAGTCATCATTTATTAGAGCCTTTAAAGAACGATTTGGGCAAACACCGAAATATTGGAGGAATGGAGGATTTATAGAGTATTCGGACTCAATATTAACTGATTATGAAAAAAAATATACAACAAATATTAATTTTAATACTCTAAAACAAGGATTAGTTAAAGTAAAACCTCGTAATGCATATTATTGTAGACAAACAGGGTACAGCTCAAATTATAAAGAAATTTGGGAGAAAATGACTGCATGGATATATACTTATAATCTGAAAGAATATGAACTAATTGGTATTTATCATAATAATCCAACCTTAACACCTTTAAATAAGTGTAATTATGTGGCATGTGTAGTACCAAAAGATAAAGATATAGACTTAACTAGCAGTAGTTTACCCGTATTGCAAATAGATGAATGTTTATGTGTTACTTTTGAAATTGAGGGGACTCATACAGATATTTTAATGTTGATAAAGTGGGTTTATCATGAATGGTTACCTAATAGTGAATATGAGAAAACAACAATCCCCTCATATATGATTTTTGAAGACGATAATATTGTAGATAGTAATGGAATGGTAAAAGGGAGCTATTATGTTCCTGTAAGGTCCATCTTTTAACGGTAGTATATCAAACTTGTTACAAATCTCTACACTCTCACAATCATTTTAAGCACCTATTCAAAAAGCTCATATTTTAGAGGTGTCGACACCTCTAAAATATTTAGTAGCTTCCAACCTTGGATTTCTCGTTAAATAATGGTTAATTGTTTTTCCTTTGATAGAAGTGACACATTTTAAAGAAACTTTGCTTTGCAACCGCTATTCGCTAGTTTTCGACAAGTTTTAGTACTTTTTTACAGCCATTTTTAAATAAACCTTTTTAAACTCCTATAGTATCAGAGTTCGCATAAGTTTTTACATGCCCAAATTTTTCATTAAATCACATTTTAACTCTACCTGTCATTCCCTTAGCTTCTGGTTTATATCCATAGCTACAGAGTAAAATCTTCTCTTTTATATTTAATTTTTTACTTATCAAATAGAAATATATTTTGACCTATTTTATTACTTGGATCATACTCAACATTAATTATCGCGCTAGCTTAAAATAATACTATAGCTTGAGTGATTAAATTACTCAAGCTATAGTATAAAATCTCATTCCTGCAATTTCTTCTTCAACTATCTTTTTTTCTTCAACTAACTTGTTAAATCTAATCTTTGTTCTATCGTCAAA
>Ga0114934_10002856_pt1 | contig 10936 bp, 10 predicted proteins | sample 4SBtaG_2_FD_99695 | JGI IMG/M metagenome (GOLD analysis project Ga0114934, IMG submission 99695) | Deep subsurface microbial communities from Kolumbo volcano to uncover new lineages of life (NeLLi) - 4SBTROV10_white metaG | ecosystem: Environmental > Aquatic > Marine > Volcanic ...
ACAATTAGCAGAGGAGTGTATAATTATAGTTTCAAATGAAAATATGTTAGCGAAGCATACAGATTAAAAAAGTTTAATGACCCAAGTTCCAATTATTCTTATGAAAACGAATGCTTCTGGGATATTTTACATAATACTACATTATAGCTTACAAATGGATAAATCATCATAAATACTAAACAATACATTTGTACTATAATGTTCTGCGTTATGTAACTTGAGCTTTGGTTAAAAGCGAAAGTTGTTACTACAGTTCTTGAAAAAATTTATTCTAAAAAGTTTCTTATGCGATGTTAATGGAACACTTTTTTTCGTTAGGGTAGAGTAGTGGCGAAAATGTGTGTGGAATGGTATTAATAAACTGAAATTATTTTTATTAAGGAATTACTCAAGAAACTTCTCATACTCAAACTATATTTACACTATAATATTAAATGTTAATAAGAAGTTCAAAACTAATGGTTTATGGTCAACACAATCAATAAGAAAAACCAAAATAAACAAATCAAATAATTTGATTTATTTAGATGTCTGTATTTTAGTAATTTATAGTAGTTTTTCTTTTTCTAAAGTTCCTTTAAGTTTTTTATGTTTTTCCCAAAATCGCATTTCTATTTTCTCAATAGTTTCCTCGTATTTTGGATGATTTTGCAATTGCTTGAATAGAGGGTCTTCCTTCATAAATAAGAGCACCCAATATTGGAAACCATCTTGTAAACTAAATTTGTTGTAAGCTTCTATACCTTTATCTGGCATATTTTCATAAAGATAAAGCATAGCTATACTCGCCTCTTTATAAATTGACTCATCTTCTTCCAAGTAGTCTTTATATTTACTTAGGTATTGTTCAGCTTTCTTAGAAAAACCCATTTTATTATAAGTGTATGCAATTTTTATGTTCTCTGCAGGATACAGATCAATTTTATTGGTTGCAAGTATGTTAATATATTTTTCATAATAAAATAATGCATTTTCGTAATCTTCTTGAAAATAATACATCTTCGCTAATTCTTGAGTAATATCAGTACGTGTAGTGTCTTTTTTCCACTCTGTTAGCATTTTACTTGTTAAGGATTTTAGATCTTTATTATTAGCATAATCTATAAAGTTTTTTAAATAAGGTGCGTAAGAATTATTAGGATTAAATTTCAAAGATTCTTCAATGTATTGTGAGGCTTCTTTAACAAACCCATTTTGGACTAAAGCATTACTCAAGTTTAGATATATAAAACTTTTAGAAACAGAATCATTAGCTTCTATATTCAATTTAATTCCTTTTAATGCATAAGTGAGATACTTATTGGTATCAGGAACAACTCGAGCATATAAATCAGATAAAATTAATACTACAGAAGAAGCATTTGGGTTGTAATCTAGTGCTTTTTCCAAGTAAGGTATCGCTAACTTAAACTCGTTTGCATTTATATAATATAGTGCTTTTGCAATTAGAGGTAATTCAGAAGTAGAATCATACAATAAGGAATTGTCTGCATATTCATTTAATTTGTCTAAATATTTTTTCTCAATTTTATTTAAATCTAAATAATAGTAACAAATGGCAATCTGAGCATAAGCGTTAGCGTATTTTGAATCTTGTTCTATAGCTTTTTCAAAATTCAAGATAGCCTTATTTAATCCCGCTTCACTATGTTTATTTTGATTTTCTAAACCTTTTAAATAAAAATCGTAAGCGATGATATTTTCTGTTGGTTTTTTATCAATAAGCGCCAATTCTTTTGGTGTTACATTTGCTTCTATCGCGGAGGCGATCTTTTTTGCAATGGAATTTTGAAGCTCGAAAACATTATCAAGTTGGTATTTGTATTGTTCAGACCAAATAGGACTATCCTCATTGGCATCTATCAATTGAATACTTAGAAGTACTTCATTTCCTATTTTTTGGCCACTTCCTTCAATCAAATAGTTGACTTGTAATTCTTCGGCAATTTCTGAAACGGTTTTAGGGTTGCTTTTATATTTTTCTGTAGAAGTTCTACTTACAACACGTAAATCTTTAATTTTTTGAAGATTATTGAGTGAAGATTCCATAATGCCATTTATAAAATATAAATTAGAATTGTCTTCACTTAGATTTTTGAAAGGTAAAAAAGCAACCGACTTTTCCTTATTTACTTTAGATTCAAAAGAAATGAATTGGTCTTTAAAAAAGTATATAATAGAAAGGATTGATATGGCTGCTATTGCTATAATATATCTATTATGGTTTTTGTTTTTTATAACAGTTTTTCTTGTTTTTTCTTCATTCTTTTGCTCTGCATGCCATTCTTCTTCTTTTTTGGTTTTGGTTTCACCAGGAGGATAACCATAATATTCGCGATAACATTTTGTGAAATAAGAAGGATTACTAAAGCCAACTTCAAACGCAATTTCTGAAGCAGTAAGTTCAGTTTCTTGTAGCATTTTTGCCGCTTTCTGTAAACGTATTTCTCGAATAAACTGACTGGCAGAAAAATTAGTTTGTTTTTTTATTTTTCTAAGCAAGCTAGAGCGGCTCATATTCATTTCATCTGCCAACTCAGAAACGCCAAAATACTCATTAGAAATATTATCTAAAACTAAGGATTTAGCTTCTAACAAGAATGAATTTGAAGTACTATTTGAAGTCATTTTTTTTGTTAACTGAAACGAATATACGTAAAATTTTAAAACGGACTTTATCTAAAATATTTTTTAACAATATTATAAAATGCGTCATAATTTATAGTCTTGCGTCATAATTTATAGTCTTGCGTTAAACTTCATAACTATTGATTCATAGCTAATTACTGTTGCTTCAAAGTTCGTCGCATCTTTGTGTCATCAAATCGAAACAATAATTCTTAAAACTTAAAATCATGAAAAAATCAATTAAAATTCAAGTAAGATGTTTGGCTATTATATGTATAATGGCAATGCCATTAACATCCTGTTTACAAAAAAGCGGAACCAAAAAAACAACAGCCCTTTCTAAAAAGGAAATAGCTAAACCAAGTATAGATATTCATGGTGCTGTAATAACCGGAAATTTGGAAGCTGTTAAGCAGCACATTGAAGCTGGAACTGATATTAATCAAAAAGAGGACATGTCTGGATCTACACCTTTAATGACGGCAGCCACTTTTAATAAACCTGACATAGCTAAAGTACTTATCAATGCAAATGCAGATTTGTCTGTAAAAAATAATGACGGTGGCACAGCTTTACACACGGCAGCATTCTTTGGCCGTATCGAAATTGTACAATTGCTTATAGATGCAAAAGCTGATAAAACTGTTCGTAATAATTATGGAGCTACACCAAGAGAAACAGTATTGGTAGATTTTGCTCAAATGAAACCTATCTATGAAATGCTAATTCAGCAATTAAAACCAATGGGTTTTACATTAGATCTTAATGAATTACAAAAAGCACGTCCAGTTGTTGCAATGATGCTACAATAAACATAAAACAAGATGACAACAGAAAGAAGATATGATATTGATTGGTTAAGAGTTATTGCTATAGGTTTATTACTTATTTACCATATAGCTATTATATTTCAGCCATGGGCAATGTTTATAGGGTTTATAAGAAGTGAAGATGCTTTAGAGGGACTTTGGAAACCGATGACGATGCTCAATGTTTGGCGGATACCTTTACTGTTTTTTGTGTCGGGAATGGGCTTATATTTTGCAATGAAAAAAAGAAATTGGAAGCAACTATTTATAGAGCGAGGTAAACGAATTCTTTTGCCCTTTGTTTTTGGGTTTTTGGCTATCACACCATTACATTTTTTAGTTTTTCAGAACTACTATAATATGGCATTGAGTTATTTTCCGCATATGGGACATCTATGGTTTTTAGGAAATATTTTTGTCTATGTAGTAGTGTTGTCACCTGTTTTTTATTATTTAAAAAATAATGAAAATGGAAAATTTAACAAAGCAATTTCAAAAGTCATGACTTATGCCATAGGACCATTATCAATATCTGCTTTTTTTATGATAGAAATTGGTTTGATCAAGCCACAACTTTTTGAACTGTATGCTAAAACTTGGCATGGATTTTTTATAGGTTTTCTTGCTTTCTTCTTTGGTTTTCTTTTTGTGTATAGCGGTAAAGCATTCTGGCAAACCGTTTCAAAGTGGAAATGGTTATATATCGCAATGGCTACAATCCTCTTCCTGATTCGTTTCACTGGATTTGAGTCCATATCAAATATGTATCTAACTACCATAGAATCTAATTCTTGGATATTGGGTTTATTTGGAATAGGATACACGTACCTCAATAAACCAAGTGCATTACTTAGCTATTTGAGTGCAGCCGTTTATCCTGTTTATATTATTCACATGTTTGTTTTATTCGCAGGTGCATTACTGATTTTGCCTTTAGACCTTCATCCTATGCTAGAGTTTGTAGCAATCAACCTATTTACGTTTATAGTATGTTTTCTTATCTATGAATTCATCCTCAAAAGAGTTGCAATCTTAAGACCTTTATTTGGTCTTAAATGGAAATTTAAAAGCGTCGTACAGAAAAAATTAAAACGTATTTAGAGTCAAACCCAATACGTAACGTATCAATTTAATAAACCACTAAGTCATGATTAAACTATTTAGAAAAAGTAGGCGAAAAATGCTAACTAAAAATAAGTTCGCAAACTATTTTGCCTATGCCGCTGGAGAAATAATTCTTGTCATTGTCGGAATCCTTATTGCGTTAGCAATTAATGAACATTCAAATAGCGAGAAGAAATTAGAGTTGCGGAATTCATACATTATTCAGTTAAATGATGAGGCAGATCGCAACCTTAAAAAGTTGACCCTTCTTGATGACGAGGCATTGCAAATGCTCAAAGAGTTAGATACAGTATTCAAAATTTTATTATATAAAGATTATGATAACCCTAGATTATCGACAAAATCATTCTATTTAATTATGTCTAAAAAGTTTTATCCAGTTATGATAACCTATGAAAATTTAAAGTTTTCTGGTGATTTAAAATTATTTGACGATTTAAACTTACGTAATGCTATCTCTGAAACATACGAAACATTTAACCCTATAGAAAAACTTGAATCTTCAGAACAACAGGCAATTGAGGCGTATTATGAAAATTTTTTGATGCGAAACGTTAAATTCAGGGATATGGGTATTTCTTCAGATACCTACGGAAAAGACATTTATTTTGAAAATATGGTTTTAACGAGAATGACTACGATTGCACAAAATAGAGAGGCTTACAGTAAGGCCATTGAATCATTAAAAAACCTAAAAAGCACTTATGCTGAATTACGAAATACGAATTAAAAAATGCTTGACTATAAGTTAACCCATTCTTTAATTTTTGATTTCTTTTTTAAAAATTATTGAAAATTGAGTATTACAAATTATAAAAAATAAAAACAAAATGACAGTATTAGTAGTCGGCGCAAGTGGTTCCACAGGTAGCAAGTTGGTTGAACAACTTTTACTTAAAGAATACAAAGTTAGAGTGATTGTAAGATCACCAGAAAAACTACCAGAATCGTGGAAAAAAAACTCAAATCTTCAAATTATAGCCGCAAGTATATTGGGATTAAGTGATGAGGAAATGAAAAAGCACAGTCAAGGTTGTTTAGCTATAGTGTCTTGCTTGGGTCACAACCTAACTTGGAAAGGTATCTATGGTCAACCTAGAAAACTGGTTACAGAGGCTACGCGAAGACTATGTGACGCTATAAAAGCTAACAAACCAGAGAAACCCGTTAAATACATTTTAATGAACACAACTGGTAATCGTAATCGTGATTTAAATGAACCTATTTCGTTTGCCCAAAGAATTGTTATAGGACTTTTAAGATTAATATTACCACCACATGTAGATAACGAAAAAGCTGCAGATTATTTGCGAACCCAAGTTGGACAGAATAACCAATTCATTAAGTGGGCTGCAGTTAGACCAGATGGACTAATAGATAAGAACGAAGTCACTGATTTTGAAATACATGCTTCCCCTACCAGGAGTGCAATTTTTAACCCAGGAAAAACAAGTAGAATAAATGTTGGACATTTTATGGCAGATCTTATTAGTGATGCCAATTTATGGAATAAGTGGAAAGGACAAATGCCTGTAATATATAATAAATCATCCTTAATTGAGAAAAATAAAGAGGCTTAAATAGATAAACAAAAAATTAATATACTAAATGAAAAAAACAAATAATCCATTAACGAACACATCTAACAATTCCTCGAACATTATGAAAAGAAAATCCCATCCTTTTTGGCAATTTTTCTGGCTTACTTTTCTTGTAGTTTCGCTTTGGTATGCTTGGTACTCATTTTATGCACCTTCAAATGATATTACTTGGAAAGATAACCTTGAATCTGCTCAAAAGATCGCATATAATTCTGACAAAAATATAATGATATTTTTTACTTCGGAATGGTGCTCGCCCTGTCGCATAATGAAGCGTGAAGTTTTTGCTGATAATGAAGTTAAAAAAGCTTTGGATGCTAAAGTTATATCAATAGAGATTAATATTGATGACCCGAATTCAGAGGCACTAGTAAAACAATATAATATTGGTGCTACACCAACAACAATTTTTATTGATCCTGAGGGAAAGGTAATTGATTATGCTGTTGGAAAAGTTGGTAAAACAGAATTCCTTAAAATGCTTGAAAATCAAAAAGGGCTTTCAGTGAAATAAAAAAACAGAAATAACAAAAATCTAATTTAGAATAGTAAACATCAATTAAAACAATCAAAAAACGAACAATTATGATTTGGAATTCAAGAGCATTTGAGCTAAATAAATCAATTCGTTTTCTTTTTGTTTCTATAAATTTAGTTTTGTTTTATGGAGTTATACTTTTCATTAAATATTATGTAGAACAATAACAATGTAATTTGAATTTATTTCCTTCATTAAAACAGACTATATTATTAGAACAGTCTAAACATGTTCAAAATAATAAAGATAATAAACGAATAGTAAATCTTATAATCGGAAATTATGAATAAAATTATTGAGACACACATATCTGGAAGGAAAGTTTTAGGGCTTTTCATTCTAACCAATCTAGTTTATACTTTTATGCTAATGATTACAATTCCTAATACAATGGCGTTTTCCAATGGAATGAAGTTATTAGATATGATGCCAACTGGATATGATTTCGATTATGCAAACAAATTGTTCAGTACTCTTGGAGACAATGGACGTGAAACGTATCTAACCAGTCAAATACCTGTAGACATGCTGTATCCATTGCTCTTTGGGATTTCTTACTGTTTAGTAATGGCATATTTCCTTAAGAAATTAAACAAACTTAATACATCATTTATTTATCTATGCCTTTTACCCATTATAGCAGGAATTGCAGATTATATAGAAAATATCGGGTTTATAATAATGTTGAACAATTATCCTGATTTTACACAAACTACAGTTAAGGTAACCAGCATTTTTTCCGTTATAAAAAGTATTTCTACTAGTGTATTTTTTATTACTTTGGTTATAATCTTAATACTAGTTGGTATTAAGTTTTTTAAGAAATCAATTAATAGGATTTAAGAAGAACATTATAAATAATAAAAATTACTGATATTGATTTAGAATTAGTAATATTATGTAAAATAGAATCTCGATGTTTACCTTGGCCTCATAAAATTTTGGTTAAAACAATAGGAGAAATGAGCGCCCATATTTTAGGGGTTTAGTATTACAGTTTTTTAAGAGTTCTATTTAACATAATACTTCAAAACAGTATTAACGAGTCAAAATGTTTCCTAAAATATAGCAAGTGAGCCGTTAATTGTTTCCAAAAGTTTATGCAGCCTTGAATTTTTGTTTCTTTTGTTTCAAGACAAAAGATAATGAAAGAAGAAAAAAAGATTAATTGAAGTTCTAAAGTTAACAAGTGTATAGAAATTTTTAAGCAAGGATTTGAGCAAGGGAAAATTTTATACTCTTGTGGCAAGCTCACGAGAATCTCGTAAAATTTTTTATTACGTACATTTTATCGAATACGCGATTTTTAATAAGAGCAAAAAGGTTAGCTTTTATTTTGGCGTTGGCAAGCGTTGGATAATTGTGTGTAAAATGAATTGCCAGAGCAATTTGATTTTATAAAACAATCGAGCGCTTGGTAGCGGCTATTTTACATAACGGCTAATTATAGATACAAATGTTTTTTAAACGCTGCGAAGCAAACCGCATATTAGTTTAATGACCCAAGTTCCAATTATTCTTATGAAAACTAATGCTTCTGGGATATTTTACATAATACTACATTATAGCTATCAAATGGAAACAAAGGCTTAAACAACATAATGAACATTTGTACTATAATGTTCTGCGTTATGTAACTTGAGCTTTGGTTAAAAGCGAAAGTTTAATACCTCATTTTTCTTTATTTTTTTCTTGACAAATGTTTCTCTACGATGTTAATGGAAGACTCTTTTTACGAAACGACTATAGGAGCGTAGTGGAATGTGTGTGGAATGGAAATCAATTTGTAAAATATTGTCTTACTTACTGTAAGCTATTTTTTATATCTTTAATACTTTCTGATGCATTAATAATTATTTGATTTATATATGGTTAGATACCGTCTTGCAGATATTAATGATAACAAACAATTGCTAGAGTTAACTATGCAAGCTGGAATGCCTGGTAAAATGGCTTTGCGTATTGATAGACATCCAGATTTTTTCAAACTAAACAACTTACGTGGAAAAACTAAAGTATATGTTGCGCATGAGGAAGAGAAAATAGTTGGCTCTATTTGCGTTTCAGATCAAATAGTATTCATTAATAAGAAGAAATATCCACTTTATTATATAAGTGACTTTAAAGTAGCACAAACTTATAGAAATCTTGGTATTGGGCTTCAATTAACTAATAGGGTTGTAGAGTATTTGGAAACTCAAAATGCTGATTTTGCGTTTTTAAATGTATCGAAAGGAAACAAAAGACCCTTTGTGTTTTTTAGCGATAGAGGTCATTATCCCGATTTTCAAAGCATAGGGACATTCACAACGTTTCAATATATAGGATCTAACAGTAAGACTTCAAATAAAAAATACAAGATTGAATTATCTAAAGTAACGAGTGAAGTCATAGAGTTTTTAAACAATTATTATTCGAAATATGAATTAGCCAACGTCATTACAAACGATAAGATTAAGGATTCAGAGTTGTATGTCGTTAGAGAAGAACATGAAATACTCGCTGTCATGTCTATTATTGATACGATGCACATGAAGCAAAATGTGGTATTAAAAATGCCATGGCATTTAAAAGGGATTATCTCAATTATTAATGTGTTTTGTAAATTGTTGAAACTATCAAAACTTCCTAAAGAAAATGAGCCTATAAAAATGCTCTATATAAAATATTTGGCAATAAAAAAGTATGATAAAGCCCTAATCTCTGCCCTTATATCATTTGCCAAACAACAGGCCTACAATAAATCATATTCCTTTGTTTCAATAAGTGTTCATGAAAATGACATATTACACAAAAAATTATCGAAATTCATGAGGTTTACCTTCCAATCTGTAGGTATGTTGGTAAGTATGAAAGACAGTAAAAAACTTATGAAATTAATAAAAGAAGGAATGCCTTTTCGAGATTATTCAACCGTCTAATTATATAAAATAGAAATTATGGAATCAACCAATCTGCAGTTTAAAAGTATCGATGAATTTAATGTAGTTTCTGATGTCTTTTCACAAGCCATCACAGGGGAACTAATTGGAATGTCAAATTTTGCATCCTTGTCAGGAACCATAGACGATCCTCATGAAAAAATGGAAGCCGTTGAACATGCCGATAGTGAACGTCAACATGCGGAAGGGTTTCTAGCGTATGCCAATAAAATAGGTTTAAACGTTAAGATTAATTTATATGGAAAATATTGGGGCCGTGTTCGAAAGGTGTTTTTAATATATGCTGAAAAGAATGATTTTATAGCCTGCTTAATTATTCAAGAAGTAATGTTAGAAGCTTATGCTGTTGCCATGTATTCTGATGTTGGAAAAGCGTTAAAAGGAGGCCCAGGTAAATTATTTCTATCAATTGCAGATGAAGAAAAAGAGCATATGGATCATTCTACAGAAATACTTCGTGAAGAGTTGGAAAAGAACCCTCCAGAATTCTTAAAGAAATTTGAAGAGATACATTACGATTGCATGACTATTCTAGCAGAATTTTCAGCAACCTCTAAATGTGAATCTAGTTGTGGTGTTTGTCAAGGGGACTGTTTGAAATTATCATTGGACCACATCGATTTAGATGTGACCACTATGCGTGGTAATGCACTGGCACTTTATGCCAAAGCAATGGATAATATTGGAATACCAGGAGAGAAATCCATACAGTGGATTGCCAATTTACCAGCTTAAAACAGACGTATCATGATTTATAAACATAAGATTTTTGAATTGCCATTATATTTAGGTTTGAGTGCCATATATATCATTCCAAAATTTATAATTTCACCATTTCTGTACCTGTCTAAAGTGCTAGGTTTACGTTCCTCATTCCTCACAAAATTTGATGCAACAATCAATAAAATGTTTTTGCCTTTAACAGAAAATCCAGATAGAGTTAAGCGATTGGATGTAATTCCAAAATTGGAAAAAGGCGATGCATTACCTGCGGTACAAATAAAGTTTCCAGATGGAAAAACGGGGTTGCTTAATAAATATACAAATACATCACTACTGGTAATTTTTGTTCGTGGCAGCTGGTGTTCTTATTCACGTCTGCATTTAGCAGATATAATGTCTAATAAGGCCAAATTTGAAAGTTTGGGTATTAAATTATTGGCAATTACAGGTTATAAGGATCAAGAATGGTGGTGTTCACATGGTATAGACATTCCAATGTGTGTAGATTCAGAAGGCGATGTTTTTAAAGAATTTGGGGTACATATTGATTCTTGGATTGAATATGCTTGG
>Ga0114934_10002858_pt1 | contig 10933 bp, 9 predicted proteins | sample 4SBtaG_2_FD_99695 | JGI IMG/M metagenome (GOLD analysis project Ga0114934, IMG submission 99695) | Deep subsurface microbial communities from Kolumbo volcano to uncover new lineages of life (NeLLi) - 4SBTROV10_white metaG | ecosystem: Environmental > Aquatic > Marine > Volcanic ...
TGAAGATTCTGCAAAATGTCTAACATCGTATAAGAATCTGCACCACCAGATAAACAAACCATAACGCGATCACCGGCTTCAATCATATTGAAATCTGCGATCGCACGACCTGCATTTCGCCGCAACCTTTTTTGCAGCTTATCGTGATTATATTTTTCCTTACGTTGAGCGACTGCCATTATCTAGATTTCACCACCTGAATTAGCACAAGGGTAGTTCTTATTTAGTGCTTCAACCACTAACATTTGTGCTTCATTAGTTGCTCGTGAAGATTGCTTGCGTATATAGGTCATTACGTTTTCCGTTACGTCTTCCAGACGGACAACTTGTGGGTCAATACAAAAAATAGGTGCACTCTGATCCGCTTGTTGCAAACCCACAATCGTTTGAACTAAACCAAAAACATAACGCATGCAAAACTGATTTGGCGCTCCTGGTGCGTAACCTTCATCACAGCTCTCTAGAAGCTCACCTGCCGTTATTAATTCAGGTTCTTCTTCCTCTGCTAGTACAGCATTACTATTCAATAATCCCGTGCATAGCAGGATAAACATTAATTTCTTCAATAGATTCATTTCTCTTCCTCAATATATGCGCCGTCTGGCGAATGTAGTTTATCATTATCCGTAGCAAATAATGTCGTCAAACTAAAAATATTGGCTAGCTTATTGATACCAACCATTAAAAATAATTAAATATTTGATACTTTAGTTTCGATGCACAAAATGATGAGATCGTTCATTTTTATTTTAATAATGACCAATTTAAAGCTGAAAACCTCTACGACTGTATTTTATAGTATCTTTAAAAATTAACTTCTGGAAAATGAAATCAGGGCAATAACAAATAATATAACCAGACCGATCGGAATTAATGCACCTTTCCAATCCGGATTTTCTGCTTGCCGACTTTCTTCCATGGCTTTTTTTGCACCCGGCCAAAAGAAAAATAGAACCGCAAATATTGCAACACCAATCAGAGCTTGTTCCCACGCCGCCATAAGTCTTTCATTCTCCTCATTTACAGATGCTTAGTATAAATTGTTTCTAATTTTTGTCTCAAGTTAACCGATTTTATTTAACTTCTTTTAGTACCTATCATCCTTTAAACTTAACAAAAATAATATCGATTTATTCTTTATGGAACACAATGCTCTCAATGATGGACTGATGCTACTGGCATTATCAGTACTTGTTGTCTGGATTTTAAAACGAATTAAATTACCGCCGATTCTGGGCTATTTGTTCGTTGGAACTTTAGTCGGACCTTTTGCTCTAGGCTGGCTACCGGAAGGCGAGATAATCAAAACCTTGGCCGAAATTGGCGTGATATTTTTACTTTTTATGATAGGTCTTGAGTTTTCATTATCACGATTAATTTCAATGAAAAAAACTGTTTTTGGTCTTGGTAGTATGCAAGTCATAATCTCAACATTATCAGGTGGAGTTATTGCCTGGTTTACGGGCATAGCCTGGCAGGGTGCATTGGTTGTTGGCGGTGCTTTGGCTCTCTCTTCCACTGCCATTGTTGCCAGACAACTCTCTGAACAATTAGAACTACAAGCCCGCCATGGTCAACTCGCTATCTCGATATTACTTTTTCAAGATCTTGCCGTTGTCCCATTACTGGTAATTATCCCGATATTAAGCGTAGACGATGGACAATCATTAACCCTGCCTATTCTTATTGCTTTGTCTAAAGGTCTATTCGCTTTTTTTGTTGTTTTTCAAGCTGGACGTTGGCTATTAAGACCTTTTTATCACCTGGTCGCAGGAACTCGATCTGCTGAAATATTTACTCTCGCAACTTTATTTGTTTCTTTAGCAGCTGCCTGGTTAACAAATCAATTAGGGCTCTCACTAGCATTGGGTGCTTTTCTAGCGGGACTAATATTGAGTGAAACAGAATATAAATATCAAATTCAAACTGACATAAGACCTTTTAGAGATATATTTATGGGTTTATTTTTTATTAGTGTCGGTGCTCAATTGGATACTTCTGTCATTTTAGAAGAATGGTTCTGGATTGGACTTTTAACTGCTGGGATAATCATTGGTAAGGGTGCTGTAATTGCAATATTAACTCGCCTCGTTGGCTACGAATCACCGACTGCACTCAGAACTGGAATGGTTCTGGGGCAAGCAGGTGAATTTAGCTTCGCTGTACTTATACTTGCCATTGGCAATAATTTACTTTCACTACAAGAAACGCAGCCCATCATTGCCGCTACATTATTGAGCATGTTGATCTCACCAATGCTAATTCGTTATAACAGTCGAATAACTGAAGGCTTATTTCATGGTACATATACGAGCGGACTAAATGTGCCCCCAAAGGAACTTGCGACAGCCTGCGAAACTCTATCAAAACATACCATCATTTGCGGCTTTGGACGTATTGGGCAAAACCTCGCTAACATTTTTCGCGAAATGAAAATTCCCTACGTTGCACTGGATCTGGATCAAAGTTTAATTCGGGAAGCATGGGAGGCGGGTGAAAGCGTTTTCTATGGTGATAGTACACATACTGAAATATTACAAAAAGCCGAACTCGAACGCGCCAGCGCATTAATCATTACCTTTGATGATGTATATATTGCAAAACATGTTATTCAGAGCACCCGTTTAATCAATAAAGATATTCCAATTATTGTTCGTAGCAAAGACGAACAGCATATGGATATCTTACACGATGTTGGCGCCAGCAATGTCATACCTGAAAGTTTTGAGGCAAGCATGATGATCGCTATTCATGTACTTCAACATTTAGGTATTTCGACAGATAAGTCTATGACGTTTGTAGATCAAACCAGAAAAAATGAATACCGAAATTTACGCGGTTATTTTCGCGGAGAAGAATCTCTGGGCATGAATGAATTTAATGCATTACGATTACACACCGTAATATTATCACCTGATAGTTATGCAATAGGAAAATCAATAAATAATATTAATCTTGCGCAAACTAATACATCACTATTAGCTGTAAGACGAGAACGGGATAGAATAAATACTTTTGATGAGACATTTCAATTCAATAGTGGTGACGCTGTAGTCATTGAAGGAATGCAAAGCGCAATCTTAAATGCGGAAAAACGATTATTAACGGGATGATTTACATCCTTGTAAATCGCTGCTCTTGCGCATAACCGCCATGGACGGCGGAAATGCAATAGGATTGTCAGGAACAATCCTTGCCCATGCGCCCGCAGCATTGCCTGCACGGACGCAGGTACTTAGGGTTCGCCTAAAGCGCCTACTGTTGGCGTCTGGAACAAGAACCCTGACATTACATCCTTGTAAATATTCAGTTAACGTTATCTACTTCTTCAGACTTATTTTGCGCGACTGATTCTTCAAAGTTGTTTACAACACGAACAACCAGAATTGAATCGCGATAAAAATCTGAATGCAGCGGAACCCGAACTTTAATTGCAGCCTTTTCACCACCTCTGCCATCAGCATAAATAACAACATTTTCATCATTGACGTATCGCGAATTAAATTTCATTCGTCCATCTGCATAAACGTAGAGTCTTTCATGAAGCTTCGGTGATTCAACCACATCATTTGTGATTGGCGTTGTAGTACAAGCCGCTGTTGAAAAAAGCAGTGTAATTAGAACAGGAATAAATAATATATACATTTTCATATTTATTTCACCTAGTTAAGTAACATACTTAAACTATATGATTAAATATAAAAAATGATGTGCGCTAATTCACATTATTGATTTAACACGTGAGAACCGTGTCTCATTATAAAGAAGAAGAGGAATTGTACGTTAAAAATTATCCAAAATGCTTGATATAGATAAGCGATTAAAAACCGGATTCTCTTATCAAAACAGAGGCCACTATTTTATACATTCTTTCAATAAAACTTTCTGATTCTCCTTGTATATGCACAACACCACGTACAATTTGTTCAGCTCTAATGTGTTCAACAGGACTGATAGTAAATCGAACCCGATAGACTGATTTGTCGGGAACTAATTGTTGTTCGTCATTAAATTGAACCGGAATTTTTCCACCATAAGTAGAAGCTAAAGCGGGCGCATCCAGAGTTTTTAGATTTGCCAATTCAATATCCTGCACATAAGCCCATATCGAATCCAACTGAGGGTTATCAGGAATAAACTTTGCGCTAGCGTGAGTATTAATTCTGGCTAAATTTGCTTCAGAAACAACACCCTCGATCGCCGGGTTTTCAGGCTGAACTATCGTAGCAATTGGAAGTTTTGGATTTATCCAACGATCTTTATGCAGAGATTCTTCCATGTCATAAATAACGCCATCAATAGGTGCACGGATAATAAACTGACTTTGTTTTTCATGAAGGCCATTTAATTTAGAACGGCTCTCCTGTAACTGTTGAATGATTACCTGAATATTGGATAATTCTTCCGAACTTGCGGCAATTCTATTTGCTTGATAACGCAAAATATCAATTTCCTTTAGTGTAGTTTCAATCTCAAACTCAAGTTCTGGAGAAACCAGACTCATTAATATTTCATTCTTTTTTACACGCTTACCCTTTTCCAGAAAATTATTTTTAATATAGCCTGGAGCCGGACTATATAGTGTTATTTCTTTATGACTCTCATAAACAGCGGGGACAACTATTGATGTATTCCACGGATAAATAAGTGCAACAATTAATATGAGAAAAAGTGTTGCTGTTATATAGGAACGTCGCTTTCTTATAATTTTGTCTCTCAATTCCCACCAACCTTGTATTAATTTAAATACGGGTAAAACAATAAACCAGATAATTTCGATTAGGAATAAAATTATGCCCAATAATTTAAAGAACATATAGTAAACCAATACCGCAATACCGATGAAAAGGAAAAAACGGTATACCGCAACACTCCATGCATAAATATAGAGCTTCTTTACCATCGACGCAGGCAATGCTTCAGGTGGACTTAGCTTTAACCCGAATAATAATTCAGTTAATCGCCATTTCCCGAACTCGAATGCACGTTTTTGCAGGTTTTGAATACCAAGTAAATCAGACAATATGTAATAACCATCAAATCGCATCAAGCAATTTAAGTTTATTGCTAATGACATAATCCAGCTAGTCGTTGCCAGAATAAAAGCGGCACTTTTCAGTATCCCTTCTGGTAGAAAACCCCAACAAAATGTGGCGATACAGGCAATGTACAATTCCATAATCATACCCGCCGCACCCACATGCACTCGTTCTTTGGCAGACTGGACTCGCCAGGTATCTGACGTATCAGTATATAGAATCGGGAACATTACAAGAAAAGCAACGCCCATTGTCGGAACCTGGCAACCATATCGAGTCGCCGTATAAGCATGTGCCAATTCATGTAGTATTTTAATAAACACAAGCGAAATAAAATAAAAAATCAACCCCTGTAAATTAAAGAAATACAGAAATGTTGATGTAAATGTATCCCACTGTCTTCCAACAATATAAAGACCTACCAAACCAATTAGTCCTATCAAACTAGCTGTTGTATTTGAAAACAACGGTTCAACATAAACTAGCGTTTTTCTCAGGAATTTAGTTGGTTTAACTAAAGGTAACTTGATAAATAAATAATTGTGAACTAGCCAGATCAAAAAATTGGGTTTACTGGCAAGGTATTGTTCATAATAATCATTGCTCGAACCACTTGCGGGATCGAGTGTCAGACTGTTTGCATATAAAAAGGATAATAGACTCTGAATTTCAGAGTCGGGAATATCTAATGTTGTCTCTTTTTTTATTCGTTCGATTAGTAAACTGGCTTTTCCTACTGACCACCTTGATAACAATTGAAAGGCAGTCCAACCGATAGAAAAATATTTATTTCTCAGAGGATCGACAATGAGCCAGCTAGGCGAACCATCAAGTGCAACAGGTCCTTCTACTAATTGAAGATCATTACGTAAAACCGGTAACGCGAAATCATCTGGTGATTCTTCGCTCATACACCGAATAATTGACGCACATAAGAAATAGGTCGCCTGAACAAATAGAAAAATAACGAAACACGCTCACCATACATTTTTGCTGTACCCTGCAGTCCAATTCTTAAATCAGCTTGCTCAATATCATCAAACTCGGCATAAACTCGATATGAAAGTGTATCTTGATTGTATTTTTCAGCAATATAACTGGTACTGCTCACTATAGCTTCGATAGGATGTAACGGATCGGCATCCAGAAATACATCAACTATTGCTCCTTCTTTTAAAACAATCGCATCATCAATAGACAAATTAATTTTCAACTGAATTTTCCTGGTATCCGCTATCTCCATTATGCGTTCACCAACCTGAACCGGTTTTCCAATCCAATCCGATTTGTCAGAGTAAATTAATAAACCGGTTTTCTCCGCCCTGATAGTAATTTTATCAAGCAACTCGCGAGCAAACTCAAGTTTACTTCTATGTAATTCCGTTTGAGCCTTGAGTAAGGAAACCTGTGCTTTGCTTTTTGCATCTCTAAATGAACCTTGTGCCGCCTTTCTATATTCAGCTTCAGCAACAGCCAGGGTTTTTTCTGTCACATTATATTCGTTGCGTAAATTTGTATCTTCCAATACAAATAATGTTTCTCCAGTAGCAACATGTGTATTAGGCGAGAACTCTATTTCAGAAATAACACCATCCATTGGTGAACTAACAACCACTGGCTCTTTAGCTATTATTTCAGCCGGCGCCAATGCAGATATTTTAATCGGTTTAATAAAAACCATTAGCAGAAAAATGATAATGACCCAAACGGCCAAGCTAACTATTTTAGGGCGACGATAAAAATTTCGTCTACTTGTTGCCGCGACATAAGCATGTGCGTAAGTTTCGCCAAGACGTTTCAATAAGGGTAACTCATTTTCCTGCCAGGGCGACTCTCTCGTCATCCAGAGTCCACCAATAAACGTACCATCCGGTAGTTTTAATGGTGTCCATAGAACAAACGGCAAAGAATGTTCATTCCAACCTTCCTTTAATTCTTCCGGGCAACTGGCAGCATCAATCAATCTTTGTGTGGCAATAGTTTCGCTTTCAAATATTTTTCCTATTATTTTTTCCAACCACGCTGAAAAAGGCGTATGTTTTTCTATGACAGCAATACTCGATGCAGCAACTAATTTACAGTCGCGTTTTATCGGGTGAGCTGACAAAAACAAATAAGCCTGCCTATAAGGCACTAATCGTCTCGTTTCATTAACGATCATAAATTGAAGCGCTTCTGCAGAACTAGCCGCGCGCGCCATAGACTCAAGTTGTAATAATTTAGAAATGGCTGAAATATCTGGCGCTTGCTTTGGCGCTGATGCTTCAGTCGCTTGTTCAATATCAGACATTTTAATTATTTTCTTGTTTGAACTGAGCGGTGCCACTCATGCCGGATAAAACACCATTTAATTCTTCTTCAAACTTTCCAGTTAACTTTATGGTTTGACTCACAGGATCGACAACAGCACCTGTTTTAGTCACCTTGGCGTTAAGTGTCTTTCCTGTTTCATCAATCAAAAAAGTAAATGCTTCACCCATCGCTATCCATGTTAGCCAGTTAGAAGGAACGATTAATTCAATTTCTAAATCACTATCATTCAGTATTGAAAGAATTTCCTTATCTGGAGGAACGGTTTCAGGTTCATTTACAGCAATTTCAATTACTCTACCATTATAAGGTGCTTTAATTTTACATTGACCTACACGGATGGCTCGCATCGTTCTATCAGCTCTGGCGACTTGCATTTCTGCTTCAGAAATAGAAACATCAATCTCACTCATTGCATTTAAAGCCAACAGTTCTTTATTATTTTTATAAACATTTTGCTTCGATTGATACGCCGCTTCAGCAGAAGCCAGGTCAGCACGATAAAAAGAACAATTAAAATCAACTAACAAATCGCCTTTTTTAAATCGATCGCCAGACTTAAATGGAATGTCATTAATTTTTGCAGCTATCTCACTGGAAATAACCGCTTTTTCAACAGGCTTAACCAAGCCACGAACATTATCAGTAACAATGCCATTGGAAAAAAGATCATCGTCAACTGCAAAAACAAACGGCGTGATGAAAAACAACGATGAAAAGAATATGGTTATACTAGGAGATATTTTTTTTATTTTCATCTGACCAACTCTCGCTATTAATTATTCAATTTTCATTGAAAAAATTTGTTGTTGTAAAGAAAGTCCCTCAAAATACTTTTCAATAGAACTTGTTAATGCATATATATTCTCAGTATCGACATCAATAGGAAAAGGATCAATTCCTAGTGCAGAAAAAATACTGGCGTAAGCATTCTCAACATCAGAAAATGCAATGTCGTATTTAACTTCTGCCACCATCATATTCATCTCTTCTCTTATTAAAGACTGTTCTGTAACTGTATTTGCTGTAACACCAGAAATTAATTGATCCAGTATTTTTTGCTGCGTTTTATAATAATCAGCTGCCGTTTTATATTCTCTTTGTGAATGCTCATATTGTGCCAAACTGACATGAACTTGAGTCATAATTGCCATAGTCAAAGCCAGACGTCTAGCTTCTAATACTTTACCTCTGGCTTTCAATTCTCTTTTTATAGAAGGTAATTTAAATATATTCAATAAATTCCAACTGATTTGTGAACCATAACTTAACCAATTAGTATTAAACACAAACGAATTACTGGTGTAGTTCTTACCAAAATTAATATCTAGCCCAGGTAATAGCCGCAAAATGGCAGCTTTTGCTTCTTTCTTATTAATCCTTTCCTCATATGAGATAGTTCTGACTTCAGGTCTATTTTCAAGTGCAAGTTGCTCCATCATATCGGGAGAAATATCGACCTTATCAACGACACCTGTTCTTTCCGGAATAACAAGTTCATAGTCTTCTCCAGGACGCAAATTCATTAACGCCGCAAGCTGAATCTTGGCAAGAGATAGATCACGCTGCAATTCTTCTAATTCACGTTTAATACCAATCAATTCTCTTTGATAGGTTAATGCAGTTAAAGGACGATCTAATCTCTTAATTTCAATTTGCTTTGATTCTTCAATAGCCTTGGATACCCGAACTAATAAAACTTCTATTTTTTTAATTAAACGATCATTAGTTACCGCCCGCCAATATGCTGTCCTGACATCCTGAACAATGCGATTAACCACTTTCCTTTTTTCTTCTTCAGCGATAAGCACTTTATCTGCTGCTTGATTTGCCCTGATATAAGACAAACCAAAATCAAGTACACTCCAGGTTAATTTTAAATCGCTGGTAAAAACGTCACGATTGGAAGAAGTTGAGGTTGATAATGATTGAGCACCTGTAAGCAATGATTGGCTCGATGAACCACTAAATTTATCACGACTGTCATAACCTGTTCTTGCAACAAGTTGTGGCAATAAATCATAACGAGACAAATCTAACTCTGTTTCGGAAAGAATTTTTTCAGCGTACTCTAGATTAAAATCAAGATTATATTTAATAGCTCTCGCGATAGCTTCGTACTGGGAAATCGACCCCTCAACAGCTTCCTGATTTTGCGTAACTAAAACAGAATCCTTACTCGCTTGCTCTTTCAATTCCTCACTCGTGAATGGGACAGGAATTAAAGAACAACCACTTAAGAATAAGCTTAATATTATTATGTATGAATTGTTATGCACCAATTTATAACCCTTATTTTTTCCATACGCGATCCTGCAACCATTCCTTGTAAAACAGTTTGACTAAAAATGGTTATAGTACCCCCCGATACCTAACAAATCGCTTCTGATTCTATAGTTAAATTACTAATTAATAAATGATTTCATTATATCATCAGTCGAATTTTCGAATTTAGCGGCTTCTTTTTCTATCTGATTATTAAATAAACTCGCTCCAGCGATAAGTTCACCGCCTATTTGTTCTAATGCTGCTATTTCACCACTTGTTACGTTTACATCAACATAACGCACTATCACTGTTTCATCACTCAAAGTGACTTCAATTCTTATTCCGATGTTTTCTGTACCAACAGGAGGTTCACCACTAACCAAACCGCCTTTATCATCGACTCTCAACCAAGAAGGTAATGGGTCACCATTCGCTTGTAGAACGGATATTTTCATCGCAGATAAATTAGGATCACTATTAATTGTGTAATCAACTTCAAGAAATAAAGTTCTTTCTCTTAAAATTGATTTAACAATCAGTTGATCACGAGCTTCAACTTCTGTCGCACCGACACGCAAAGGAAATAAACTTAAATCAGCTTCACTTCCAGGACTTAATTCCGTTAATGAAAAACTAACAGCAAACCCCTTAACACCTTTTACATCCCAAAGCCCTATACCATCAGCTAAACCAAAATCACTACTACCTACTGGATCAGGTCTATTAGTCGCTTGTTCAACAGCATCTAATACAGCACCATCTGCATCAAGTTCTCTATCTCCACTAAAACCTTGATTTCCTGTAGCTGAATTAGGAGGTAGATTAACATCATCTGCACTTTCTCTTTCTTCAGGATTGACGTTATCATCAGGTGGAGGTGGAACCGTAGCCTCAGCGGTAACTGATCCTGTTACATTTCCTGTATCCGTTAATGTGCCGTCACTCACAGTGTAATTAAAAGCAACCGGACCAACATATCCACCTGTCGGGGTAAACGTAATTGTTTTGCCGTCCGCAGCTAAACTCACTGTGCCGTTGGCAACAGGAACCGATGCGCCACCTGGAATTATCACGCCGCCATTAATTTCAGTAACTGTTAAATTATCACCAGTATCAGGATCAGTGTCATTCGTCGTAACATCTAAAGTTACCGGTGTGTTTTCCGAGGTATTCATTACATCATCTATTGCACTCGGTGCATCATTCACCGCGCCAACGTTAATCGTGACGCTAATGGTTTCTGTGCTGCTGCCATCGACGACGTCATAGGTGAACGTGTCTGCGCCATTAAAGTCCGCGTTCGGGGTATAACTAAA
>Ga0114934_10002859_pt1 | contig 10932 bp, 10 predicted proteins | sample 4SBtaG_2_FD_99695 | JGI IMG/M metagenome (GOLD analysis project Ga0114934, IMG submission 99695) | Deep subsurface microbial communities from Kolumbo volcano to uncover new lineages of life (NeLLi) - 4SBTROV10_white metaG | ecosystem: Environmental > Aquatic > Marine > Volcanic ...
AAAATTTAATTTGTACATCTTGATCCTACTCTAAAAAGGCTTTGGCCACTAATTTTCAGAATTTTCGCCAATTCATTTTTTTGAAACTATGGTAGTTTGACGAAAATGTCATTCTGAGTTCGCTGCACGCTTCGACAGGCTCAGCGACCGGGCAGCGGACGAGGAATCTATTTCCCCTCACCGGAGACTCTTTCCGCTCGAGTTGGACAGACCACAAGCCCAGAATAACCCGTCTCTTTAAATTTGCCAAACTACAGTAAAACATGAAATATTGAAATTCGTGTAATTTGTTGTTTTTAAAGCAATATCATCTCTTTAAATCAGGAAATATCTCAACCTTCCGTGATCTACAACGTGTCCCCCTTCAATTAACAAAATATATTTTCACAATCATTCGTTCGTGACGTTCGTGGGTCATGTTTTCTGAAAATAGGTTCCAAACGCAATTATCCTTTGGCCTTCAAAATCATCTTTCGAAAATCACTGAACAAATAGCGCGAATCGTGCGGACCGGGGCCGGCTTCCGGATGGTATTGAATCGCAAAAATAGGAAGCTCCTTGTGACGAAATCCCTCCAATGTTCCATCGTTTAGACTAATATGGGTCATGTTTACCGACCCTTTTTGAAAGCTCTCGGGGTCAACGGCAAACCCGTGGTTTTGAGAAGTAATTTCCACCGTGCCTGTTTCCAGATTTTTCACCGGATGATTAATACCGTGGTGCCCGAATTTCATCTTATAGGTTCGGGCCCCCAGTGCCAGCGAAATTATCTGATGCCCCAGGCAAATTCCCATCAGCGGCTTTTTTCCAAACAGGCGTTTGGCAATTTGAATTCCGTAGGTGACCGCAGCCGGATCGCCGGGCCCATTTGAAAAAAACACGCCGTCAGGATTTCGATCAAGGATTTCTTCAACAGGCGTAAATGCCGGGACAACAGTCACTTGAAATCTGTGATAATGCAGATTTCGCAAGATATTCCATTTGACCCCAAAATCCACAACGACCAGGTCAAGACGATCATCATAAGCCGGTTTTTGCAAGAATTCTTTAATCTCGTATTCTTGCAAATTCGGTTTAAACCGATACGGTTTTTTGCAAGTAACGTGTTTCACTAAATCGCGGCCAAGCATTTCCGGAGCCTGCTGAACCTTCCGGGTTAGTGAAGAAACGTCTGACGAACGCGTAGAAATGATCCCCCGCATGGCGCCTTTGTCCCGAATGTGACGCGTCAGTTGACGGGTGTCGATGCCCTCAATTCCCACCACATTCCACCGTTTTAGAAAAGAATCCAGGTCTTCTTCCGAACGCCAATTACTGAGGGATCCGGAATATTCATGAACAATAAATCCTTCCAACCACGGACGGGATGATTCGTAATCATCAGAGTTAATTCCAGTATTTCCAATGTGCGGATAGGTCATCGTTACCAGTTGTCCCTTGTAAGAGGGGTCGGTTAGAATTTCCTGATAGCCAACCATTCCGGTGTTGAAAACCACTTCTCCGATCGCTTCTCCCGAAGCACCAAATGAATTCCCCTCAAAAACCATTGAATCTTCTAAAACCAACAGAGCTTTCACTTTATCCTCTCTATTTTCAAGATGTTGTAATCCTATTAGATGGAGTTCACCATTGTTCATTTTTTCATTTGGAATAAATCAGGGTTGTTGCTGAGGCACTCGCGACGCCGCTTATTCCAATGAAGTCGAGAGCCGCCTCAATTGATCCAATAATTCACCGCGAGAGAGAGGAAGATTGAGATTGATTTCATAGATATGAAAATGGCCGTCCCGATTTGATTGGAACAAAATTTTGGCACCGTCCGGAGAAAAAACTGGATTCATGTCGTATCCCTTGAAATGAGTGAGACGTGAGATAACTCCAGTCTGAAGATTTTTTAAATAGATGTCGTAGTTCTTATGTAGGTTACTAAAAAACAACACGTTTTTGCCGTCGGGTGATAGACACGGGTTTCCGTAATTCAAGGATTCGGTGCCCAAAGCTTTGAGATGTTTGCCCGAAAGATTGGTTTCAAAAAGGTGGAAAAATCCATTTTCTTTTTTCGTAAACAGGAGCTTTCCTTCTTTTTTGTTTACGAACGGTGCAGCGTAAACGCCGTTGGCGAACAGCGGCGTAGGCGGCTCATCTTTTCCAATTGTTTTTTTGAAAACAGACGTCAGAGAATCCTTTTCGGGGAAAAGGCGGTTCGACACAAAAAACAACTCCTGACCAGCAGGTGCCGGATACCAATCATCGGACAATCCGCCTACAACAATTTCCTTTTTCTTTGAAGAAAGCTGTACGCGGTAAATGTCCCGAAATTTTGATTCAACGGCTTGATTTTGTGTGTAATACACCCAATCCCCCATCCCTGCCGGAACGGGGAATTCCTGGTTCATCGAATCGATAACGACCGCTGTAATGGCCCCGCCCATCGGATTCATCGAGAAAATATCCCAGTTACCATTTCGATCCGATTGAAAAAGCACCTGGTCGCCCCGGGGCAAAAAATGCGGATTTGCATCATTAAAATTCCCCTGTGTCAATTGAGAGATTTTATATAGGACACCCACGGTTCCACCCACTTCCCGCACGTACAACCCCTCGGAATCTTGCTCCAACAAATGAATGAATTCGGAACAAGCCTGCTTGTAATCTCCCAATTGACAAAGGACTTTCCCCTTCAACAATTGTCCGGGCTTATAGTCCGGATTTTTGCTAATGGTCGAATCCAAATAGACGAGCGCTTTAGAATAATCTTTCTTCTGATAGGACAATTTTGCCAACTTAAAATAGGCCAATGGATCATTTGGATTGCTTTCTAAATATTTGAGCGCCTGATTCTGTTCCTTTTCCTGAATTAGCACCTCTTTCGAAGGCACATTTTTCCGGGTTCCGGCACATCCGATCAGAAAAAATAGAAAAAACAGCGAGATGAAAGTTCCGTACAGACTATGTTTCTTCATTATGTATTTTCCTTAAATGGGTATTCGCCAAAATTTCAATTAAAATATAAAATTAGAGATTAAAATGCAAGTGGAATTTTCAAAATAAAAAAGCAACTTGGCAAAAATTTATTTTTCACCTGTTTTATCGTTATCGGCTTCTTTTGCGTACATCATTAAATCATTTGTGTCTTTTGAGGCTTTGAACAAATAATTTTATGCAAGAAGCCTGTGCTTGCAAAAAATGAAATGGACGGGGTGAAAACAATTGTCTCATTAATCGGACAATTTTTATTCACATGATTCATTTTTTTACAACATTGGCCGATTATTATAAATGAGTTAAACCCACATTCGTTAGTTAACTTATTGTTTTTTCAAATGTATTATTTCAAAATCCTTAAAAATGATTTTGGTATTATTGTTGCAATTTGAATAATTGAATACAGGAGCGCATCATGGGAAAAAGAAAACCCATCAAAAAAGAGAAGAGTCCACAGGCTCAGAATAATTCCGATCAAGATAAAAAACCGAAAGCCAACAAAAAGAAAATCGTTTACCGATCGTATACATTGGGCAAACGAATGGGACTTCGATAGGGAGGAAAAATGACCAATCTTATGTTAAAGCTTCGAGTGCATTACCTAAAGGTAAAATTCTTCTTTTTTCAAAAGCGGATAAGACATCAGTTAGAAAAATCCTGGGCGCGTTAACTTCGGAACAAAATGCGCGATGGCCTAACCATCCAAAAGCATAAACACTTAACAGTCAGGGCTGCTCGACGATTCTGTACGATACCTTGAATTTATTTTTCAATTTTTTTGCGTAATCAATTGCTTCCTTTTGCGTGTCAAATTTTCCAATCCAAACCAGATAAAGTGTTTTTCCATTAAACTTTTTCTGCGAAAGAACTCCATGAATTCCCTTTTGATCAAAAAATTCTAACTGGAGCAAAGCGTTATCTTTTGATGAAAATGCTCCCGTTTGAAGGGTAAAATAAGTTGTCTGTGATTTCCGGATCTTTTCAGACTGGTTTTGCGCTCCGAAAATTTCTCTTAAATCCCCTGAGGCAAGTTTGGCAACTTTGGTTCCGTCGTATTTTTCAACCACCCTTTCCAGAACGGCCTTAGCGGAATCCGAGGAAGCCATAGCCAGCCAGCAAAGAGCAACCTGATATAACGCCTCCGAGGCAATTGAAGAATCAGGATATTTTTTCGTAATTTGCTTAAACTCATCTTTTGCTGAAATATAAAATCCCTTCACATAGTGGTATTGGGCAATTCTCATAAGAACGGCCGGTAACCATTTTTCGTTTTTATATTTCTTGCGAAGATTTTCAAACGATTGGAGGGCACGTTTCCCATCGCTCGTTAAAATAGCGTTCAAATAAGGAATGATTGAGCTGTTGGGGTATTTTTTCCTAAGCCCGGGCAAATTTTTTTTCAGAGAAACAAAATCTCCCGTCTTAAGATAATCCATAATTTCCTTCTGAGCAAAAAGAGAGGCAGAAGAACCGAAACCAAAAAGAAACATAAGAATTGCTATCTGAACGACTTTTCTCATTGAAGAAGCTCACACTATCAGAGTGAAAACCAGGACACATCATTTAAAATCATTGTACAAAAAAAATCAAACGATCTTGCCTTTACGCGCATATTGGAAAAATTTAAACGAATTCGGAGCGGCTACTGTTTCCTTTTTAGATCAAATGTGTTCCAACCGCCGCATTTCGGACAATGCCAAAGAGGCTCGCCGGAATGATATCCACAAACGGAACAAACGTACTCCTCTTTGGGATGAATAATCTTTTCGGTAAGAGTGATAACCTCAGTCCCCAATTTCTGAAAATCCTTTACACGTGCCAGGAGCCTCATTTTAAGCAAACCGGCATCAATATCATCCGGTTTGTTTTCCAAAATCTGATCACACAAATTAATGGCCTCAAGGTATTGGCCTTTGTTCTCATAAAGGCGAATGAGTGCATAATAAATATTGTAATTTTCAGGATTTTTGCGAAGCAATTCCTTCAAGATGGATTCAATTTCACTGAATTTTCCCATTCTAAAAAGTAGTTCCTGCAGGCGGCCAAAAACCAGGTGCGAGTATTCCGGAACCGTTTCCACAAAATTTTTCCAAATTTTCAGAGCGTCGTCGGCGCGATTTTCCCGTATGTAAGAATCTCCAAGATAAAGATAGCCGGGGGCGCATTTATCATCAATCTTTAAGGCTTCTCTTAACCTAATGCGCCCTGATTTTTCATGTCCTTTCGAAAAAAGTTGTTTGGCTTCTTCCACGCGATAAAGTGCCAATTTTTGGGAAACATCTCCCAAATCTCGCTTTGCTTTTGCCAAAACATTTAGAGTACGAAACGCCTTGTCCCACTCTTCCATCTCCTCAAAAATCTGCACCTTGTACGAAAGTGCCCACTCGTCCTTGGGGAAAAGTTTCAATATTTCATCAAGCATGGCTAATGCATTGTCGAATTTGTGGGATTCTTTATAATCCTGAACAAGACTTCGTAAAATCTGAAGCCGGATTGAGGGATTGAGATTCCGCCTGACTAACAATTCTCTGTGAATTTTTGTTGCGCGATCCGGTTGTCCTTGTTTTCGAAAAATATCTCCTAACTTCAGATAGGCGTCCGTGTTTTCACTATCTTTTTGAGCGCTTTGTCTGAAATATTGGGAGGCCCGATCCAGATCACCTTCCACGAGTGCATTTAATCCCTGCAAATAGGGATCAATAATGGGACGTTTCTTTGCGGCAGAAGATTTGGTACGAAAAAGAATGTAAATCAATAAAAGAACAACAACGATAGCCGCAAAAATCACCAGGTACCAAATTTCAGTTGTCATGGCCTAAGATTCCTTTGAAACATTTGGTGTTTCCGAAGTTGACTCGGGAAGCGCAGGCGTTTCTTCATCAATCGACAAATTCCGCAGTTTGTTCAGTTCTTCCGCTAACTCATTTCGTTCCTTTTTGACTTTCCGATTTTCCTGATTTAATTGAAATATCTTAACCAGAGCAAAAAGAATGGAGGTAATCATGCCCAAAGCAAATGCAATATAAATAACAAAATAGAGAGGAACTTCCGGAGAAACCCAATTTGCGACGTACACTTGTACAACCTGATGCTGATTTTGCAAAGCAAATCCGAGAATTGCAAGTACCAAAAAAATGCCAACAATCCATTTAATGAGCCACATGAACATTCTCCTTGTTTATTCTTGATATTACAGAAAACACCTGTGCCAAATTACACGATCTCTCCGAAAAGCGTGACTCCCTTTGTATCCACAATTCGGACGCTCCTAAACGTACCCGGAGTTTGGCGGCTATTCGGGATAATCACAATTTTATTATTTTCCAGACGTCCCATGGCGTCTTTCAGTGATTTCTTGCTGGAACCTTCAAACAAAACTTCGGCAATTTCCCCAATGTGGCGCCTATTGCGTTTTTGCGTGATTTCCTTTTGGATTGCATTCAGTTCCTGCAACCTCGAAATTTTTTCCTCTTCCGAGAGTGTTTCTTTCATTTTTGCCGCCGGCGTGTGTGGACGCGGCGAATATTTAAAAATAAACGCACCGTCATATTCTACCAATTGAAGAAGCGATTGCGTTTGTTCAAAATCCTCTTTTGTCTCTCCCGGAAATCCCACAATGATGTCTGTGGTTAACCCCACGTCCGGCAAATACCTGCGAATTAAATCGACTCGCTTCAAATAGTCTTCCCGTGTGTACACGCGATTCATTGCCTGAAGAATTTTCGTCGAACCCGATTGAACCGGCAAATGAATATGGTTACAAATCTTCGGATTCTCTGCTATCGTGCGAACCAGTTTTTCTGATAAATCTTTCGGGTGCGACGTGGCAAAGCGAACCCGTCGAATGCCTTCCACATCCGCAACCATATTTAGCAAATCCGGGAAGTCATGTGCGCCGTCATTGTAGGAATTGACATTCTGCCCCAGTAAGGTGACTTCTACAAACCCCTCGTCAACCAATCTTTTCACTTCTTCCACTACATGCTTCGCCGGACGGCTTCGTTCTCGTCCACGAACATAGGGAACAATGCAATAAGCACAAAAGTTGTTGCATCCACGCATCACAGCAATCCAGGCACTCAATCCTTTTATCCGAGATGGATAAACATCGTCGTACGTTTCTTGCGCTCCGCTTTCATCCAGAAATGCCCTGACGGAAAAATCGCTTTCCGGGGCATTCACATGATTTCCGAGAATTTCCGGCAAATGGCGGTAAGAATCGGGTGCCACAACAAAATCGACAGAAGGATGCTTCGCAAGAATTTCTTCCCCAAGATTTTGAACCATGCAACCAAGAACACCTATTTTGGTTTCCGGATTTTTTCGCTTAAAAACAATCAAATTGTCAGCTCTGCCCAATGCCCGCTTTTCCGCATGTTCTCTGACCGAGCAGGTATTAATCAATAAAACATCCGCCTCTTCAGGGCGAAAAACCTGGGAGTATCCTTCTTTACCAAGAATGCCAGCCACAATTTCCGAGTCATATTTATTCATCTGGCATCCGTAGGTTTCTATATAAAATTTTTTCGTGAGTTTTTTCATCCCTGATTCTGAAACCTATCTTCCCAAATAAAGATCGCATCAATAGGTTTGACAAGAGTGCCCGTTATCAGTGGCCCGGCGATCATTCTTTACAGGGGTTGTGGTCTCGTTTTCAACGTCAAAAATAACTTGTAATAAAAATCTCACCCGTCTAAAAAGGGGGGCAGCCATCCGCCGGTGCGCGAACGTGTCCGCCAGCAGGTAGACGGCTCGGGGTGCGTTGTCTAATTCTCTAATAAAATCTTAAATAACAACCCCCTAAATCCTCTATCTTGATTTGTACTCACCAAAAGTGGGCCAAAAAACCATCTATCTGAAGAACTTCTTTTCCGTTTGGTTTTGCAAAATTTACAGCCTCAGAAATAAAAATAATAAATTCACCAAGGAAATCAACATTTTTTAACTTCTGGAAAATAAAATTTTTGAGATTTAGAAAAAACACAGCGACTCAACTTAACCTGAACACAAAAATCACTTTGCAACTGCCTGTTCGAAAGTGTGAATAACAAAATGCCAGTCATATTAACTGGCATTTGAGTACAGAATTTTATTTTTTCACCAATCAATTATTTGTGAGGAACATCGTAATATTGCGGCCCCAGTTGGTGCTCATCAGGAATTCCCAGCGCCATCGCTTTCTTAAAATGCATAAGGCCTTTATTCATGTCCGACATGACATACATAAATGCAAGGGCATAGTGAACCTCTCCATAATTCGGATTGATTTGCAAAGCCTTATTGTAATACTCCAATGATTTCTGCATATTAAAACCCAGATTGAATTCCGCATATCCCAACAAACGGTACGCCGGAGCAAAGTTCGGTTTTTGCTTAATGAATGTTAATAAATCCGACCGGGCTGTTTGGTAATCCCGAAGATTTCTATTTTCCGTAAAACAAAGGCGAAAATCATGGTCAAACCTGGTCTGCAGCTTTTTGTCTTTAATCTGGCCCAAATATCGGTTCAATTCCTCCACGCTGTTGATACCCGTCTTTTTCAGAGGCAGGGGATTGTCATCCGTTGCCACGTGAGGATTTCCCATCATCGCATGAGGATTACTCATATTTCCGTGCGGATTCGCCATCGGCACCTGCGTCTCCGGAACCTTTTCTTTTTTACTGCATCCCAAAAAGGCAAGCGAAAAACCAAATATTCCGAGAATTCCCAGTAGCACAATATTTTTAAAGAAATTCCCTTTTAGCATTTGTGGACTCCTTTCAAAATAAATCCTTACTTTTCTTTTCGGCAAAAGAATCAACTGCATATTCACGAATTATATTTTTTATTCAAATAATATTCGTGCATTCATGCTGTTAATAGTTTTTAATTGCAGCCTGCAGCGTTATGTCTTTATAATCGTTTTCGTAAATGGCAAAATACCTCTGACTATCAGATACCAGAGACCATCAGCACCAGTCTCAATAATCCACGTACACAGCGAATCCTTTTTCAACCAGTAGATCATTTACATTCACCCATTGGTCGTCCATTTTGAGCCAGATTTCTCCGATATAGCGCCCCCATTTCCCCTTGCGGTCTTTCTTCGTTTGAAGAAGAACGAATTTTTCAAGAATCAAGTTTTCAAGAAAATCACGGGATTTAATTCCTGCATTCCGCTCATCTCCCCTCAATTCGGGGGCATTGATTCGAGCCAGACGAATTTTTTCATCTTTTTTACAATTCTTGAGCCCAAGATCGATATCAACGTGAATGGTATCCCCATCATAAACACGGATGACATAGGCCCAATAATGATATAAATTTTCTTCCATTTTTAACTCTGATTTTGCCTCTAACATAATTTAAAATAACCTTTTTCCGTTCAAATTGCAAGTTTAAAATGGTGATCCACAGAAGCAGCTTTTGAAAATTTTATACAAAAAAAGGTTAAAATAATTTGAGCCTATTCCTCGAACGGTAAATTTCTTTTGAATCTCTCCGGCCAATTTTTATTGAATTACTGTAGCCTGGCAAATTTAAAAGAGGCTATCATCCTAAGCCTGTCGCCTATCCGAATAAGGCGGAAAGAATCTCCGATGGGGGGATAGATTCTTCGTCCGCTGCCCGAACGCTGAGCCTGTCGAAGCGTGCAGCGGACTCAGAATGATATTTTTACCGAGCTACAATTCAATTAATGTTCATGTCCTCCCGCAGCATGAGCATGTCCGTGCGAAATCTCCTCCGGAGTAGCCTCCCGAACGTCCAGCAATTCCACTTCGAATGTAAGTGTCTCCCCTGCCAGTGGATGATTAAAATCGATTGTAACCGTATCATCCTCGATGCTCCGGATGGTAAATGGAATATTTTGTCCATCCGGGGACGTTGCATAAAATTGCACACCCTCTTGCAATTCAGCATCCTCAGGGAAATCAGATCGGTTGGCTTTCTGAACAGATTCTTCCCTATATTCACCGTAGGCTTCGGCTGGCTGAAGGGTAATTTCCTTTTTCGCACCAATCAACATGGTTGAGATCGCTTCTTCCAACTTCGGCAAAATTTGTTCGTGTCCGCTTAAAAATGCAAACGGTTCCCCGTTTGTAGTGGAATCCAGAATATTTCCATCTTCATTTTTTAGAACATAATTAATGGACACAATTTGGTCTTGACCAATAGGCATTTTAAATCTCCTTCTGAATATAATTTTTGGATTTGCCCAAATTAAGCAATTCGGGAAAAATGAGCTGCATTATTGCAGTTAATTCAATTGTAGCAAGACACTCCGCAAACAATGAAATAAAAATAACGTCGGCAAGGATTGTCGGCCAGCAATCGCTCAATTTGGATTTGAACTAAACGAATTTCAATCTATGACAAAATTCATCGGAATGCAACTGAAATAAATTTCATTTCATTGTTCTGTATTTGCTTTCCCTTTTTTCATGGCTTTATTCCGTTTTGAAAATGAGAGTTTTTTTAGTGCTTGCCATTGAACCAAAAAGCCCGTATCCGCCCTTTACATTAAAATTATCTTTTGTCAGACAATTCGAGAAAAACAGGTTTCGTAATGAAAGATAATTGGCATAATTTTCATCAAGTGCCTGTACTTCGACGCTTATTGTCTCTAAATGATTAAGATCCCAAAGTGGTTCCAAATTAACGACATATTGCTGAGTTTCCGGACTAACTTCGTTTTCTATTAGGGGCCATTCTTCATTTGAGCGTTTGTCCTTCACCAAAATGCACACACGATACCCCCCAACCGATTCCACGGGCGTCCATTTTACCGTAATACTTTTCTGAGAATAAGAGACCGTATCCTCAGGCAAAAGAATGGCTGGTGAATCGGGAACCAGTGTGTTGGCTCGGAGGGAACCATAATTAGGAACATTGACCCTAAGTGCGTAATTCATATTTGGCTTAATTGCAAACTTTTTTTGATCAAATGAATAGACACGAGTGGAATC
>Ga0114934_10002862_pt1 | contig 10923 bp, 8 predicted proteins | sample 4SBtaG_2_FD_99695 | JGI IMG/M metagenome (GOLD analysis project Ga0114934, IMG submission 99695) | Deep subsurface microbial communities from Kolumbo volcano to uncover new lineages of life (NeLLi) - 4SBTROV10_white metaG | ecosystem: Environmental > Aquatic > Marine > Volcanic ...
AGCCTACTTTTAATTACCAATTTTCTTGCAGTATCAATAACATTTTTTGGACCAACCATATTAAGTACTTCTATTGCCGAAATATTGAAAGAATCAACAAGAGCATTTATTAAGGTACTTGGTCCATGATATTGATCTTCATAATTATGGGGTTCCCATATTTGATTTATTTCAGGGAGTTCATATTGTTTAGGTATGTCCATGACTATATGACTCGGTGAAATCCCCTGAGCAAATGCAGTAAGATAAACAAATGGTTTGAAAGATGAGCCAACTTGTCTTTTGGCTTTTATCGCTCTATTGAATTTAGATGCTTTAAAATCACGTCCACCAACCATAGCCCTGATCTTAGAATTGGAAGTATCAAGACTAATAAGAGCACCATTTATTTTGTTTTCAGATGTATCCGGCAATTGATCGAATATTTTTGCATTTTCAAAAGCTTGTTCAGCTTTTTTCTGAATATCAAGATCAAGTGTTGTATAGACTTTAAGGCCACCTGTTAAAATCCTTTTTTCTCCAAAAAGTTTTTTTAGTTTTGGCATCAAATATTCATATACAAAGTATGGCGCAGGAGAAAGTGATGATCTGCTATAATTCAATTTCAAGGGCTCATCTAAAGCTTTTTTCATCTCTTCCTTGGATATCATATTAAGCTTTAACATTTTTTTCATAACAAATTCTGCTCTTTCTTTTGAACGAATGGGGTTCTTAAATGGAGAGTAATATACAGGATTTTTTATTAATCCAGCCAATGTGGCAGATTCCAATAAAGAAAGCTCAGAGGGCTTTTTATTAAAATAGTGTTTAGAAGCTGATGCTATCCCATATGATTGAGGTCCAAAGTATATCTCGTTTAAATAGCTTTCTAGAATTTCTTGCTTAGTAAAAAGCTTTTCTAATTTTAGCGCAACTATCATCTCCTTTATCTTTCTTCTTATAGTTTTCTTAGGATTTAGAAAAGCATTTTTTGCAAGCTGCTGAGTAATTGTAGAGCCACCCTGCACTCTTTTGTTTGCAATATAATCAGCATATGCTGCACGGAAAAGTGCTATAAAATCTACTCCATGATGTGAATAAAACCTTTCATCCTCAATGGCTATAACCGCATCTGGCAAATAATGAGAAATATCTGAAAGATGAAGTTTATCCGACCTGTTTTCTTCACTATGCAATTCAGTAATAACTCTTCCCTTATCATCATAAATAGTAGTATTCAAATGTGGCCTATATGTAAGTATTGAAATATCTGGGATCTCTTGGTCAATAGCTTTGTATATTCCATAAAAAGAACCTACCATAACTGATATAAATAACAGTGATAATATTAACGTGAAAAAAAAGAATATTGAAAAAAATTTTTTCATTTGCTCAGGAAGTGGAGGCGGCACCCGGATTCGAACCGAGAATGATGGATTTGCAATCCACTGCCTTAGCCATTTGGCCATGCCGCCATTAATGAAAATGGTGCCGAGAGGCGGAATCGAACCACCGACACGTGGATTTTCAGTCCACTGCTCTACCGACTGAGCTATCTCGGCACCTCTTTGAAAAAATGGCGGAGTCGACGAGATTCGAACTCGCGACCTTCGGCGTGACAGGCCGATGTGCTAACCGGGCTACACCACGACTCCGCTTATTATCCATTTGGTGGTGGGCGAAACAGGGCTTGAACCTGTGACCGCCGGCTTGTAAGGCCGGAGCTCTCCCAACTGAGCTATTCGCCCGAATATAAAGAGATTTTATTTTATTATCTTAAAAATGTCAAGATTTTTTTTAAAATAAAAAGAGGACCCGTTACCGAGTCCTCTTAAATTTAACTTATTAGTAAAAATTACTTTTGTACATTTTGCAATCTTCTGAATTTAATCTGCATCCTGAGATCATTTAAGAAAGGCATGATAGCAGCTTTTTGCTGAGCATTTAGAGTGTTTAGAATCTGATTAAACTCTTGAATAGCAGAGATATCTTTATTATTTATTGCATCAAATATCTTTGAATTTATCATATTTTCGATTTCTTGTTCTCTATTGATCATAACATTGAGTTTGAGTTCATCAATACTACCATTTCTCATTACTTTGTCTTTTCCAAAGATAAGGTCAAGTAACTGAGCTATAAGATGAGCCAATCCTGGGGGGTCATCTGAAACGGTTGTAGTATCATCATTGTTGCCAGATCCATTATCGTCATCCGATACTGTAGTTGTGTCATCACTGCCAGATCCATTATCGTCATCCGATACTGTAGTTGTGTCATCACTGCCCGATCCATTGTCATCATCCGATACTGTTGTATCAGAAGAAGGATCATAATATCTTTTTAAAAATTCATTCCATGAGCTATCTTGAGCAAATGAAAGCCCATCATATCTGGATAAATATCTTGAAGAAGTCTTAGGGAAATATATAGACAGTCCTGTTGATTTTGTCATAGACCCTGTATGCCCATTATATATTACCGCACTGGACACGGCACTTGTGATGGAGGAAAATCCATTTATTTTTGATCCAAGATCTTTGAGATCGACATAATCCGAATCATAGAATTCAAGAACTGAATTTCTTGCAGAAGATATAGCATTCTGCATAGAAGCCATTTTCCCTTGCATACTTGCAACAGAAGAATTTATTGCCTCTACAACCGTACTTATCTTACTGAGGTCTATTGCAGCTTTTGTAACTGAAGACCAGCCAGATTCATATGATTTTGTATATTTTTCTGCTATAGTCTTTGCGAAATCAGCAGCTGATGTTCCAGATGAAATTTCTGGAAGTATAGTATCATATGGATTACCGTCACCTGGTTCTGTCTCTTCAGATGCAGAAAAATAACTTACGCTGTCTTTTATCTGATAAGCAACTTCTATCATACCCATAAGACATGCATCATAGTCGAGAACATCAAGTTTCTGACCGAGTGTATTTTTTATAGTTTCCATTGCTGCTTTCACTTCAGCCATAGTCAAATGATCATTATCAGTATCATCATATGCTACACCCTTAATCAAAGGATGGCGTGTTTTTTTTCTCTTTTTCCAGCCACCACCATGATTCCATATAATAAGTGCATAATGATCTGCCGGATAGTTTTCTTTTGAATATTTTACAAAATCAGTTAGAGAGGATGGGTCACCCATATTGACCTCTCCAAGGTCTTTGAGCATTTCCGAATTTATAGTACGCATATCACTGTCTTTCTTGACATAGAATATTTTGGCCCCTGTCCAGTTCCCATTACTAGAATCATAACCATCCACCCTGTCCATCTCTACGATGACATTCATGGAATTTGTGGAACCATTGGTCTCCATCTCATTAAAGTCCTTAATACCTGCACCTTCGAGATTATTATCTGCATCAAGATAGACCATTACAGTCCAAGATTTTTTCTGAGTCTGACCCGAATATGACGGGACACTGAATAAAACCAATATCAGTAGAATTAATACTAAATACTTCATACTTATACCCCCTATATAATAAATACTATAAATACTCTATACTAATTATAACTTAAAAACTGATAAAGTCAATAAATATTCTCTACAGCTTTCTGTCACATACTGGGGTCAGGTCTTGAATTTATCAATCATTGATTTTTGCATTATTACGCATTTTTAAATGATTTCTTATTAAATTCATGCCTTTAATATTGAAAAAATATTAATAAATTAGTCTAAAAACTATTAGTTTTAGAATATTGGAAATCTAAAAGTCCCATTATAATACGATCAAACAAAAAAAAGAGTATATGATAAATTCAAGACCTGACCCCGGTAATACAGTATCGGATAAGGAGAAGGATTTGCAAAATTAGGATGTTTTGAATATAATCAAGCCCATGAAAAAACTCCTTACAATAGTTGCTCATTTTCCTCCCATCAAGTGCGGAGTGGGAAGTTATGCATATAAAATATCAAAATATTTTGCTAAAAAACATGAAGTATCAGTAATATGCAATAGCGAAGTAGAGCATAGTTTTCATGAAAGCGAAAGTTTCAGACTTTATAATATTTTAGAGAATTTTACACTTAGTGATTATCTTAAGATAAAAAGGCTTATTGGAGAAATAATACCGGATATAATTAATATTCATTATCATGGGAATGATTTTATGAGAAGAGTTACGCCAGCATTTTTCCCATTTACTATAAAAAGATTTTTCCCCAATATTCCTATAGTATCGACGATGCATAATTTTCAAAGACCTCATTCTCTTCCTAATATTAGTATGAGATCCTTCCTTGAATTTAGTGACAGAATAATAGTAACTAATGAAGAAGAACTTCATAAAATGGAAGAAAGATTTCCTGGATTTTATAATAAGACATCTCTTATACCGGTAAGTGCAGGTATAGAATGGAATGGCAAAAAGCATGAATTTTCTTCTATTACACTTGAAAAAATACCTAAAGGCTCTAAAATTATCTCATTTTTTGGATTTATCAATCCCGAGAAAGGGGTTGATACACTCATAGATGCTTTTGAAAAAGTGCATGAAAAAGACTCAAAAGTTCATCTTCTTATGATCGGAGATATTCATACTGATAAGAGCGGAGAATTACATGAATACTATAAATCCATAATAAATAGAATAAGAAGAAAAAATTTGGATGATTTTATTAGTTTTACTGGATTCTGTAATGATTTTGAAGCTTCAAATTATATGCTTTTAAGCGATTTGATGGTTTTTCCATTTAAAAAAGGACTTACTTCCAAACGCTCCAGCTTTTTAAGTGCACTTTCACATGAAAAACCGATAATCAGTACAAACTCCAAATTTTTGCCGGATGGAATAAAAAATAATGAAAATTGCATTATCGTAGAACCCGGGGATGCACTTTCTTTGGGAGATGCTATATTAAAAATACTTTATAATGAGAGCCTAAAAAATACATTATCTAAGAATGCCAGAAGTCTTTTTTTAAAAAGATATAGCTGGGATTCTTTATATGAAGAAATGGAAAAGATACTCTTTCTTAAGACATGAAAAAAATAGTTACAAGAGAAGAATTAGTAGGAATATTAGAACATTTAAGGGAAGATGGCAAGACCGTAGTCATGGCAGGTGGATGTTTTGATATTATTCATCCAGGGCATATTCGCTATCTAAAAGAGGCCTCCAAACAAGCTGATATCTTTATTGTTGCTGTAAATTCAGATAGCTCAGTTAGAAAAATAAAGTCTCCACCATCTCCAATAAATGATGAAAATAAAAGGATGGAACTTATAGCAGAGTTTGATTTTGTGGATTTTGTATTTTCATTTTCAGAGACAACTACAAAACATACACTTGAGCTTTTAAAGCCAGAATTCTATGCAAAGGGAAAAGATTATAATATAAAAAATCTTCCAAGGGATGAATGGGAAATACTAAACTCTTATGGGGGATCACTTGTATGTGTGGGAGATACAAAGCAGAATTCTACATCTGATATCATATCAAAGGTCAAAAGAGCTATTCTTATAGACCGTGATGTAAAGAATGTAGCTGTACTTGTGGGATATCCGGGAATGGGAGACCTTCTATTTAGTTTCCCACTATTTAAGCATATTAGATATTATTATCCTGAGGCAAGGATAACTGCTATAATACAGCTTAAAAAGTATAATCGCATTCTTTGTAAGGATAATCCCCTTTTTGATGAAATTATTGAATATGATTTTTCAAAAAAGAATATATTCAAATATATTTCAATAATTAAGAAACTTAGAAAAAGGGGATTTGATATTGGATTTGATCTTCAAAGAAAGGGCCTTCATTCGCTTATACTGAATTTTTCAAATATAAAAAAGATATATAGTTTTGGGCTTCACGGAAAAATGAGTACTGTAAAACCTGATGATTCAATGAAAAATTCTGAGCATAATTCTAGACATCATATGAGGCTTTTAGAGGCTGCCAGCCTTGAGGTTTTTTCAGAAGAGCTATTTCTTCCTATAAAACTTAAGAAGACAGATAAAATTAATACTTTCCTTAAAAAGAATAAAATAAGGGAGTCTGATAGGATAATTGGTATAAATCCATCAAGTGCCATAGACTGGAATAATAGATTATGGTCTTCAGAAAATTTTGCAGCCTTAGCTGATCTATTTTTGGAAAATGGAATTTTAGTTATTGTGTTTGGTGGAGTAGCAGATAAGCAAAATGTAGATAAAGTGATTGAAAAATCAAAATATTCAGATAGGATTATTAGAGAACCTGCTGGTGAATTCAACCTTTTAGAGACTGCATGGCTTATGAAAAGATGCAATGTATTTGTTTCAGGTGATACGGGTCCTATGCATTTGGCACAGGCCTCAGGTACTAAAGTAATAGCCCTTCATGGTCTTACAAATCCAGTGCTTTGTGGTCCTATTGGAAAAAAACACAAAATAATAACATCTAATCTTTCATGTATTCCATGTTCAAATAGATTTTGTGCAGATAATTTATGTATGAAAAAAATAGATATAAAAACTGTTTTTGATGCTTCCATAGAAATGCTGAAGAATGGCTAAAATACTGCTTATTCAGACCTTTCAAGGGATAGGTGATTTTATGGTTACCCTTCCTTTTCAAAAAGAATTAAAGAGAATATTCCCTGATAGTGAGGTGCATGCTCTTGTCCTTGGACATTCGAGATTTATTCCGTTTTACAAGATAACTCCACATATTGATAAGGTTATTGTATATGATAAATTTGGAAAACATAGTGGCCTTTTTAATCAGTTTAGACTGCTTTTAAGTTTAAGGCGAGAAAAATATGATTATGGTTTCAATTTTCATCCGGCGAAAAGGTATATTTTAGCTATGTGGCTTTCAGGGATTAAAAAAACTATTGGATATAGTTATTCAAAATTCTGGGGGAAATTTCTTGATATACTCATACCAGGCGATTATGATTCTGAATTTAGCAATAAGTTTTATGCTAATAAAACCCATGCAATAGTCAATAACTTGTATTTTTTAAAAAAATGGGGGGGAGATTATAGTTTTAAATATACCGTTAATAGACTTATAGATAAAAATAAACTTTCAGTTTATTTTAATATAGAAGTAAAAAAAACATATATTGCTATTTCTCCAGGAAGTAGGGACGAAAAAAAACGCTGGCCAATCAAAAAATTTATTACACTTTGTAAAAAGATAAAGGAAAAATATGATTATAATCTTGTATTTATAGGTTCCCCAAAAGAGGGAGAGAGATTTGAATCATTAAAGGGGGAATTCCCCAATGATTTTTTTGCTATGGGAAAGAGATTTTCCATACTTAGTTCTGCTGCAATTATATCAGAATCTATATTATTAATTTCTAATGATCAAGGCAGTGTTCACATAGCTTCTGCACTTGCTGTTCCAGCCATTTCAATAGGTCCGGTAAATCCAGGAGTATGGCGGCCATGGAGCAAAGGATCATCATATCTTATCAAAGAATTAGAATGTAGCAAAAATTGCAAAGGCTCGGATTTATGTGATGATTATAGATGTTGCAAGGAGATAAGTGTAGAAAGTGTTTTTGAAAAGGTAAAGGAGACTTTAGGCTATGTCTAGTGAAATATATTTTTTCCCATACCCTGGACTTGGGGATTTTATTATGGCATCCCCATTTTTTAATGCTGCTATAAATGAACATAAAGAAAGGGAACATATTCTTATAGTACGCGACGACTGCAGATTCACGAATATTATTAAAGAGTTTATACCATTTGACAGAGTATTGATCTTTGATAAAAGGAACTATTGGAAACGCTTGAGATTATTCTTTAGACTTAGAAAAATGGATATAGACATAATAGTCAATTTTCATCATTCACCGCGTTTTATACCATTTTTCAAAATGATATCGAAAAAAGTTTTTTCTTCTCATAGTTTTAATACTATACATCCATATAAGATTTCAGAAAAACTATTTCAAAAAATGAATATAAAGGTACATAATTTGAAAATACATATTAATTTGCCATCAAATGCTGAAAAAAAAGCTAAAGACTGGCTTTTGGAAAATGATATGGAGAATAAAGATTTTTTTATGTTTATTCCTGGCTCTTTCGATGAAAAGAGGAGATATCCCATAGAAAGATGGAAAAAGATAGCAAATTTTTTAAATGAACAATATCCTGGGAAGAGTATTATCGCAAATCTTGGTCCATGGGAAAAAGAGCTTGAAAAAGAATTATCAGAATTTGGGATAAAGGTATTTACTAGAAAGGACATAAGTACACTAGCAGGATTAATACATAAGAGCTTATTAGTTATCTCAAATGATACGGGGCCACTTCATCTAGCATATTCTCTTGATAAAAAATGTATAGGACTTATGAAAAGAACTGGGCACATAACTTCTCATCCTTATTCGCAATATGCAAAGGCGATTTATCCACTGGGAAGTTGCAATCTTGATTGTGATAATTGTAGTATAAAGTGTGTTGAGGATATAAAAATAGATAAAATACTCGAAGAAATAAAAAAACAGGAATTATAATTTTATTGTTTTTTAAAAGTGGATTGTCAGTAAAATAATAATACTATAAATAAAAAATGATATAGGAAAACAATATGAAAATAACCTTTTTTTCGGAGCTTTCCAAGGTGTTTGACAACCAATTTGGTGGAGCTGAAACCCAAATAAAAAAGACTGCTGAATATCTTCAAAAACTTGGGGTGGATGTTTTTTTTTCAGATAATGTAGAAGATGCTGTAAAAGCTGATATTATTCATCTTTTTAGGCTGAGTGATGAAGTGGTTGATTTTTTTTATTCTCTGCCCCAAAAAAGGCCTCCTGTAGTTGTTTCGCCCGTTTTTTGGTATGAAAATCTTCCCATATCATTAACAAATTATAGTTTTATTGATCTTATTATAAAAAAATGGAAATTATTTAGCAGAAAAACAAGGGGAAATAAACTAGGATTTAAAAATTTTTATAAAATTAGGACTTTTTTGAAAGAAGCAGATATATTGCTTCCTAATTCATATATGGAGGCACAGCACATAAGAGATTTTTTTAATATTCATACTGCTTTTAAAGTCATTCCAAATGCTATCGATATTGAAGAATTCGATAAATTTGAAGAGCCGAGAATAATAGAAGGAATGCCAAAGGAATTTTTACTTTCTGTAGGAAGAATAGATGAGATCAAAAATAGACTCAATATAATTAAAGCTGCACAGATATTAGATATTGTGCTGAAAAAACATTAGAAAGTTATGAGGCAGTTTTAAAAAGAAAGAGATTATAAATATGGAGAAATATAGATGTATAAGATAGCGATATTTAATGATATTACAGATATACGCAAAGATGTTTTTTTTAGAGGAATGGTCAAAAAATACAAAGTTGTATGGATTACAGAGAGATTTTATCAGAAGCACCCCGAAGGAAACATTACTTTTATTAGGGCTGAATATCCAAATAAGGACATCAAATCCACTTATTTGAAAAAGCTGGTATTCGAGCTTTATAAACTTGCAGGAAATATTTTCCCGAGAATATTGCTACATAGATTGCCTGAGATGCCCAAATTTAACCATAAGGTACTTGAAAATGTTGACTTTTATTTTAGTGATAGTGATTACAGCCTTTTTTATGCACTTGTTTTAAGAAAAAAATATGGCTATAAATTCAAGGTACTTTTTCATGATGCAGAGACGCTTCCTTTTTTGAATCATAGGCATGCTTTATCCAAGTATATATGGAAGATTATAAACAAAGAGGTAGATATGTTTATACCGTGGGCCAATATTATCAGGAATAAAGAAATGATCGAAGGGGTGGAGCCAGATAGGATAAAAGTAATATATCATCCAGTTGATTCGGGTATTTTTCATCCATCCGATGTCTCTAAAATACTTGCTGATAAATATAGAAAAAATAAAAGGAGAATAATCCTGACAGTAGGAAAGATCGAGGTCAATAAGGGTATAAAATATGCATTACTTGCAGATAAGATACTCAAAAAAGAGAGCTATAAGTTTGTGCATTTATATATAAGCGATGGAAAAAAACTCGAATATTATAAGAAATATGCCAAGCATCTTGGCCTTGAAGAACATAGTCTATTCTTAGGAAATATTCCTTTTAAAAACCTTAACGAATATTATAATCTCGCTGATGTTTTCGTACTGCCAAGTATTTCTACAAGGACTCGGGAAGAGCAGTTTGGAAGAGCAATAGTCGAATCAATGATGTGCGAGACTCCTGTTGTATGAACTTATTGTGGTGCTATTCCAGAGGTAGTTGGAGAATCAGGGATACTTGTCCATCAAAAAAAGGAGAAAGAGATCGCTGGAGCCATAAAGTGCTTTTTTGATAATGAAGAATACAGAGAATTGGCTGGAAAGAAAGCTAAAAAGAGAGCTGAACGTATGTTTTCAGAACAGGCAGTATTATCCAAGCTAGATGAAATAATGCTCTCCTTTAATCAGCAATAAAGAGCATATTAACTTGTTTTTTAAGTCCTAAAATGAAATTCTTACCAAGTTTTTTTCTTGTACGAAGATCATAAGGATAATATCCAAAGCCATTAAGGAATTTTACTATATCAATAGCTTTATATCCAAGCATGGAATAAAATTTTGGAGTTATTTCCATTATGAAAACTGGCCGGTACCCGGCATCAAGGAAGCCTTTCATACCTTTGATTACAAAGAATTCATATCCCTCACTGTCTATCTTTATCATAGAAACCTTTTCCGCAATATCATGGTTTTCAAGATAATTATCAAAGGTATTAATCGGAACGGTTATTTCTTTTATATTATCATGTTCTTTTATAAAGCTATTTGAACCAAAATTTCCCCCTTGTGTGTGATGGATTCAATATTTTTAACTTTGAGAGGAGGTCGAAGTACTTGCCCACAGGCTCGAAGGAATGGACTTCTCCGTATTTGCCGACCAGCGAGAGTGCCTTTGAAGAGATATATCCAATATTAGCTCCTACA
>Ga0114934_10002864_pt1 | contig 10919 bp, 7 predicted proteins | sample 4SBtaG_2_FD_99695 | JGI IMG/M metagenome (GOLD analysis project Ga0114934, IMG submission 99695) | Deep subsurface microbial communities from Kolumbo volcano to uncover new lineages of life (NeLLi) - 4SBTROV10_white metaG | ecosystem: Environmental > Aquatic > Marine > Volcanic ...
AAATAAATTATGGATGGGTACATTCCACTCTATTTTTGCACGTATTCTCAGAATCGAATCGGATAAACTCGGATTTTCGGCTAATTTTTCAATTTATGATTCTCAGGATTCTGCAGCATTAGTTGGCACAATATTAAATGAATTTGATATTTATTACTCTTTTTTAGAAAGGTTTTTATCTTTTCAAATTGATCATTGAATTAAAAATGAGAGGATAATGGATAAATATAAACACGATCAATCACAATTTATCTCCTCACCTTTTAAAAAGTGGAGATGGATAATTTACATTCTAATTGCATTTTCCATCCTCATTTCTCTTTTCTTTCCCACTCTCTTATTTAACAATGCATTACAAAAATCATCAGGTGTAAAAAAAATTTATATCGCAGCAAATAATTCGGCTGCTTTCAATGAAATTATCCGAGAGTTTAACAAAAAGAATAAGGGAGAAATTGAGGTTGAACTGGTTGTTTTTGATTACGAAAAATTTTCAACAAATAAGAAAAAAGAGCTGATTACCAGAACAATGCGTTCAATGAACGGGAAGATTGATATATTTTCAATCGATCAGATATGGGTTCCTAGAATAGCTAAAAGGGCAGAAAATTTAAGTGGATATTTTACTGACGATGAATTGTCGAATCTGCTCAAGCCTGCAATGGAAACATGCATCTACAATGGTAAACTTTGTAGTATGCCATTATTCCTTGATATTGGAATAATGTACTATAGAAAGGATTTAATTTCAAGAATTCCAAATTATAAAAAAATAGAAAAGAGTTTATCAGAAGGAATTAAGTGGGAAAAATTGATTGAATTATCTCAGAAGATACATTCAAAATATGCATATGTTTTTCAAGGGAAAAATTATGAAGGGCTTGTATGTAATTTTTTGGAATTTATTGGTGAGCATCAAAATTTTAAAAGTAAAAATCTTTTTAGCTCATTGAACAATAACAAAATTATTTCAAGAATAAATCTTATCAAGAATATGATTAATAGAAGCAAAAAAATTCCAAAGGAAGTGTTAAATTTTGAAGAGGCAAGTTCTTTCCGATATGCAATTAAAAACGATATACCATTTTTTAGAGGTTGGTCCACAATTTACAAATTAGTTAAAATTCACGACAAGGATTCAACAAAAATTGATTCTCTGGGGATAGCACCCTTGCCGGTTTTTGGAAATGAAGGACCTGTTTCAACAATTGGTGGATGGAATTTAATGATTTCCAAATATTCCAATGTAAAAAAGGAAGCTGTTAAATTTCTTAAATTTACAATGTCAGTAAAAGCTCAAAAAATACTTTATTCTAAAGGAGAATTTTTGCCTTTAATAAAGGGCATTTATAAGGATAGTTCATATATTTATCAACATCCTAGAATAAAGTTTTATGCAGCAAAATTAAAAACAATAGTTCGCAGACCATTCATAAAAGATTACACTCGATTATCTGATATTCTTGCTTTTTATATTCACTCTGCATTATCTAATCAACTAAATACAAAATATGCTATGAGCGAAGCTCAAAAAGACATTGACAAAATTAAAAAAATTGAATCCAAATAACTTGAGTACATTATGAATTTAATCAAGAAATTCCATTTTGAACTTTATCATATTACAATTTTATTAATTGCAATAATTCTCTCCCAAGTTGTTCTTTCGTATATGGATATTAAATCAATAGAAGATGTAACACAAAAGTCAACTGATATTTATAAATGGCAATCTGCTGAAAGAATTGCAGATTTAACTACTTCTACTCTAGAGTTAATTACTCAGGCTATTTATCTACCTTCAATTAATGACGAGTCAAAATCATCAATAATTGAATCAATAGATTATACATTCACCCAAGAAAAAATGCAGAAAAGCATTGATGATATTTGCCTGCTCGTCAGAGACGATCATGATAATGTGGTCTCTCTAGCCGATGGTTTAGAAATCTACAATTATCTATCGGACAAGGAAATTTCAAATAAAATAAATGTGAATGATAGAAAAATTGCAAAAGGATGGTTTGCTACTTCCCTTAACAATTTATTTGAAAATGAATCAATTTCAACATTAAAAAAAGGGAAATATACATTTCATATACTTGTACCATTTTCAAAAAGAGGAGAGATTGTTGGTGCCGTTTATATGAAGGTGACACCTAATTTCAATAATATTACTAAAGCAATTATTGGCTCATATAATGTCAGCGGTTCTTTCGTTTCAGTTTTTATACTATTAGTTTTATTGGGCATGTTTTTTATGACTTCATTTCTGGTTAGAGAAAGAGATGAAGTTCAAAATTTGTTATTTTTAAATAAAGAAAAGCAAATCAGAGCAGAGATAGCAAGACAGAAAGAGACATTTTTTACAAAAAGAATTTACCATGCTCATCATAAAGCCGAAAAAATTGTTGGCTTTATTAAACAAGATTTATATGAATTGAGTGTAAATAATATAGAAATTATCAGAAACCGGATGCTTAAGTATTCAAGTTTTATTGGGCGTGTAATTTACGACATGAAAACTTATTCCCCTCCAATAAATGTAATCAGAAATGGAAATTTTAATTCAAATTTGAATGAAATAATTATATTTATTATTAATAATGTATTTAAAAGAGTATATAAAGAAGGAACTCAATATAAATTCAATTTAGAATTAAGTAATAAACTACCGAATTTAAAAATTAATGAATATGTTATCTGGCAGATGATTGAGCCTCTAATTCAGAATTGCATAGACCATAATAAAAAAAATAAAATTACAATATTAATTAAAACTGAATTCAACGAGAAAATACAAAAATCTTTTTTATACATAGAAGATGACGGCGATGGAATATTAGAAGAATTACTGCAGTATAATACATCAGGTATAAAAGACATATTTACCGAAGGAACATCTTCCAAAGATTCCTCAACAAATTCCGGCTACGGTTGTTATATTGCCTATGAAAGTTGTCGTATGTGTGGATGGAAAATTGACATGGTTAATAAAAAAACAAAAGGTACAAGAATAATTATAGAAATTCCTTGTTTATAAATAACAGAATAATTACAATTAAAAATAATAACAAATACTGAATAGGAATAATGGAGGAACAAAAAATTAGGTTACTGATTATTGAAGACGAAGAGTTTGATGTTATTAGAATAAAGAACACTCTACTTTTATTTGAAGATGAAATTGAAATAATAGATATTTTTTCAACAGGTTGGGATGCTCTTAAATTTTTAAAAAGCAAAGAAAGCAGTTGTGACATAGTTCTCCTTGATTATCAAATTTCCGGAGGGTTGTATGGTAAAGAATTAATACAAGAAATAAAGGATTTTGATAATTCATTACAAATAGTAATTATTACAAAAATGACAATCAATCAATCCGATCCGGCGTTCGCCAATGAATTAATTTCAAACGGGGCATTTTGGTTTGGTACAAAAAATCCAATGGATATTGAAGATTTTATCTATCAACCAACCGATTTTTTGCTAGCAATAAAAAACGGCTATAATAAAAGGCTTTTAGAACTTGAAAAAAATAATCTTGAAAAAAAACAAAGGAAATCCCAAATACAACTTGAAGAAAATTTACAAGAGCAAATGGATAATTATCGTATTATCGGCAATTCTAAAGAATTTCAAAAAGCTCTTAGCCTGATGGAAAAATATGCTCCTATTGATGCAAATGTTTTAATTTTCGGTGAATCCGGTACAGGCAAAGAATTTTTTGCAAGAAATATTCATTATAAAAGTTCTAGAAAATTGGAAAAACTTGTTACAGTAAATTGCTCCTCAATACCATTTGATTTAATTGAAAGTGAGTTATTTGGATATAAAAAAGGTGCATTTACAGATGCAAAAAATGAAAAAATTGGATTGTTTGAGCTAGCAGATGGAGGCACTCTTTTTTTAGATGAAGTAAGCGAATTGCCATTAAAAGCACAGGCTAAATTGTTGCGAGTACTTGAAACTGGTGAAATCGAAAAAATAGGTAGGAGAAAAGATATTTTTGTGAACGTTAGAATAATTGCAGCGACTAATAAAGATTTGACAAAGGAAATTGATGAAAATAAATTTAGAGAAGACCTGTTTTATAGATTAAATATTTTAAACATTGTTATCCCTCCTCTTAGAAATAGACTAGATGATATTGATTTACTATTGGAATATTTTTTAAAAAAATATGCTAGTAAATTTAAATTAACTGAAATTCGGTTTACTTCGGAAGCTAAAGATTATTTATTAAATTTTAGATGGCCCGGAAATGTACGGCAATTAAAAAATGTTGTTCAGCGTGCGGTTTTATTAGCAAATAATAAAATTGATATGGAGGTTGTTGAAATGAGTTTGGGCCTCAATACAGCATTAAATAAATTTAAAATTTTAAAAAATAATGCAGTAATTTGGTCAACATTAAAAGATGCTGAATTTGAGTTCAGGAAAGAATATACATCGTTTATTCGCAGTAAAACCGAGACTGATGCTGAAGCTGCAAAACTTTTGGGAATCGCTCCATCAAACTATTATAGGCTTTGTAAAGAGCTGGGTTTGAAATAAACTGACCACTTCATTTTTGATTAGTCGATTATATTTTTGATAAGATATTTTTAATAGTCACTTGGTTATATTATTTTGCAATCCGAAAAAATACCTCATTTTGACATAAATCTAAAGTATTAAATTCGTGCATGCTCTAATTACCCATTGGCATAAATCTTGATTTAAAACAATAAGCTAATTAAATTCACAAAAATTAATTTAGGAGGTATTATGTCTTTAAGTAAAACTAAACTTTATTTATTTGTTTTTTTAACTTTGCTTTTGCTGTCCGGCTCTTCAATTTTTGCACAAGGGACAGTTAAAGGACAAGTTCACAATTCCAAGGGAGAAGCGCTTGTAGGAGTAAATGTATATCTGACTGGAACCACATTGGGGGCAGCTACAGATATACAAGGAAATTATATAATCCAACAAGTTCCCAAAGGAAAATATAAGTTAAAATTTAGTATGATAGGATATAAAAACGTTGTCCTTGATATTGAAATAATGAATAATGAATCCTTGGGACAAAATGCAGTGTTAAAAGAAGATATTTTAAATTTTGAGAGTGTTGTTGTTACTGGAACTGCTGGAGGTTCAGGAATGAAAAAGAAAGATGCAAGTTTTGCAATCACTACGATATCTCCTCAAGCCCTCGAACAATTAGCACCGCCAAGTACTGCAGCGGCATTAGACTTAGTTCCCGGTGTTTGGTCAGAAAGTTCAGGCGGAGTAGCCGGAGCAAATATTTTTGTTAGAGGTTTACCATCTTCTGGAGATGCACCTTTTGTAACTATGTCTATAAATGGTGCTCCTATTTATGGTACAGAAACTCTTTCGTTTTTTGAGCAAAGCAGTATATTTCGAATTGACGAAACTATAGCGTCAACCGAAGCTTTACGTGGTGGACCAAGTTCAGTATTTTCAAACGGAGAAGCAGGTTTAACTACCAACTTCAACCTTAAAAAAGGAACGAATCAAACTGAAGGGAAAATTAAATATACAACCACAGACTATAGTCAGCAAAGATTGGATGCTGTTTTAAGCGGACCCATTTCTCATAAATTTTATTATATGGTTGGTGGTTATGCGAGAACTTCCCCAGGAATCAGAAATACAGAATTTAATTCAGAAAAAGGAGCTCAATTAACAGTGCAACTTACTAAAGTTTATGACAAGGGAGTTGTAAATGGGTTTGCAAGACTTACTGATGATCATGGTCAATGGATTTTACCCATGGCATTGGCAACGGGTAATGATCTTAGTACATTTTCACCATTAGGAAATTCTACAAGATATAGAATGTTGCAAATAAATGCACAAGGAGATAGTGCCAATTTTGATTTTTCAGATGGTCGCGGATGGAAAGGAGTTGTAAGCGGTTTAAACTTTGACTATCAGTTAGGTAGTAGCTGGACAGCACGGGATAATTTCAGCTATACTTCTGGTCAGGCTAATACTTTAGGGTTTGTCCCTAATGGAAGTCCCATGAGGGTATCAGATTTAATATCAAAACTTGGGACAAGCTCTTTACAAACAGTTGGCGGTAAAACACTTACTTCAGGTTATGTTCAAAGTTATGGACATTGGGTAGTTGAGAAGCAAATTGAATCTATTACAAACGATTTAAGTTTGACAAAAGTTCTAGAAAATCATAAAATCACTGTTGGTGCATATCAATCATTCTGGAGTTCAAATGATTTTTGGACACTTGGTAATCATATCCTCGTACAAAATGTAACAAATGGCGACATAATTAAAGGTGTTTCTCCGGATAGCGTTGCAGGAAGCTGGAATTATGGAATAAATGAAGTAGGAGACGCAAGAACTTTTGCTGTATATGCTGGTGATTCTTGGCAGTTATCAAAAAAAATAAGAATAGACTTAGGGGCTCGATATAATTTCTTTAACCTTAATTTTACATTAGATGCTGGTGCATATCCTGATGGAATAATTGATAAGGTTGCTACTCTTGATGGCAATGATTGGGCCGGCACAGGTGCGATTAACTATGCAGTGAATGGTAATGTCGGAGTTTTCGCTCGAGCATCAAAAGGATCCTTATTTCCTAATTTTGATCAAGTTAGAGATGGAGATTTATATAACTTAACAAGTGGTACCCAAATAAGAGATGCAGGTGGTAATGTTTTAAGTGTTAATGGAACGGTGGATCCCAATTTATTCAATCAATATGAAGCTGGAGTTAAAATTGATCAAGAGCACTATAGTTTATTTATCACTGCTTTCTTAAACAAAGTTGAAATTTTTGATGGTGATGTAGGTTCACAAAGAGTAGCAGCACTTTTGAAAACAAGAACTTTTGGAACTGAATTAGATGCCGGATTGAGTTTAGATGCTTTCAAATTAAACCTTATTGGGACTTTCCAAAATGGGGAAATTACAGAATCTGCTAAAGCTCCTGAAACTGTAGGAAATAAGATTTGGCGTCAACCAGATGTTCAACTTCGTCTTGCACCAAGCTATAATTTCCAATTAAGTGAAAACATAACTGCTTCACTTTATGGTGCATATCGATATGTTGGTTCACGTTGGAACGATAGAGATAATTCTTATAAGTTAGATTCATTTACAAAACTTGATGCTGGAATTAACGTTTCTACTTTAAGCGGTTTCGATTTTAATTTTAGTGCAGATAACTTAACTGACTCACATGGACTAACAGAAGGAGATCCACGTGATCCTAATGCGAAAAATGGCCGTCCTATTTTAGGACGTTCTTTCAGATTTTCAATTGGAATAAACTTCTGATTTATTTTCATTGGCAAAGACATAATGTCTTTGCCTTTTTTATAAAAATTTAATTTTCAAGGATTAAGGAAAAATTTAATGCCTAATTGGAAAATTAAGGTCTCGTTATTTCTAAATTATTTTATTTTTGCAATTCTTTTAAATACGGTTGGAATTGTAATTGCTCAAGTGATTGATCAATATCAAATAAGCCGAATAACTGCAGGGTCATTAGAAGCATTTAAAGATCTGTCCATAATGACGGCTTCATTTTTAGTCGCTTCTTATATTCCCAAAATAGGATACAAAAGAGCAATGTTGATAGGTCTATTTACTGTGACTATTACCTGCATTTTAGTAGCGTTAATTACTTCTTATTGGGTTACACCGTTGTTATATATTTCAGTTGGAGCAAGTTTTGCCCTAATAAAAGTTTCTGTTTATTCAACGTTAGGCTTAATTACAGATTGTCAGGAAGATCATACTAGTTTAATGAACATGCTTGAGGGTATTTTTATGGTTGGCTCCTTATCAGGTCCAATCTTCTTCTCTCTAATGATAAATACCAGTAAATGGAATCATACATATTGGATTCTTGCAGTTCTTTCGTCCTTGGCACTTTTACTTCTTCTATTAACAGATTTAGACGAAAGTAAAGTACATCAGAAATCTGAAGAATCCAGCTTCTTTGAGATGTTCAGATTGTTGAAATATCCCATGGTAATTGTTTTTATAATCTCAGCATTTCTTTATGTTATGATTGAGCAAAGTTTAGGGACATGGTTGCCAACTTTTAATAAAGAAATATTTAGTTTGTCCCCTGCCCAATCAGCTTCGTTTTTAAGTATATATGCAGGTTCTATTGCTTTAAGTAGATTTTTAGCGGGCTACATTTCTAAAAAATTTTCCTGGTTCAAAGTTCAGTTAACTTACTTGGCACTAGCAGCGATTTTGATACTAGTTGTGCTTTCCAATTCTGGGAGTACGAAAATTCCACATTTCGAATATTGGTTTCAAGCCCCGGTTCTCGCTTTTGCATTATCACTAATCGGATTCTTTCTTGGACCAATTTATCCTACTATTTGCTCCATTGTACTAAGTAAGCTTGAAAAGATACATCATAGTTCGATGACTGGATTAATTATTATTTTTTCTGCCTTAGGCGGAACAACCGGATCATTAATAATTGGGTTGATTTCAGATAATTTTAATGTTCATACAGCATTTTATTTTCCTATTATCCCAATTTCACTACTTATGATTGTTTTAGTCCCTTACAAAAATTTATCTGATAATTTTACTATGAAGGGAAATTCCTAGATGATTTAATTTTTAAAGGACTATTATGAAAATTAAAGTAAATATTGATGCTAATATTTCTGCTCTATTAATTTGCGCAGATACAGATAATGATAATAAAATAACTGTCGATGATTCTTGCAATAAAATTTTTCAATTAAAATCTGCAGATGGAAAATACTTTAATATTTCCGGAACCTATTATTTATCAAATTTACTCCAAGAATTATTTTTGCTCAAAGACAAAGACTTAAAAGTTGCAGAAATAGAATCTGATAAAATTTTTGAACCGCCAGTAGCAAGAATATCCCGTATGATTAAAAATTATTTTTGGGATGGATTAACAAGAACATTGGATAAAAACGGTATTGAAAAACTATTAAGTGATAACAAAATTAATTCATCTTCTAACCCAATAATCTATATTCCTCATGATGATGATATGGCATTTGAGTATTATTGTAATATATCAAAATCATTAGGTTCTAATTTTAATGTTGTGAAACTTAATCCATTTATTACAAATGATTATGTCCAAAAATTAAATTGTAAACCAGGTATTTTGAGTTTGGCATTGGAGAAAAGGAAAGATAAGACTTTAAAAAGTGAACCTTTTATTGTTCCTGGAGGCAGGTTCAACGAGATGTACGGTTGGGACAGTTTTTTTGAAACATTAGGATTACTTGAAGATGGTAAAATTGAATTGGCAAAATCAATGGTAAATAATTTTACTTATGAGATAAATCATTATGGAAAAATTCTCAATGCAAATCGTAGTTATTATTTAACACGGTCTCAGCCACCATTTTTTACATCTATGCTTCTATCTGTTTTTAAAAGACTGACGAAAAATGGAAAGAATATTCGGTGGTTATCTACTTGTTTAAAAGCCGCAATAAAAGAGTACACTACGGTTTGGATGAATGAGCCAAAATTGACAGTCAATGGTCTTAGTAGATATTACGGTGAGGGGCTTGGGATTCCACCTGAGACTGAGCCGAATCATTTTGATCACATTCTTGAACCGTATGCAGAAAAAAATAAAATAACTATTCGTGACTTTATAAAAAAGTATAATAGTCGTGAAATAATTGAACCAAAATTAGATAAATATTTCTTACATGATCGTAGTATGAGAGAATCTGGTCATGATACATCTTATCGATTAATAAATATTTCAGCATCATTGAATCCAGTTGATTTAAATTCACTTCTTTATAAGTACGAGAAAGATATTGAGTTTATTATTACAGAATATTTCCATGATTCATTTCAATTTTCCAAAGATATATCATACTCAAGTAAATTTTGGAAAAAGAAATCTCTGGAACGAAAGAAAATAATGAACCGGCTTTTATGGGATAAATCAAAAGGAATATTTTTCGATTATAATTTTGAAAAAACACAAAAAACAAATTTTGAATCAGCGACAAGCTTTTATACTCTTTGGGCAAAACTTGCAACGCAAAAACAAGCTGATTCAATGGTTAAAAATCTTCTTCCTAAACTTGAAGCCCCTGGTGGGATATTATCGACTTCTCAAAAATCACGTGGAAGGATTTCTAAAAAAAGACCCCAGAGACAATGGGATTATCCTTTCGGTTGGGCCCCACATCAAATTATTATTTGGGAAGCTCTTTCTAATTATGGTTACTTCAATATCTGCGAAAGATTAGCTTATAAGTGGCTATTTACAATAACAAAAAATGCAGTGGATTATAATGGAACAATTCCTGAAAAATTTGATGTTGTCGAGAGAACACATAAAGTTTTCGCAGAGTATGGAAATGTTGGAACTGATTTTGAATACATTACACGTGAAGGCTTTGGATGGATGAATGCTTCTTATCAAATTGGACAAAAATATATTTCGAAATATAATATATCAAATTTAAATAAATTAATTCCTCCGGAGTGGATTTTTCATTAGCATGTTCATTAAAATATATGAATTTAATTTGTTTGATTTTAATATATATAAACTTTTTTGTGATTAACTTATAAGATATCTTTTCATATATAACCATAATTCTATAATTATCTAATTGCAGTAATAGGGTAGTTACAAACACATTATGTTTCCAAGGAAATATTCGGTAATTTGTATTTTGTCCTTTCTTCAATATTAAAATTATTTTTTACTTAATATTGCTACAGTCTGGTAGTTAGCTAAATAAAAAGCTGAACGAAATCGCAGATAGTACCAAATGGAAAATATCGCAGGAGAAATTCTTTAGTGAACTTGATGAAATGGAAAAATTTGTAAAAAATGATTCTGTTGATTTATTCGCACCAATACCTCATTCAGAAAATTATACGATTTTCAGGGAGAT
>Ga0114934_10002866_pt1 | contig 10917 bp, 11 predicted proteins | sample 4SBtaG_2_FD_99695 | JGI IMG/M metagenome (GOLD analysis project Ga0114934, IMG submission 99695) | Deep subsurface microbial communities from Kolumbo volcano to uncover new lineages of life (NeLLi) - 4SBTROV10_white metaG | ecosystem: Environmental > Aquatic > Marine > Volcanic ...
AGAAAAAGGACTGGCCTATCTATTTAGATGTTGATCTTGCCATGATAGGAAGTGGTAATAGTATAAAGACAGTTGAGCATGAATACAATATATTAAAACATATTCCTATTGTTGTCATGGATCATTACTTTACCAAGGATGAAGATGATAATATTCCTCCCGAAAGATATCATGGTTCAAAGAAAGTCTTTGATGATGTTCCTACAAAGAAAGTTGATGAACAGGAAACAACGAAAGATGGCTGGACAACCTTTGATGAAAAATCTACCACGAGAAAATACCTGCTTCCTTCAGGAGACAATGTTGTAGGAGGCGGTCATACCCATCTGTGTCTGTTTCTCCATGATACAAAACTGGAAGATTGTCCTGATGAATTAAAGCGTGTTCCAATTATTGTCCATCCAAGAGACTGTGTACCACAGGATTATATTCAGGATAATATTAAAAGTAATATGAAATTAATTAATAAGGATTCCTGGATTGTCAAGCATCCTGCCCATAGAGAAACAGCTATTGTCGTTTCGGCTGGTCCCTATATAGATTTCAAGGAACTTAAAAAAACGATACGACAGAATAAAAATTCAAAGGTGGTCTGCGTCAAACATTCCTATCCAATGTTATTGGAAAACGGTATTAAACCGTGGATGTGTACAATTCTTGATCCCAGATCAATCAATGGTACTAGCACACATGGTATTGTACGAAAGGATTTATTCAAAGAGATAGACAAGGAGACACTGTTCATGGTAGCATCCATGACAGATCCTTCTGTTACAGAATTTTTGCAGGATAAAGACTGTCAGATATGGGGATGGCACGCCTTTACTGATTCACTAAGACAGGAGATGGATCAGGGTAAGGAAATAAAAAACCAGAAGGTTCATATTATGGATGATCTGGGTATCCCAAAAGGAGCAACACTGATTACAGGTGGTACATGTGCGGCAATGAGAAGTATAGGAATGCTTCACACAATGGGCTTCAGGGATATACATCTCTTTGGTTATGATTGCTGCATGGATGAACCTACCGATGAAGCAAAGACTGAAACCACTGGTGATATTGAGGGTGGGGAAACTCCCCGACCAAAATATTTCCAGGTAACTGTAGGAGATAATACATATTGGACAACAGGAGAACTTCTGGCAATGGGTCAGGATTGTGAGAAAGTATTTTCGGATGATGGGATGGATGGAGTGTTGACCATGCATGGTAAGGATACAATGGTAGCTGATCTGTGGGATTTAAAAATGGAAAAGGATAATCGCCCCCTCTTTGAAGGTTATTATGATAGAGTCTAATTCTGAATACAACAGGGAAAATCCCTCGGAGGATTATACAGATCTTCTTAAAGAATATAAACTTATGCACAAGGCTTCCGAATGAATGTTTAATGGAAGAAGTCTTGTCAAGTTTGTACAGACACTGGGTTACTTTCTGAAAAGATACAAGTGTGAATCCCTTCTGGATTATGGATGTGGAAAGGGAACCCTGTATACACAGAATTACAGAAGTGTTACTGATGCTCCTGAGATTGACAGACCACTTCAGGAATTATGGAAGATTGACAGACTGACGCTTTTTGATCCTGCCTATCCCAAGCATGATAAACTTCCTGTTAAAGAAGTCTATGATGCAGTAATATGTACGGATGTTCTTGAACATATTCCAACTGATGATCTGGAGTGGGTAATAAGGGAGGTCTTCAGCTTCTCCAGCAATCTTGTATTTCTTAATGTTGCCTGTATGGAGGCGCTTAAAAAGCTAAAGGATGGGAGGAATGCACATGTCTCTCTTTTTACTTCAGACGAGTGGCTACAGTTTATAGCCTATATTACAGAAGACTTTTCCTGGCTAACTGTATATGTTTTTGCTGATGAATTTAATTCAGAACATTTACTGGAAACAAAGGGATTTAAAATTATTCCCCGTCCTACTATAATCCCTTTAAAAACTCAAACCGAATAGGAGATAGAAATGGTATTTGGAATTGCCGAATCAGTCATCGGAGTAGCTGGCAAAGTTCTTGACAAATTTGTTGAGGACAAGGATCTTAAAACAAAACTGGAAGCAGAGATAAAGTCACAGGTTATTTCTCTTGACCTTGCTCAAGCACAAGCCAATATAGAACAATCGAAGCATCCAAGCCTCTTCGTTTCTGGGGCTAGACCTAGCATCATGTGGGTATGCTGTTTTGGTTTGGCATGGCAATTCGTCCTGCAACCGATAGCGGTATGGCTTATAGCTGTGACAAATTCAACTCTGACTCTACCCCTTATTCCTACTGAAGGGCTTATCAGTTTGACAATAGCCCTGCTTGGACTGTCAGCCTCTCGAAGTGCGGAGAAGTTCAAGGGCGTAGCCAGAAACAATATGAAGCGTCTAAAATAAGACATGAACAACTCTATCAAAAAAACTCTGTTACAGAAACCAGTAGATTGGTATATAAAATGGACAGCCTCCATAATACTTCTTACTGGAATAACATTAACAGCTAGTAATATATACCCTTTAAATTTATTTTTTGATGTTGTCGGAGTTACAGGATGGTTTATTGTTGCAATGCTGTGGAATGATCATGCGTTGATTGTTATTAATTCTGTTTCAATTGTTATATTACTTAATGGAATATTAAATTATTATGTTAAATAATAAACAGGAAAAGTTTGCTCAAGCCTATGTGCTACACAGGAATGCTACTGAAGCGGCAAAGGCGGCAGGTTATGCAGCAGGCTCTGCCAACAATCAGGGATATCGTCTGCTTCAGATTGATACAGTAGTAGAAAGAATTCGTGAACTTGAAAATGAACTTGAAACATCTGTTGATGTTATAAATGAACTGGAAGATCAGTATGCCTATGCCAAATCAAATGGACATACCAATAGTGCCATCAAAGCACTTGAATTATTATCCAGAGTCAGGGGAGCCAATTCAGATACGATATCCCTGCTTGATGAGGATACCCTGGAGACAGCTATCATTGGCTGTTTGAATGTTCTTGGCGAAGAAAAAGTATTGACCCTTATTTCAAAGTGTGATTTTTATAATAGTGATGGAGAAGATGATGAAGAACCCAACGGAACATATGATATTCCTTTTGAAGGAGATACGGATTTTGGAGAAGAGGATACAGCCACATGATACTGGACATATTCATACAACGATTAGAACTCTGGAAGGCAGAGTCGATGAAATCCAGGATGAAATAGATCAATATAACCGAAAGCATGTAGATGAAATGCAATTTCGGTAGGATAGTCTACATTTTCATTAGAAGGTTACAAAAAGACCGCCTGAAAGCGGTTATGAATAGTCATACTGGACATCTCTGGTAGGGTAGTGGCCCAAAACAGGAGATACGCCTGTAGCACCCCTCCTAGCTCGTTTAAATGGATTTAGTAAAATGGGTTGGTTATCTCCCCTTCTTCATGCGTTATGCTTCTGACTTCGTTAGGAAAGAAATGGAACAGCATGTTCTCTACCCCTATCTTCAGGGTTATTGTACTGGCTGAACAACCTGCACACGATCCACTGAGTCTGACATGTACATTTCCTGAGTCTTCATTATAATCCAGCAGTTCTATTATGCCACCATGCATGGCAAGAGAGGGCGAGACATGTTCAGCTAGAACATTCTCTATATCCATTTTAAGTGACATCTATCTGGATGCCCATTTGTCCACACACTTCTTTCCGATATACATCAGAGCTACGATAACCAGTATGATGGATACATCCACTCCCCATCCATAACCAGTAGTAAGACTGACACCACCCACACTTGGTCCTGTATCTGGCTTGGCTATTGTCTGATGTATCTCCACATTGTTCCGACCTTCACCAATGTTAATAGTTTTATTCATTACTATCCTCCATTGGAACACCTCTATATGGTGAAGAAGGTAACTTTATATTTCCCAGTAATCTAAATAGTTGGGTCAGATAAGAGGGTTCTTTCATCCGTGCTGTTGGTACTCCTCTGCCAGCCAATATCTTTTCAGCTTTTTTTTGATATAGATGATCTTTCTGCGGACCCGTCATAATATCTACAAGATATTGTGCGCGTCCTGTAATCTTATGACCTTCGAAGTTCTGACTAACCATAGCATTAGGCTTTCCCTCCTTTATTTTATCGGAAGCTTTCTGTAGCAGGATTTCCACATTTTTTGACTCCTTTATCGCCTTGGGAGTAGAAGCTGCATCCAGCCTTGGACGTTCATAAGTATAATATATATAAGGATGATGTTGACTACCCCTTGTTCCACTGTCCCAAAGTCCTTTATGCATTAGTTCATGTACTAAAGTTTGAAATCCCTGGCGTCTAACAGTTTCTTGGGTAGTCTCACCTTTTACAGGTTTCGGCTTGAAACCTTTTTCAGCAGCAACTTCAGGTGAAAGATCAGAATACAAAACGCTCTTCATTGCGTCAGGGTCCATACCTTCCTTTATTGCTTGACGATATAGTTTCTTTGATTCAGGATCTTCAATTGGGCGCTCATCAAGAGGCCATAGCTCCCTGTATGCCGCCAGACCTATAGACCTATTTGGATTATTAAATAGTCTAATAACTTCCTTTCCATAATCAGTTGCAGACCATCCCAATCTTGCAAGAGGATTATCTGGCATATATTTTTCTATGTCAGCCCTGAGTTCAACATTTGCCAATCCTGAATAATCAACAGGTCTTGATTTTCTTTTAGCCATTACTTTTTATTTCCATTATAGATCTTGTCATTTAGTTTCTGCATCTGCATTTCAAGCTGACCTATCTTCAGATCCTGTCTAACATCACTGGGCAGAGAACCACTACCCCACTTTCCTGCTGGCCAGAGTTCTACGAAAGTTGAGTTCTTTCCTACGTCCTTACTGATCATCTGTATCTGGAAGTCGTTATGCTGTACTGATGCACTCAGACCAGCCAGCCACCACACTACAGCAGCAGCCTGAACGAACAGACCAACAGCCAGAGGTATGATAAACTTGTGATCCATTATTTGTAACTCCATATCCAGGGACGGGGACTTTTATCAGTATCATCCATCATATCCAGATGCAGGAATCTTTTAAGATGTGGTCCTCTTTGTGATACACCTATACCTTTAAAGCCATGTACAAGAGCCAGCCTTAGTAATCTGTATGCCTGATGTCCTGCCACAACCACATCAACTGCCTTACCATACATATGTGCTGAGTTGGCACTACCACCTATAACTGTATTGTAGGATCTGTCTCTATAGCCAGAAGATATTATCATTGGATTATTATAATCTTTTCGCAGGCGAATTAAAGCTTCCATAAAAGCTCCATCCATATTACATTCACCTGTACCCGCACATCTCAGTTCGTCTTCAGTAAAGTGTTCCCAGTTAGACACGACCAATCCTTTCAAGAATATTATCCATCTTGTTATCAAGCCTGTCAAATCTATCCATTATCTTTTCAACATCTCTTTCCACTTCTATCTTGGTGGCATACGTCTTGGGTATTTCTTCTCTTGTTATGCTGATAAGTTTTCTAAGATCAGATAGTTGTGATGCGATCCCCCTCATCCACCAGAGAAATCCTCCAACAGCCAGACTAAGCACCGCATTCCACAACATCGTTGGATCACCTGACATTTATTATTCTCCCGTATATCTTAAAACGTCGCTTGCTTTTGGTCTATCATATTCTTCAATATTCGTCAAAGACCAGGCTCTTTCTTTGTCATTAAGTGCTTTTGTAATTTTTGGCCCTAGTTCTTCCCCAGCCCTAAGAAGTATATTTGCAATCAGATCATTTGTAATCTCGGTAGGAATATGTGTATTCCTGATAATAGCCAAAAGATCTCTAAATTCTTTAGATTTACCATAATCTCTTGGCCTTGTCTTGCTTCCAAGCATGGTCATACTTTTAATAATATCTTTTTCTGTAAAACCAAGATCTCTATAATATTCCATCAATGCTCTAATAGATGCGGCCTGTTTCTTGTTATCTCTTTGAGTAATATCATATCGTTGGACACTATCCATATACTGCTCTTCAGTTAAATTTGGATTACGAAAGTCTCTTTGATAATTCTGGTTTGATGTTCGTATGTTTCTTAAATGTTGACTGATGTTTCTGTAAAATCCTCCCGATATATCTACAGGTCTTGAACCCAGACCTACGAGTTCAGGAACCATTCCCAAAACATCTTCAGGTGATGTAATATGTCCATCAGGACCAAATTTCATGGGCGACCAGTAATAATTATAGGCTTCTCCAGAATAATCTCCTCTTCGTCTGTTGGCTTCCAGGGCATCTTCATATTTACTTCTGCGATTCATAAATGTTATGAATCCTGGTTCAAAAGCACTTCCTATTCTTCCCATTACTGTACCTGCCCGTGTAGGTAAATCAAATGTACGGGCTACATTCTTAGCCAGATCTCCAAATGCTGTATTAGGATATGAACTGGCCATATCAGGATTATTGTCAAGAGATAGAATCATATCAGTCAACATGGAACTTCCAACAAAAGGAGAAACTGTTCTGTCTAAAGATGCCAGAGCGCTCTTGGCAGATAGTGTTGACATTTTTTCCTTGGTCATTCCCATCCAGGCTGGTGTTGATAAAATTGCTTCATGTATTAATTTGGCAGCTACTTTAACAGCATCAAAAGGATCTGTTGGTCCTATCCTGACAACATCTACCTGAGTACCTCCTCTTTTATTTTTAGTTATCCCACTTGTAAAAACTTTAGGACTTCCTTTATAGAAAGGCACATCAGTCTGTTTCAGGGCTTCTTGCTGTTCGGCACTTATATTAAATATATCCGCTGATACTGATTCCATTATATCGGGTATTAGTGCTACAGAAGTCAATCCTGCAATTCTTACTTTGGCCGCTCTTTGTAAAGTTGGATTATTACTAAACAGATCATCAAGGGAATACTTAACCAGATTCTTGGATATCCTTGCCATTTCTGCGGGAAAGGCAATAAAATCTCCAATAGGTGAAAGTCGTGCTGCTTTAAAAGCCTTTGGAACAAGCTGATAATTCGGCATTAAATCTCTTGTTCTCTGAGCAGCCATTTTTTCCAAATCATCTATACTCCGATTGGGAAAGGCTTTCTTCAACATCTTCAGACTTTTTTCAAAGTGCATTACTTTAAAAATATAATCTTCTGCTTCATATAACTGAGCAACTTTATTATTACCAATTTTGTTTACAAATCCTTTTTCATTTTTCAGTCCTTTTAAATTTGCTTTGATCAGTCCCAATGTGACACTACTGTCAGCCAGACCAAACCCAACCATTTTACCTAACTGTTTTCCAAGTTCTTCATTTGTCTGACCTGATAATCTTGCAGCAGTTAACTGAAATGCTTTATTGAATCCTGTACCACCAAAAGGATTCATTCCATTTGCAGCGAGAAGAATCATATTACCCATAGTATTACGACCATGTGTAGCAGGATTATAGACAGTTTTTGTAGTCTGGGAAACACCTTTGGCAGCACCCCAAAATTTTAGCAATGCATGAGTAGTATCTTTCTTACCCAGTTCTTCCAGCATGTCTATATATTCTTTTGAAACATATAAATCCTTGGCTTGTGGTGTGAGTCCTTTAAGTCCTGATAAAAAAGGCTCCCTTAAATTTTCCATCTCCTGATCAAATGCTCTCAGTGTTAAATTCTTATCATCAAGCTCAGCCTTTGTTCGTACTCTTTGTCTACTTATTTGATCAAAACCTTCCTCAAAAATTCTCCTTTTGTCAGCAATCTCATCTATTTGCTCTTGAATATGCTTGGGAACTGGCCTCTCGCTTTTTCCAAAAACTATCTTTGCTCTCTGATCAGCCAACTTCTCAAGACTTTTATAACCCTCTTTCTTTATTAATGCCTCTGCACCTTTGTCACCATATCTTACAACATGTTTACCACCTTGACCAGCTATTAAGTCTGCCTGTAATTTTCTTGCCAGATCAGATGTAAATACATGTTCTGCTTTCATGGTAGCAAGTTTATGATAGGTGGTGGCAAAATCAGCATAAGGAGTTTTTACTTCTCCCCATAAAGCTCTAATCTCTCTTGGTACATTATTTAATTTTCTTGTAACTTTGGATGTTCCAAGTAAGTTATCTCCTCTTGTGGCTATTCCTAAAAATGCAAACAAAGACTCAGGGGTATCGGCTCTTTCTACTAATTCCCTTAATGCCTCTTCAACATCGGGATCTGTATTCATATCTTTAAAATTCTTTTTTATATAATGCCATGCATCTGCTACAACTCTTTCGCTATCAGACAGACTATCTCTAAAGGCTTTATCTTTAGGGTTTCCTTTAAATTTATTTTCCTTAACAAATTTATCAGCAACCTTTTTTAAATCCTTACGGTAACTGCCATCATCAAATATTCTATAGGATCTGTTTAAATATACACCCAGATTTTTGCTCATGGTAGCAGAAAGCTCTCCCGTGAAAACATTATCACCTAAATACCTGGAAAGCTCGTCTATCTGAAAACGCATTCTTCCAACCAGTTTCTGTGTAGGTTTGGACAGACTGGCTAAAGCTTCCCGATTTCCTCTTAATGCAGCACTGACAACATCTTCCACATTTGTTATGGGAGCATCCAATTCTTTTGACATCATATCTCCCTGGCGTACTCCTGCAAATATCTTGAAAGCATTTTTATCATTCTCGGCTACAGATTTCTTTAAATCAGAAGCTATACCATCTGCTTCATGTTGTGCTTTTTGCGTTGCATGATTTCTTTGAGTATACGATGCTAAAAATTCATCATCAGTGCCACGACGAGTATTTAGATACTGTCTACCAAGACGAGTTACTTTATTACCTATTTGAGTATTTTTAAAAGCTTTATACATCTTCATGAAACCCAGAATTCCACCTGCAAAAGCCGCCTCATATCCCAGATTCGTGCCCATATTTCTTAATAAATTATAGGTTTCCCTGTCTTCTGGATTATCTTCTATTCTTTCAAGAAGGTCCAGACCTCCTGGAGTATTTACAATATCCTGAATTGCAGAAATATCATGGTTATTGATAATGCTTTCATGAACAGCAGAACCTACACCGACTGCTCCCAGTTTTCCAGCACGACTGCCAGCAGCTTTTCTAATTTTATCTCCATGTTTTCCAAGACGTTGCATCTTGGAAAGTTTACCAGTCGTTTTCAATGCGAGTCCTGGTAAGCCGAATCCTGGTAAAAAGGTTGCTACTTGTGCGCCAATACTTTCCACATCTCCCTGAATTCCTTCACCATGATAGGGGTCAAGATATTCTTGCCATCCTTTAGGTAACAGGGTAGCAAGGGAAGCCTGAGTATCAAAAACAGAACCTGCCATCTGACCAGGGCCAGGAGTTCCTCTAGGACCAGGAATTAGTTTTAAATATTCAGAAAATTCTTCAAGGGTACGACCACCAAAACGTGCCAGAGATCCGAGAATTTCTTCATAAGTATTAAGGTTTGGATCATCGTCTAATTGTATTTGTGATCCACGAAAATCTGTAATACCCTTTTCCTGGGCAGCAGTATATTCGTGATATGCTGATGTAAACTCTTCTGGATCAAGCCCTCTTTGTATTATATATTTAGTTAATAGTTCAGCATCGTTTGCAAATAATCTCTTTACAGTCTCAGGATCTTTAAAAAGTTTATCTACATCTCTGGCGACTTTTTGAAAAGTCTCTGTATAAATATTAAGTGCCATTAGATTATTTTTCTATTTTTTTTTGATATTCTTCTATGAATGATTTTATCCACGGTATCATTTGCTCAGATTTTAGTTTCTTCCCTTTTATCTTTTTAACGAGATCTCTTATAATTTTTCTTGTTATCGCTTGTACATCACCTGTTGATTGACCAGACTTTCCTGCTCCTCTTATACCCGCTTGTCTATAAGCTTCGTCATTTATAAAACCCATCATCTTATTTAAGAGCATTGAATTCTTATTTATAGTCTGTCCTATCGAAGCTTCAGCAGTCTTTCGATCCCAGTTCATTGCTTCTAACAGGATCGGTTCATTAAGAAGCATTTCTGTAAGATCTTTTCTAAGATATCCAGTCCCCACGCTCTTCAGTTTGCCACCCGATCCTATATGTTTTGCCAAAAGCACCATTAGCTCATCTTCTTTCCAACCAGCATTGAAACCTATATTCATAATTGCAAGTTTTTCAGCAGGAAGATTTTTAAGTTTATTTCTAAATTCTGCACTTAATTTATTTTTTGCATTCAGAATTCCTTTTTCATTATTTAGTTCCAGTACTCCATGATCATATAAAGCTTTACCTATCTCTCTTTGAACTTCATTAAATTCTTTATCATCCAATCTACTGACTTTAGACCATTGCAAAAGACCTTCAGACATCCCAGCAAATAATCCATTTGGATTTGTTGCCGCCTGAATTCCCATATAAAAGAGGGGGTGTGGTGTATTGGCTCTCTTACCATATTTTTCATGAATAGAAGTTAAAGAATCTTTTAAATCTGAAGATAGCTTTTTTATAGCATTATTTGACTTATCAATATCTGCATTAGTTAGACTATACATTTCTTTTAATTTTTCTGGGTTCATATCTTTTACTACATTTTTAACCATGTCCATTAAATTATTATACTTTTCTTTTCTTCCTCCTGCTAGTTTAAGTAATTCTCTAGTTGAAATAGCCTGTTGTACTGATTGTGTTGTTGTATCGCCATATGGTCCTAATTTTTTTAGATCTTCTGGTTTTATTATTGAAGTACCAGCATCTGTTGAAGTACCAGCACCTGTTGAAGTACCATCACCTTTTGGCTTAAGAGTTAACACAGGATTATTAGACCCAACAGTCTTCTTAGGACCATCCTTCTTTGTAGGTATAGCTGATGTAGTAGAAGAACCTTGATTAAGCTTTTCTAATCTCCTATTAATCTCCCTTAATCTTTTCT